>Ga0209979_1002063_pt1 | contig 20122 bp, 13 predicted proteins | sample AnhtaG_FD_183114 | JGI IMG/M metagenome (GOLD analysis project Ga0209979, IMG submission 183114) | Deep subsurface microbial communities from Anholt, Denmark to uncover new lineages of life (NeLLi) - Anholt_01485 metaG (SPAdes) (version 2) | ecosystem: Environmental > Aquatic > Marine > Oceanic...
TTTGTAGACATTATAGTATTTATCAACGAACCCGTCAAGGCAAAAAAGAAAAAGCGATTTATCGCCACGGTTAAAACCGGGTGCTTTCTCGCTTAAAATTTGGTAAGTCAAGCGAAAAAGGGACAACCACGCACTTTTGGCTTCCTGAGGTGGATTTCAAGCCAAAAGTGCCGGTTTGGATCAATTTAAGAAATTGAAGGTAACGTCGCCATCGGGACGACGAGTCCAGACTACCCATTACAGGTAAATGGGACTATTGCACCAGAAGTTGCTCACCAGGATTTAGGCACAAGCAGCTTGCCTTGGGATCTTATATAAGATGATATAACTTTGCTAATGATTTCACTCGCAGTGACATGATTATAAGGCAGAGCTTCGCTGTAGCTAAATTTAGGGACTGTTGCTAAGGCACGATACCTATCTCTGAGATAGCAATCCCTAAAGTTCGATTATCCCTTACTTTTAAAGCTAATTTCGGTATAAACGTCTCCTCAGGCTTAATTGTCACTTTTAGGACCTGTTCATTATTCCAGAACTTAAAGCATAATCTTTGCCACTCTCCTGGCTTAATCACAAATTCTCCAACTCTTCTCCCATTTATCCATACCCCTCCTTCTGTCTGGAAATGGGAGTAAGCCTCCATTTCTAAAGTTTCCTCTTCTCCACCCGGAAAGGAATTTTTCAAGAAAATTATCCCATAGTTTGTGGTCCAGCGAATATTTCTTTCTGACCACTTCTCCAAATCATACCAGCCGAATCCAAGATGTTTGGTCTCATTTTCACCCATTTTCACCCAGGAGCCTAAACCTTTTCTATCCACTGTCGCCTCATACTGTACATCATAGTTCGGTAGTGGCCCCTCTATTATTCTCTCCACTTTTTCCAGCATAGAAATAATTGACTTATCTCTAACGACTTTTTTCATCTGAATTTTTACTCTTCTTATCAGGGTGTCCGGTAGCATAATCAAATTCCACAGTAGTGCCTTCAACCTGTAGTAAGCCAATCTAAGTCTCTTTCTTCTAAGATGCCAATATATCGACTTAATGTCGCTATATAGACTTTTTGGTAACATCCAGCCTAATGTTACCAGTGACATATTCTTTAGCATCATCCTTAAGCGATTTCGATGGTCAATATACTCATTAAATATGTCTTTTCGGAACGGCCTGAATTTATGATAGACAATTGCCTGAGGAGCGGAATTGACCTTGTAGCCACTACACCAAGTGCGTATGCTGAAATCGAGGTCCTCATAATAAGCGAAGTAGAGTCTGTCGAAACAGCCTATCTTTTCAAATAAATTCCTGCGAATGAACATAGCTGCTCCACAGGCACCCAAAATTTGCTTCTCCCTATCGTATTGCCCGCAATCAAGCTCCCAGGCTCCTCTGTCTCTTCCCTGCAGTAGTTCATTGCCAATAATTCCTGTGCTATTGATTACAGATGGTTCATTAAACATCAACATCTTTGGCATACATATCCCGATACTTTTATCCCTTTCCATAATCTCAACCAATCTATTAACACATTCTGGTTCCACTTTGGTATCTGGATTGAGCAAAAATATATAATCTCCTTTTGCCTGCTTAATCGCTCTATTATTTCCCCCAGCAAAACCAAAATTCTTATCAAACTTTAATACCCTCACCGAAAGAAATTTTTGTCGAACAAAATCCGGGCCGCCATCAGTTGAAGCATTATCAGCGAGGATAATTTCAACCTGAGGATATTTCAAATTCATAATTGATTTCAAACAATCATTCAGATGTTCCAGATGATTTCTGGTAACGATTATTATGCTAACCATAGGTCGATGCATTATCTTTTCCAGGTTTTTTTATCGGATGATTCTATATATTTCCCAAAACAAAATATGCTCAAGAGATTAAATTCGGAGGTAGACAGCATCATCGCATGGAGCAATTATGAAACAATGCTTGCAACAATCAAAAGGATTATCGGTATTCAATCTCTTTCTCATCTCCTGATAAAGTTCGTTATTCCAAATTTCCCCAAATGATTTCTCCTTAACATTACCCATTACCGGATGGCCAGGGACGCAACACGGCACAACATCTCCATTCCACTCGATGTATGCTCGTTTCCATAAAAATGGACATATTTTAAATTCGCTTTTTAAGTTATTCTTTGACCTCCTGCCCTGCACATCATAAACCGTGTTAAATAATGGAGGAATATTCAAATGGAGATTTAACTCATTGGCCTTTTTTTGGGCAACCATCATATAATAATTGGCAAGTTCTTTATGGTATACCAATGACTCTTCTTTCATTTTCTTCTGATGGATAACTACATGAGTTGTACTTATCGACTCCGCTTCCAGTTCCTTCGCCAATTTCATAAATTGCGGAAGTTCCTCAATGTTTCGTCTCATTAGCACATATAAGAGGGCCAAACGAGGTCGTTTATCCTGCTGTATCTCTCTTCTAAAGTAATTAAATCTCTTGATATTTTCTATCACCTGTTCAAATTTTGCACCCACTTTAATAGATTCGTAGGTTTCCTTTGTAGCTCCGTCAATCGATACCTTGAGACAGTCAGTTACTGGTAGAATCTCATTTATTAAATCGTCATCAAGCAAAGTCACATTGGTAACCAAATCCACTTTCACGGAATATTTCTTTGCAATTTTTAATTGTTCCCTAAAAGACTGGGCCATAAGTGGTTCACCGACAGTAGTCAACCGAACCCATCTCAAATAGGGAAAAACTTCATCAGCAACTCTTCTAAATATTTCGAAATCGTAGCTACGTGCATTAAGGTCTTCTTCAGAATACTTTCGACGAATGCACATTATACATCGCAAATTACACTGATTATCCATGTTCATAATCATAAACGTGGGCATTGCCCTGGTTATAGGAGAATGTTTCTGTTGTTCTTCTTCCGCCAAGGCTTCATTATAGCCTTTGAGTTTCATATGGCCGTTCTTTATAAGGATGTGCATTTTATAAAGAACCCACTTATTAGTTATCTGATATTTATAAACGGTTATCCAATGGTTAAACTTCTTTACTTTGCGATATACGTAATATGCTATGTAAAAGAGTATCGGGACCTTTCTTAAAATCTTTTTTATCGTATCTTTCAGGTCTATTATAATTATTTTTGCAGTAGTAAATAGTTCCGGAATTACCAAACTCTTTCTAAGGAGTTCTCGTCTCCTATTATGTCTCCATATGGCCAGATTAAGACCCTCTCTAAAACGCTGTGTAATAATATCCCAAATCTTTTTTATCGTATCTTTCATGTCCATTATAATTATCTTTGCAGTACTAAATATTTCTGGAATTACTAAACTCTTTCTAAGGAGTTCTCGTATCCTATTATGTCTCCATATGGCCAGATTAAGACCCTCTCTAAAACGCTGTGTAATAATATCCCAGGTATATTCCTCACAAGCTTTCTTTCTGCCATTTTCGCCGAGCTTTCTTTTCAGGTCTCTATAGGTGAGAAGTTTCAGTATGGCACTCGCTAATTCCTGCTCGTTGTCATACTCTACCAATAAGCCGTCTTTCCCCTCATCGATAAGAGAAGCCACTGCACCTATTCGGCATCCAATCACTGGCTTGCCCGACGCCCACGCTTCCAGATAGGTTATCCCCAAAGATTCTAATTTTGATGGCATGGCAAATACGTCAGCGCTGGCAAAAAGGTCTGGTTTCTCACTATCTTTAAAATTATCTATCAGTATAATGTTTCTTCTTTTTCTCGCATCTAACGAAGAGACCTTCTTTTCTATGGTTTTCGAATAGGATGTCCTTGTCCCTGCTACGATAAGTTTAGCTTGAGGAATTTTTCTCCAAACCCTACTCATAGAATCAACCAATGTATCAATCCCTTTCCCCTCCTCCTTTCTTCCCACAAAAAGAACCACAGGAGCATTACCGATATCATGTCTTCTCCTGAACTCCTGTGGATTTGACCTATTGAAATCCTGTGGGTTAATTCCGTCTCCTAATATGGAGACATGCTCTTTTTCTATTCCATGAGTTATTAAGTAGTCTCTTTCGTATTCTGTATTCGCTAATATCATCTCGGTATCTGACAAGATTTTAAACATTATCTTTCTATCGAAAGCCCATGCATCCTCTGTGTGCAGGCAAGGAATAATTGCCATTGGCATTCCCCTGATTTTTTTTGCTATATAGGCATAATACATATTTAAAAATGGAAATGGTATGGCAACAATAATATCGGCTTTTTCTTTAAGAATGTGCGGTAGCATATTGAACATGATCGGTCCATCCCATATAGCCTTTACAATATCGTTAAATCGCAACCCGTGCTTACAGAAATGCCTATGCACACTATTCAGTAACGGTCGCATCCCCCGGTAAACGGAAAACCTTCTTACTCTCACATCATTTATCAACTTACTATTGGGAAGCAGCACAGTAATTTTAGGATCGACATATGCCTCGATGCTCTGGGCATTAGAAGAAAAGACAGTAACTTCTTCCCCGGATTTCACGAGCCTTTCTGAGATCTCCTTTATTTTCTTCTCAGCCCCGCCAATAGCTGGAAAATAATTATGGCTAACAATTAATATCTTCATATTCTATCTCTTTTCGGACGCCATAAATGTCGCCCCTACATCTGTCTTTGTAGGGGTTCGATTCATCGAACCCGCTTTATCGGGGTAAACTGCGTGTCGCCCCTACATTTCTTCATCACCCTAAACCTGAATTATGCGTGAGTTATGAGCATAATTATGCAAAATTTATTTTAATTTCCGAATGTAATTTTGTACGATGCTATTGAAAAACTGTCTATTCCACAATCTACCCCTAGGGGGAACTTTACGGAATATGCCAAAAGGTATCAGAAAATTGCAAATTATATTCGGAGAAACCCACCTTACTCACTTTGGTGGAATATTTTTAATTCACCACTTTTGCCAAAAAATCAAACTCAAATGGATTTTCCAGAGTTACAAAATTTTTACCTCGCGAACAATTATGCTTCTAAACAAAGGAGTGTCAAACGAAAGTTTGACAGTAAAGCTCTCGCTTTACACTCCATTATATAAATTGAAAAGTTCTGAATTTTGCACATTTGCTAAAAAATCAATATAGTTCACCGACGAGCAAGGGGTTAAAAGACGCCATTTTCACGCATTATTCAGGTAAAGGGTGGCCGACCTTTTCCAGGAGAGAATCGTAAATTTCATTTAGCTCTTGGGCATTTTTCTCTATGGTTTTAACTTGCCTCGGAGTCTCTGACAATTTTCTCAGCAATTGGGGATTATTAATTAGACTTATCATCTTCTGAGATAAATCTTCTGGATTTCCTATTTCAAATAGAAGACCGGTAACTCCGTCCTGGACAAGTTCAGCCATGCCTCCCAGATTAGAAGTGATGATTGGTATTTTAGCAAGTAGCGCCTCCAGGAGAGTAATTGGCTGGTTTTCATACCAAATTGAGGGAAAAACCAATACATCAATCTTAGAAAATACCGAAGAAATCTCTCTATTATCAAATGGACCATAAAAAGTAACTCTCGAATCTGTTTTTAACTCTCTTCTCAATTTGCTCAAATAAGATTGACGATAAGGTCCGAATATGGATAAAGATGCATTGTCCCTTTTGATTTTATTAAATGCCCTTATGAGAACTCTTATCCCTTTATGTTCTGAAACATTGCCAACAAATCCAAAGCGCAATTTATTCGAAGGTTCTTTGCTAAAATTAACAAGGGGTCTATGGTCGATCCCATGGCCTAAATGGAAAATTCTATTTTTCGCTATTCCATAATGAATAAATTTCTCCCTTAGAAATCTCGAAGGTGCAAGAATTACGTCTACTTTGTCAAGCATATCTCTCAAAAAACTCGACCTTTTTGCTATCATATTTGCTCTCATATTGGGAGTAATAGAAGATATAGCAAGTTGGGTTTTAAGAAATTTCTCTTTAAGAGTCGTCCTAGCCTTCCAGGGCAGTAATTTCTTTACTGTTTTCAAAGGTTCAGGAGGATATTTTAAAAATTTGACTATCCTACCAATATAAATATAAGAAATCTTCTCGCAGTTCGCACATTTATCCTTTGAATCCGGACCAGAACAAACCTGATTATCATTAGTCAACAGCTGGACCTGCGGGCAAAGAAACCAGAAATCATGCAATGTTAAAATCGCGGGGATGCGTCTTTGCTTGGCGATCTGTAACATCGAAGCGGATAAACCCATGAGATGCTGAAAATGCACGATATCCGGTTTGATTTCGTCAAGAAAACGTTCAAATTCTTCATCCACAAAAGAATTTCGATAAGTGGCATCAAAAATAAAAGATGGGTTGAAATATAGCCTCCTAATCAGCAATCTATCGAATAATTCATCTTTAGAAAAGTCTTTCCTAAAAGAATCCTTCTCTTCCCGGCAAAAGATGTAAACTTTACTTATTTTTTGTAATTCTTTAGAAAGATGGTAGGTATAATTCTCCGTTCCATAAGGATGCCCAGGTAGAAAACCATGAACTACTTGTACAATTGTTTTCATTTTGGTGACAGAATACAAAGCTTTGTGAAGTTTATCCCGCACTTTTGTAAAAGTGCGGGGCTACTCCTTTCTTGTCCCGATGAATCCAGCCCCTGCAAAAATCGAATCTTAGGGGCTGGATGGATCGGTGTTCCCGATTGAAAATTGGGATGCAACCGATTTCTGCACGGTTGAAACCGTGCCTACAGTTGTCGCAACAATTTCTTGTAAATGTCTAAAAGTTCATCACATTCTTCATTTACAGATTTAACCCGTGGAATATTCTCCCTGAATTTTTGAATTAGCCCCGGTTCATTTATAACGCATTCCATTCTCTGTTTTAGACCTAATACATCACCCCTTTTAAAAAGTAGCCCATTATGTCCATCATGAACTATTTCTGGGATGCCTCCGATGTCTGTGGCAATGACGGGGACTTTACTGGCAAACGCTTCTAAAATTGACAGGCCATAGGCTTCGTACCAAATGGAAGGCATAACCAATATATCGATACCAGTTAATATCTTTATTAGCTCTGCGCGCTCGTAGTTACCCATAAAGTCAATTCTTTCATCACCTTTGGCTATCCGGCGAAGTTCTTCCACATATTCTAAATTTGGAAAATTCCCATATAATTTCAGATTTACATTAGGGGATTTTATCTGCCTGAATGCTTCCAGCAAAACATGTGCACCTTTGTGTTCCCTTCCTCCTCCAAAATAGCCAAAGGTAATATTAGAAATCTGACCTTTTTCCGAAGGTAACTTCGGAGGAATATTTGTCCCAGGGGACACAAGTGTGAACCCATTGGCAAAGTAACCTTTGTTAAGAAATACTTTACTCAAAAATGACGAACGACAAACAATCCGGTCAACCTTTCCTAACTGGCTCTTAAGAAATGGCAATCTACTAGCTGCTGCAAGGAGTAAGAAGGAAACTTGACTATTATTCAAGAAATTAAAACTGAATTTATTATTCGATATCAATTCTTGAACATAAAATTTCACCATTCTTTCATCAAATGTCCCAGTAATCCTATCATAGACACTATTCTCTTTTCTTAGACACCAAATGCAGTCCCTCCAAGAAAAATCCTCCCCACATAAACTCCCATCCGATTTTAATCGAATCCATTTCGGGCAAAAAAACCAGAAATCTGTTAATGTTAAAACGATGGGAATTCTCAACTCCCTTGCTGCGTCGATTATCGAAGACGAAAGGTGAAGGAGATGGTAAATATGAATAATATCAGGAGAAATGTCTTTTAGAAAATCTTTAGCATATATGGATAAAATGGGATTATAGTATTCATAAAGGGCGCAATTTGGAGATAAATCGGGATTAAAAATCAGCCTTCTAACCGAAAACCCATCAACTTTTTCATCGAAGAAACCGATTGAGGGAAAGACATCTGTCCATCTTTGGGAAGCCAACACCCCTACCCTATGTCCTCTTGCAAGCATATCTTTTGCTGTCTGATGGGCAGCAACACCTGTCCCCCCTATATTATCGGGTGGGAATTCGTGAACAACGTAAACTATCTTCATATTTTACACCCCTAGTCAACGCTCTTCAGAGTGCCAATTGGTCGGGCACCGTTTACGGTGCCGTCATCGTCACCCTAAAGGGCGACCGACCTAAACCCATTATTTCCTGCTTTTACCAAACCACATTAATATTTCTCTTCGAAATCTCGATAATAAATTATAGAATACTGAATATTTCTTAATGTTTACAATTTCCATTGTCAAATTCCTTATATGCTGGTCCTTGGCTGCGATAGCCAATTGCTGTTCCTTAATTTGTAACCGGAGTCTATCAATCAGCTCAGTCATATGGTCTACTTGCCCGATAAGTAAATCAAACTGAAGATAATTTTCCTGTAAACAAGCTTTTCTAGATTTTCTCATTGAACTTTCTCCTTTATCAGCCAAAATCTTAATCTTTTTATTTATTTCTTTATCTGTTTTATTCCCATGAGGGCCAATTCTGCCACCACGCTTAATTTCTTGAAGATATCGAGATTTAACTTCATATTCCGGTTTCTGGCTCCAAATAATCCACTCACCAGTATTCTTATCTATCTTCTTAGAAAGGTTAGTATCGTGCAACCTGTGGAGTAGCAATGGTTCATTAAGGAAAGATATATTGGACCCTTTTAGAATTCTGGGAAAGAATTCACCGTCTGCACCAACATCTATGCTTTCTTCATAAAAACCTTTCCGAAACAGGACATCTCTGCGAAACATACTGGTTACGTCCACACCATAAATCCCCAGTTCCGACTTCCTTATCTTCTCATAAAAGTCGTAATTTTTCACCACTTCATAGAAACGTTCCACATCTTGGATATATTCAGAATATTTACTCTCTATTCGCTTCCCATCTTTATCTATGAATCGGTGAATCTTCCCAAAGACAAGGTTGATAGATAGATTCGATCTTAGGAATTCTGCTCTCGATTTTATGGCATTGAGTAACATCACATCGTCGGAATCAAATTGCGTAATGAATTCACCCCTGGCTCTTTTCAATCCTTCATTCCTGGCTGCCGCAAACCCCTTGTTTTCGTTCAATAAAACTATTTTAATTCTCTTGTCTCGACTAGCGAATTTTCTTGCTATATTTAGGGAGTTATCGGTAGAGCCATCATCAACAATAATTAATTCAAAATTAGAGTAATTCTGTCTTAAGATGCTACTAATTGCCTCTTCCAAAAAATTTTCCCTATTATAAACAGCCATAATTATGCTTACTTTATCTCTGTATTCAGGTGAGATTTCAGATATCTTCATTAATAATTTAGTACGCAAATATATTAGGGGGCTATTTTTATTGAATCTCTTTATGGATCTCTCGTACCTATCCCAGTAGTCACGGAGAAACTTTTTATAAGCCCTGGTCTGGTAGACTTTCATGTTTGAAGAATCACCAAAACTTTTCTTCCCATAATAGTAAACAAATGCATCATCACAACAAACTGCCTTATATCTTTTTCTCTTTGCTCTCATAAAAAAATCGTTTTCTTCTCCATAACCCAACGCAAATTTCTCGTCAAATAGCCCAATTTGCTTAAAAATTTTCCTTTTAATTAAAAGACAAAAGCCAAAAACCGTGGGCATGGATGGATAACGAGTCTCAGATAACTCTGATACAAGATTACAGAAACTCTCTAAGGTAAAACCAGCTGGGATACCATTAAATACAATAGGATAAGGAATGGAAAGAAAAGCAGCATTATTACTAAGAGGATTCACCATGACAATCCTGGAACTGCTGTAGGCACACCTGTCCATTTTCTCAAGCCACCCTTCAGTTACCATGGTATCAGAATTTAGTAAAACAATATCGTTCTCAGTATTTTCGATTCCAATATTGCAACTCTTAAGCCATCCTAAATTTTTTCTGTTGGTGATTATTCGTGCCGATTTTATTGTTCTCAAATATTCCTTTATAATTGGACCATTGCCATCATCAATTATAACCAAGTTATATGGATGCTTTGTGTTTTTCACTATACTATTAACGCACTGCCTTACGTAGGGCAATGCCCAATAAACAGGGATTATGATATCATATTTCCTTTGCTTTTCCGACAACCTACCCTCCCCCTGTTCAGGCACCGTTTAATTTTTGCTTCTTGTGCCAGCAATGCGTAAGTTTTGCTTTCCTGTTATCAGAGCCATCACTCTGTCGCCACATTCCTTCCTCACTGTCCCCTGTCCCGAAGCCGAAACAGGGCTCATGAAAAAGCGACCAACTTAACCCATTTATTTTTGAATCTTAGCAAAAAAATTTGATAATTCTCTTCGAAATCTCGATAATAAATTATAGAATACTGAATATTTCTTAATCTTTATAATTTTCCTCGTCAAGTCCTTTATAAATCCGTCCAAATTTGCAATATGCTGATCCTTGACATTGATAGCCTTATTCAAATTATTAATATGCTGGTCTTTGGCAATGATAGCTAAATCCTGACTCCTTATCTTTGACCGAAGGTCATCAATCCGATCAGCCATATGTCCTATTTGCCCCAGGAGAAATTCAGCCTGTGAAGGTCCTTCTAACATGCGATTACCGCCTGAACCAGATTTTCCAATTGAGCATTCACTAAAATTGACTTTCTCAATCTTTTTCATCGACTTCCTTCCCTCTTTAACATTCAGTAATCTAATCCCTCTACATGCCTTCTTAGGCTCTTCTATTTCTCTTCTGTAATGGTTCAAAAGTTCCTCAATATAACGAAGCTCGGACTTAGCCTCCGGCCTAATACCCCACTCTCCAGTCTCCTTATTCATCATACCTGAAACGTTAGAATCGTGCAGTCTACGAAAGACGATAGGCTCAGCAAGATAAGATATATTTGAGTCCCTCGTAATTCTGAAGAAGAATTCTTTGTCGGCTCCATATATTAAATTTTCTTCATAATAACCTTCCCGAAATAACAGGTCTCTCCGAAACATGCTGGTTACGTCCGCGTTAGGAATCCAGAGTTTTAATTCCTTTACTTTTCCATAAAAGTTATACTCTTTCTTCCTCTCATAAAACTGTTGTATCCCCTTGGAAAAGGCATTTTCTATTGGATTCCCTTTTTTATCTATAACTTTATGAATTTTACCAAATACAAGGTCAACTTCAGGATGAGAATTCAAAAATTCCACCCTCGCCTTTATAGCGTTGGGTAGCATGATATCATCGGAATCCATGCCAGTAACGAATTCCCCCAGAGCTCTTTTTGAGCCCTCATTTCTTGCTACAGCAAAACCCTGGTTCTTTTTTAATGCGACTACTGTAACCCTCTTATCTTTCTTAGCAAATTCCCTGGCTATATTTAGAGAGTTGTCAGTGGAGCCATCATCAACGATAATTAATTCAAAGTTTGAGTAACTTTGTCCCAGCACACTGTTGATTGTCTCTTCCAGATATTTTTCGCTATTATAAACGGGCATAATTATACTTACCTTGTCTCTGTATTCAGGGGAAATCTCGGATATCCTTGTTAATAATTTCACGCGTAAATATGACAAAGAATTATTTTCATTCTTAACAGCTCTTGTGCGATGCACTTCCCTATCTGGCGAATCACCAAAACTCTTCTTTCCATAACGGTAGACAAATGCATCGTCAGAGCAGACTGCCTTGTATTCTTTCCTCTTTGCTCTCATATAAAAATCATGGTCTTCTCCATAGTCCAGCTCAAACTTTTCATCAAATAGTCCAATGCGGTTAAAGAGTTCCCTTTTAATTAACAGGCAAAAACCAAGAACTGTCGGTATTAATGGATATCGAGATTCGGATAATTCTGATACTAGACTGGCAAAACTTTCCAAAGTAAATCCAGCTGGAACCGCATTAAAAACAGAGAAACGAGGAATGGAAAGAAAAAGAGCATTATTACTGAGCGGGTTCACCATCCCAATCCTGGAGTCACTGTATGCACACCTATCCATCTTTTCAAGCCATCTCTCAGTTACCATGGTATCGGAATTTAGTAAAACTACGTCATTCTCAGTATCTTCGATTCCCATATTGCAACTCTTAAGCCATCCTAAATTCTCCTTATTGGTGATTATCCGTGTCAATTTTATTGTCCTCAAATACTCCTTTATAATCGGATTATTCCCGTCATCAACTATGACCAAGTTATATGGATGTTTTGTGTTTTTCAGTACACTGTTGATGCACTGCCTCAAATAGGGCAATCCCTCATAAACAGGAATTATAATATCATATTTCCTTTGCTTTTCCGACAACCTATCCTCCCCCCTGTCCCGTCATGTTCATAGCACCATTAAGCCAAGCCCGATTTATTCAAAATGATTTTAACCTTTTTGATTTCTTCTCTTCTTTATTTCTCAAGAGACCCTTTTTCTGTTTTCTTACAACATTTCATGTGTAAACTAAAAAGGAAGTCAAGTATATGTTTTAACATATCACGGATCAGTGGTAACTTTTTTAGATTCGAACCCAGCTAGGAAAGCAGTCTGTATGATTTCGAGTTTAGAATTAATTGTAGTTGCATTTGAACTGATTGTAGTTGTGTCTGCAACATTATCCATTTTTCTTGCAATGCTAAACATTTCCTTGGATGAACTATTGAAAGTTGAGAAGTATCAGTATTTTCAACCATCTTTTTAAGTAAAGGATAATTTTTTAAATAGTCTTGTCTCACAAACATTAATATGTTCTGAGCATACCACGTTTCTACCTTAGTGTTTTGCCAGACCTTCTCTCTTATACAATCAATTACTAAATACCCTTTCTGTTGAAAGTATTTAACCCAATAATCTGGCCACTGCTCATTTATATGCTGTTCTCCACCTTGAAAGGGTATAGCTGCGGAAAAAAGAATAACTGGGCCAAGCCTTACAAGGCTATCTACGAATCTCTCTGCACATTTGCTGGGGAGGTGTTCAGCGACCTCCAATGAGACGACCAAATCAAATTGCCTGTCCATTCGTAAAGGTTCTCTTAGGTCAAAAAATAAGAATCTTTCTTGTGGAATTTGTAACATTTTCTTATCTATATAGGCCCCGTTTACTCCCATAATGTCTCTAACACCACATTCTTTGAAAATCGATAACCAAGTTCCTGCCCCGCAACCAACGTCAATAACTGACCTATGCTGAATCAATTCCAAAACCAGAGGAACAATTACTTTAGCTGACCGCCGGGAGCCCTCTCGGATATCCTTGTAGTAATCTTTTGTGTACAAAAACTCAATATCCATAAAACATCTTCACAAAAATAATTTTATAGTCCAATATCATCTTTTAACTAATTCTTGAAAAAAACTCAGCCAAAAAATTAACCGCAGAAACAAAAGCTTTATAAGCTCTTTTGCTTCTTCCATGTTTCTCCTTAAGTCTTCATCAATTCTCCACATCTACAATTACGATGAAAACTAGTAAATCTGCTGATAAATTTTCAGAAATAGCTGAATTACTTCGGATCATGAAGCGAAGCTTTGCTTCGTTACTCCTCGTCACCCTAAAGGGCGACCGACCTAATCTGGCCGGGCACTCTTCAGAGTGCCAGAACGTGGTGCTTCGCTACTCCTTCTCTCCGATGGTATCTTTCCTTCTTTTTGCGCAATAGCGTTTCGATAAGAATCTATTACTTTACTGGGAATCCCAATTTCTCTTATCATACCATCGTTCAGCCAGACTGCTTTATCACACCATTTTTCAATTGCTTCCAATCTATGGCTCACAATCACCATAGTTTTACCCAGTTTCCTGAATTCAGTAATTTTCTCTGCACATTTATGTCGGAAATATTCATCTCCCACAGCCAGGATTTCATCAATTAATAATATATCGGGGTCCACATTAGTAGCTATCGAAAATCCAAGGCGCATAAACATCCCATCAGAATAAATCCTTACAGGATCATCAATATAATCTTCGAGTTCAGCAAATTTCACAATATCATCGAATTTTCTCTTTATCTCTTTCTTTGAAAGGCCCAAAATTATACCATTAATGAAGATATTCTCCCTGCCTGTAAATCCAGGGTGGAAACCTATTCCCAATCCAACCAGAGAAGCAACCCTTCCCTTAATATATACTTTTCCTGAATCGGGCTTATATATCCCTGCCAATAATTTAAGGAGAGTGCTCTTACCCGAACCATTCATTCCGATAATTCCAATGGCTTCTCCTTTTTCTATAGTCAAATTAATATCTTTTAAAGCATCAATATATCTCACTTTTCTCCTATTTTTCAGCCAGTCAAAATAATGTAGTAGGGTCTCCCTGAGTGTGGTATACTTTCTCTTCAATGGTTGCCTGAAAAATATTTTTGAGACGTTTTCCAATTTAATTGCAACCAATTTACACCTCTTCAGGAAATGACTCTTTATACCTATTGAATATTAAACTCCCTAAAAAGAACACTAAAAATCCAAAACACAGTGCAATTCCCAGAAGGAGCCAGTTGGGAAACTGTCTGTAAAATAGGATGTCCCGATAAGCTTTAATTAACGTGGCCATAGGATTTATAACGGTGATAAACCTGAGCTTTACCGGTATCGAAGTCAAGGGATACAAAATTGGTGTGGCAAAAAACCACATTATAATTAGATTGCCAAGGATATGTTGAATATCTCGAAAATGGACATTTAGAGCAGAGACCATCAAAACCAACCCCATAGTAAAAACTGCCTGGATTATCATAACTATCGGCAGGGCAATTAAGGCACCACCTATCTTAACCTTAAAAAGTAGGAGGAAAATGAATAGTATGGGAAGGCTGAAAACAAAATTTATCATGTTGGAAAAGACAGTTACAGTGGGAAGGACTTGCGGAGGAAATAACACCCTCGTTATCAAATCACCACCCCTGGTTATAGAGTCTGCTCCCTCCAAAATTGAGGTAGAGAACCATACCCAGGGAATGAGCGCAGAAAATAAGAATACGGGATAGTTCTCAACCTTAATTCTTAGAAAAACAGAGAATACAATTGTATAAATACCCATTAAAAGAAGAGGATTTAGAAATGTCCAGAGGAATCCCAGGGCTGAACCCTGATAGCGAAGTTTCACTTCTTTTAAGACGAGACTCATAATTAATGCCCGACAACGATACAGTTCTATAACGTTGGAAAACATATTCCTGCCTCTTAGAATTCTAAGGATGAAGGGATAATAGCAGGAGCTTCAATTCCGCCAAGCTTCTGTAGTGTAGCCCTTTATGGGCGTAATTCTTACGGGCATAAAGCCCTACACTACCGAGCGACTCCGATAACTATCCCTTCATCCATACATAGTTATATTTTTACCTCTCTCTTTTTGCCACACTCGCCAACAGAGCAATAATGGAGAGAACAAGCGCTGCCTGAATAAAAATAATAATCCCTCCCAAGATATTTACCTGGGTAAGCAGGGTAGTTGTAATTCCCAAACAGAAAGTTATTAAATAGATGAAAAGGACAGCCCCTCTCTGACTGAACCCCAGGGCGACTAAACGATGAGAAAAGTGATTTTTATCTCCACCAAATATCGGTTCTTTTCTCTTAATCCTTATTGAAATAACTGAAAGTGTATCAAAGATAGGTACTGCCAATATCAAGATGGGCATAACTACTGGCAAATAAGTGGGAAAACCTTCCCTATAGTAAGAAGCTGTGATTGTTAAAACAGCCAGCATATAACCAATGAACATACTTCCTGCATCTCCTAAAAATATCTTCGCCGGATTAAAATTGTAACGAAGAAATCCCATGAGTGCACCGGCAAAAGCAAGAATGGCAATACTGGTGAAAATCTGTTGTTGCTGAGAGGTTACTATAAAGAAGATGAAACAAGCAATAAGCCCCACACCCGTAGTTAAGCCGTCCATATTGTCCAAAAGATTGAAAGCATTAATAATAGCCAGCATCCAAAGAAGAGTTATCAGGCTACTGATATAAAAATTTGGTATAAACAGCGTAATTCTGACTCCCAGAGTAATCAAAGGCAAAATTACCAAGACCTGACCCAAAATTTTGGTTTGTGGTTTTAAGCCTTTTATATCATCTATCAATCCTAATACAAGTATGACAATCCCTCCCAGCAGGATGCCGATCAATTGTGGCAAGAGTTTCAAGAACCTGGGTAGGTTCCTCATAAGAGTCGAACCAACATTGCTCGGAAGAAGATTGAGAAATCCCGGGTTCGACTTTATTATGAGTAAAATAAGAATGTTTACTACTATGGTAATAAGAAAAGCGAGAAAGATTGCCACCCCACCCAGTAAGGGAATCGGTTTCTCCTGTAACTTTCTCTCTCCAGGATAATCCAGAACTTTGAACTTAATAGCTAACCTCTTTGCCCAGGGCGTCAATAATAGGCTCAACAAAAGGGAAAAACAAAATACATACAAGTAGATAAGACTCCACATTTTTAATCAAACCTCCTTTCTTTAAAGATAAGTTTCGACCTTCTTTTTGTCTTTATGGTATTCAATGGTTTTTTTGAGAGCATCATCCAATCTCACCTTCGGTACATAACCAATTAGATTGCGTAACTTAGTAGTGTCAGGTATTCGATGTCTCATATCTTCAAAGCCTTCCCCATAGACCTCTTCGTAGGGCAGGTAAACTATCTCCGAATTACTTTTGCTGAATCTCTTTATTTTCTTGGCTAAATCAGAAATGGTAATCTTTTCCTTACCTCCTAAGTTAAAGATTTCTCCCACTGCTCCAGGATGGCTGCCTAAGCTAACCATTCCATTTACAACATCACTTACATAAGCGAAACTTCTGGCCTGATTTCCATCACCACAAATAGTAATAGGTTTTCCAGAAAGGGCCTGTTCAATGAATCTCGGCACAACCATCCCATATTTCCCTGTCTGTCTGGGACCACAGGTGTTGAAAAGTCTTACTATTATCACGGGTAAGCGCTTCTCCCGCCAATAGGCTAAAGCTAAAAATTCACCTAAAGCCTTGCTGCAGGAATAACTCCACCTGTGGGTAAGCGTTGTTCCTAATACCCTACCATCGCTCTCTGTGAAAACTTCCTTCTGATTTTTGCCATAGATTTCTGAGGATGAAGTAATTATTACCTTCTTTTTATTCTTCTCTGCCAGCCTCAGTACTATCTCTGTCCCCAGCACGTTAATTTCTATTGACCTTACGGGATTGCCAATGATGAACTCCACACCTACAGCAGCTGCCAGGTGGTAAATTATATCACACTCTTCAACCAATTTTTCCATTAGTCGCTCGTTCAGAATAGTGCCCTGAATAAACGAAAATTTCTCATTGCCTTCTAAATGGCTGATATTCTCCCTCTTCCCAGTGGAAAGGTCGTCAATCACCAGAACTCTATTCCCTCTTTTGAGGAGTTCTTCAGCTATGTGTGAACCAATGAAACCAGCTCCTCCAGTAACTAATGCCACCATTTAACACACACCTCTTTGTTGAATTAACTCCTTATAAACCTCACCAATGCGCTCCACCATTACTTCCAGCTCAAAAGCAGGAGCCACCATGCCTCGTCCAGCTTCTCCCATTCTTCTTGCTTTTTCTTTATCCTGCAAAAGATGGATAATAGAGTTAGCTAACTTTCTTGAATCCTTGGGAGGAATCAGGTAACCGTTCATTCCGTCCTTTATTATCTCGGCTATTCCATCAATTTCAAATGCTATAACTGGCTTAGCCATTGCTAACGCCTCGGGCAAGACCCGGGGCAACCCCTCTCTCAAGGATGTATGAACAACGACATCCATAACTGATATTAGTTTGGGAACTTCTCTTCGTTCTACAAGTCCAGTGAACACAATATTATCTCTTATTTTCAGATCTTCTGCCTGGCGTATCAATTTTTCCTTCAGGATGCCATCGCCCACTAAAAGGAATTTTGTTTCCGGAAAAGCCTCCAGCACTCGCGAGGCGGCTTCCAAGAGATAATTATGACCTTTAAGGTCAAAGAGGCGAGATATATTACCCACTACTGGAACATCGGGGTCTAAATTCAACTCCTTTTGCTTTTCAGCTATTGAAATGTCACTATTAGAATAATGTTCCAGTTCTATACCACTATAGATGGTTGTAAATTTGTCCTCCTTAGCCACACCAGCTACTACTGCCTTTCTCGCCATCGCATCACATACAGAAATTAGTCTATCGGTAAAAAGAGCAGCGAACCTTTCACATAAAATATAGATGTAATTTAAGAATCTGTTCTGATACTCAAAGAAAGGTAGACCATGAACACTATGAATTATTATCTCCACACCTGCTATCTTGGCAGCTAATCGGCCCAGAATACCGGCTTTAGAGCTGTGAGTATGGACTATTGTATACTTTCCTTTTCTAATCAAAAGATATAGTTCAATAAAGGCTAATAAGTCTCGAAAAAAGTTAATTTCTCTTCTCATATGGGGTATTCTTGTTAACTTAATTCCTCTCTTTTCAGCCTCCTCTATTAGACTTCCTTCCGGTCCTATTGGAGATCCTGTGGCTAACTCGACCTCATAATAATTGCTCTTATTTAAGCCACAAACAGTAAATATTGTATTCTCCTGTGCCCCGCCCAATATTAAACGAGTAATAATATGTAGTACTTTGATTTTTCTCATTTTTTCTCTGTAGCAGCAAAGCAGAAGCTTTGCTCTCTTTTTATTTTGCACAGATTGAATCTGTGCCTACAATGGAATTTGTAGGCCCCGATACATCGGGACAGCTACATTTTATTAACCTTCTGCAAAATTTCAAGAAGTTTAGGGCCGTTAACTTTAACCGAGTATCTTTCCTCAACTGTCTTTCGCCCCATGAAACCAAATCTCTCTCTTAGAGCTTCGTTCTCAATAAGTTGCGATAACTTCTCAATCCATTTCTCATCAGAATCGGCCAAGAAGCCATTGACATTGTCATTGATAATTTTTCCATTTATCCCCACTGGAGAAGCAACTGCTGGAATTCCCATTCCCATATATTGAATGACTTTACATCCACACTTACCCAAAGCCCAGTCATCATTAATAAGAGGGGCTACTCCGATGTCAAAACATTGCAAATCGGAAACCTCCCTTTCCAATCTCCAGGGTCGGGTAACCGTTTCCACCCCGTCAACTCTATAATCCCTTGTACCAATGACAGTTAGACAAATATTATATCTTTTAGCAAGGGCTGTAAACACATTTCTTAGCCGGTCAAGATAGAATATTGTGCTTTTACTTCCTATCCAGCCAATATTTATTCTGTCTTTCTTCTCTTTCTTATTAACAAAATATGTTTCAGTATCAACAGATGTGGGTATTACTTCAACGTTTCCATTAAATCTTAAAGCATACTGTTTCAAATATTCGTTCCCAGCAATGACATAGTCACTCATTCTCAAAATTCTGGGAATGCTATCTTTATACCGAAAATTATAGAGGAGACTTCTCCTTTTCGGTGGCAGAAGGAAGATAGCGTCATCAAAATCAAAGACCAATTTCCTATTCAATTTCTTAATAGACTCTTCTATTAAAGGATAGGCTTGCGGCAGGACTTCTTTCTGCAGAAAGACAATGTCACCCGTTCCCATCATAGTTAAATCTATTAAGCGTTTCAATACTACTAGACCAAAATAAGGCAGTTTATTGACGGGCCTATGGGTGTTATATACTCTTGTAAAATGATTAGAGGAAATAGCAGGGCTAACCTTACAATCGACGCCTTCTCTTTTCAGGAAATCGAGATACTGATAAACCCGATACCTGCTGGAGGGACCCAAATCTGAAGTTTGAGTTAAAAAGATAATTCTCATAAATTAGAATCCAGCCTGCCAAATTGTTATCCCGATTGAAAATCGGGATGTGGTCCCGATGAATCGGGACTTCACTTCGTTCGCAATGAGGCTGTGTCGCAAATAGATTTTTTGTTTGGTAGCCGCAACTTTCAGGTTGCGTTCTCGACGGAGAAATTGCGCAGGCTAAAGCCTGCGGCTACCCAAAACAGGGTTATGACACAGTCTGAATGAGGCTGTGTCGCAAATAGATTTTTTGTTTGGTAGCCGCAACCTTCAGCAATACTCTGTTAAATTTTAAGGGTTAAAATGCAAAATGTGCTGATTTTACAAGCAATTTTCCACATTTATCCTTAATTTTTCTGCAACATTATTTTTCTTAACCCAACCCAATTAATTTCT
>Ga0209979_1002064_pt1 | contig 20109 bp, 16 predicted proteins | sample AnhtaG_FD_183114 | JGI IMG/M metagenome (GOLD analysis project Ga0209979, IMG submission 183114) | Deep subsurface microbial communities from Anholt, Denmark to uncover new lineages of life (NeLLi) - Anholt_01485 metaG (SPAdes) (version 2) | ecosystem: Environmental > Aquatic > Marine > Oceanic...
AATCGCCGCCGTGTCCCCGTTGATATTGCCTATCTCCCTCCCAGACCTCCACGTCGGCGATACTCTCCAGCCTGTCGGTGGGGATCTCGCGGTAACCGAAGCGGAACTCGCCGCTGGTGTAGGTGAACTGTTGGGTCTCCACGACGCGGAGGTCGGAATTCTCGAGAACCGTGATATCCACGTCGAGGCGATCCCAGACGTAGGTCTTGCTCTGGGCCTGGACAACGCCTGTCAGACCCAGGAACAAGGCTGTGATGACAAGCAGACCTAGAAGCTTTTCTTTTTTCATAGACCCCTCCGTTCCACGTACGTGGGTTGTCAATATGGTATCATATAGTGTCACAGATGTCAAAAGGTCGTGTTCATGTGAGACCAGAGATAGTCACTGTGTGCACTTGCTAAGCCAATTATACTACCGATGGAAGGATTGTGCTTGACCTGAACCGACCAGCTTTGTGACCTCAACCTGACTTTTCCGACCCCGTCTCGGCGACTTGACAAATCTAGAGGATGCTCACCGGCGGCGATGAAGAGGGAAGTTTAGTCATCACAGTCTGTAGCGGCCGACGGCCCTGTCGGTCAGCTAGGGCGGGGTCAGCCAGTCCGCTCTTTGGAAATGGCGTAGCGGGTGGGGGCCCATGCGGTCACGTAGCTAGGCGGGGCCTTCGCACCAGGAGGATGAACGGTGATGCGATGATGAGGGTGATGAGGAGTGATGGGCAGATGATATGGGGGATGATGTGCCACTCATCGCCGTCCAGCGGGAGTTTGCGTCAACGGCGTGTCATTGCCGGAGTGGGAGATAGAGGCGTGACCGGCAGCCCAGCAGTACTCACTGGTGGTGGAATCCAAGGCAGATAGCTGATGACGCTGTCGCCGCCGGCGATGACCCTGCTCTGCGAAAACTTACGGGCGAGGCTCGCAACATAGGCAAGCTCAACGGACTGATTACCTACCTAGAGAAAAGCACCAGGTCGAGATTCCCAACTACAAGGAGGAGCGGATCAACTGTCAGCACAACGGTAGCAGCTCCGCCGAGAAGGCTTGTGTCACCGCCAGTGGCCCGCCGGCAGAAATGCAAAGGCATGCACTGGAGCGAAAAGGGGGGCGATGCCCTCTACCCATTGCAGACTCTGTGGCACAACCGGGGATGGGACCTCTATTGGAAATTCCTACAAGTGTTCCCATTGGTTGGTCTCTCCTGACCCTTTACTTGTGCGCGCCAGGAATGGCTTTTCAGTATATAGCGCCGAAACGTTCTCTGCTACTTGCTGAGGACTTCTCATCCCGCAGACCACAGTACAGACATTGGTATTCGCTAATACATATTTAAGAGCCAGATGTAGTCTGTGCCTTACGCACTTACCACCAAGTTGCCGATGGCTAAATTGTATCATTTTCCTTCGCCACATTTTACCTCGCAAGCGACGATAGTCGTCCTCTTCAAACTGGTGATCTACGGTATATTTCCCCATCAGGAGCCCTCCTCCTAAAGGCATCCTGACCATGATTCCAACCCTTGACGAATCCAAGAACGGTAGCAATGTATTGAGCAGCTCCGGCTCAACTATATTGGCATAGAATTGAACTACCTTGAGACCCTGACAAGTGGACGCGGCTATCCCTTCTTCCGCAGTAGTTATAGATACTCCCCAATGTCGAACATCGCCTTTCCGCCTCAAGTCTTCAATAGCGTCAAATGTCTCGCCACGCTGAATTGTCTCTAAATCAGGGTTATGAAGCAGACAAATGTCAATAGCAGGGCGCCTTAGCCGCCGAAGGCTATTCTGCACAGCGAATGAAAGGTATTGAGGATCCCAGTTCTTTTCATTATTACCGCGATACCAATCTCGACCAACTTTGGTGACGACCCATACATCACTTGATGGTGGTAATGCTTTGCCTATCAATTCCTCTGCCAGTCCACGGCCATATATGTCAGCTGTGTCAATCAGGTTGATACCCAGATCCACAGCAACTCGAATTGCGCGGATTGATTCATCTATGTCAAATGGGCCGTAGCCACCTGATAGCCAAAGTGTACCCAGGGATATCTCGGAGCATTGGAAGCCTGGTAGGAACGGTCTATATCTCATGCTTCGCCTACTCTCTGTTGGTTGATTCCTTTGCCCAAGGTCCAGACGCTAGTGCGTTAAGCCGAACCTCTTCTGGAACTTCAAATCTGTTAAAGTCCATCGCTGCGAGTGCAGCGCCTATTGCCGGCCATTCTCGCAAGCAACTCAATTTGACATCGGGAAACCTGTTGTGAGTATAAGAGTCTACAAAGCTCACTAAGGGGCTTCGTGGCGCGCTGAAAAGTCCACCACTTAGCACAAGCTCAAACGATTGTCCCTCGAAGCCAAGTCTCCTGGCGACTGCAAAGATGTTATCGACGTAACGCTGCGCCAGATCATGGAGTAAGCATTGCGCCGCTTCATCGTTCTGTTCATAGGCTTCAAAGATCATCTGAATTACATGCGGGCATTGGTATTGAGTGGGATGCCTAACAAAGTGCTCCAACAAGGTAGGAATGTCTTCGAAGGAGCCGGTGACAAGAAGCTTGCTCGTCAAAGATGTCTCTGGTGCAACACCCAGATAGGAGAGTGCAATCCACTCCATCATCCGTTCACTAAGCGCCCAACTTCCCCCACCATCACCTAGTCGGGAACTACCAAATGTCCGGAAGATCGTTCCCTCTGCATTTCTACCAATTACTCCGCTGCCTGATCCAGCGAGCAACGCTATCCCGATCGCTCGGGGTACACCGGCCCTTAGCACCATCAAGCAATCATCGAAGATAATTGTGGGACAGGGCAACCCCAGTTGTGCCACGATGGCTTCCAATGCTGCACGGTCACTCGGCCAGACCAAGCTGCAAAGTCCGAAGCCTGCCCCGGCAATCTGGGTTCGGTCGATTTGGCCATAGTCTAGCGCTGATTCTATGACCCGGCTCCAGCGCGCCCCAATTTGCTCGGGCGCATGGTGTGCAAGGTTTCCGGGCGGGCCCCATGCTGCCCCCCGCACATACCCTTTCTCGTCCACTGCGACCACGCGCGTCGCGCTCTTGCCTTCGTCCAACCCCATGTAAATCGCCTGATCTGGCGCTATAGAGACAGGGCTATTGGAAGGAATGATAGAATGTGACATAGTGTGCTTCTGAATGGCGGTGATGTTCAAGCTTTAGTCGACACACCTGCAAAAGATATCCAAGATTGTCTGTACGGCCTCTTTCGTTCGAACAGGCGACACGAACAGCAACTGGATGCGCTCAAGCAACCGGTCCGTCCTGGGTAAGGCCCCTTTCCCGTAATAGTAGTCCGAAGCGAAATTGTTTAGGGGATCACTCCATGGACGTCCTGAGGAATGCGTCGGAACCTTATTGACCAAGCTGAGGTTGTTATAATACAGATGCAATCCCATTTCGGTCAATATCAGATTTCCAAAACCACTTGCGGTGCAGATATCCGCTTGACGTGTCTTACGAACGATAGCTTCACAGCGAGCCTTGTCCGGCCAAATCAAGACCAGCCAGTTGCCTATGTCGTTCTCTGTCGCCGTGCCCCGGCGAAATTGCACGTCAAGTAAGTCTGCAAGTCCCTCATATAGCAATCGCTGGTGCCCTTGCATTGCACGCACGATTTCTTCGAGTTTTGTCGCTTGGGCCAAAGCCATAGCAGCAGTTAGCTCACTCGTACGTGCTCCTAATCCCCACCCTGACTCTTTTGACGGATTGCTGGTCATAGGCACATTACACGGGGCATGCCAATAACCATGATCATGATACATCCATGCACGCCTCCAAAGCGTTTCATCATCGCACGCAATCAGTCCTCCCTCCCCAGCTGTAATGGTTTTGTTCATCTGGAAGCTAAAAACCGCCATATCGCCAAAGCTGCCCAAGGGACGCCCGTTGAATCTCCCCCCATTCGCTTGGCATACGTCCTCAATGAGCACCAGCCCCTGCCCTTTACAAAGATCGGCAATATGCTGTACATCACCACAACCACCATTCATATGGACCAACAACACAGCACGACTATGTGGACTAATCTTTTGTATCAAGTCATTCGGGTCTATCGTAAGGGTTTCGTCGATTTCAACAAGGCGAGGAATTGCCCCCGCACGCACGATTGCATTATAGCAGGCCGCCCAGGCATAACCGGGGATGAGGACTTCATCTCCTGGCCCGATGTCCAGAGCGCTCAAACACACTGCCAATGCAGTGGAACCACTGCTGACAGCGATAGTGTACCTTCGCCCCAGATATGCGCTGTACCAGGCTTCCAGGCGCTGTGCAAAGCCCTGAACATCCGGCCCCATGAAGCGCGAAGGGCTTCGGCTACGCAAGACCCTCATGACAGCTTGAGTCTCCTCCTCTCCAATAAAATGGCACCCAGGCCAAGGGTCAGGAAGTAGTGCTTCAAACTCACGATTGGTCTTCATAGCTCGTTCACCTATAGTGACTGCTGGAAAACCTGATGGAGAATCTCGGCTCGGCTATGCCACGAGTGTCGCTGAGCAACCTGCTGTCCAATCTCAGACCGCTGACTATGTGGCGCATCTAGCCAACGAACGACGGCATCTGCCATTGCTGACACGTCTCCGTACGTGACGACTTCTCCCCACCCGGTTTCCTCTATTAAACTGTTCGTCGAAATAAACTCTTCCGAGACCGTTGGCACCCCAGCTCGCAAGTAGTAATATACCTTGCTGATCTCGTTATCAAAGACTTGTATGCCGCGAGCAATCATTAAACCCACATCAGCATGAAACAGATAATTCCAGCTTTGGGGCTCTGGAACCGCTCCATGGCTGACCACCACTACCGGGTCTAGTTGCTCATCGGTTTCACCGTACAAATCCAGTTGATTGCGCCCCACGTGATGTACCTCCACACTACGGACTTTCAGTGCTCGTCCTAACGCGTTCAGAACTTGTACGAATCGGGAGGATGTCAGCGAACCCAGGTACAGCGCACGCCTGCCGTTTCTCTCGTAGGGCGATGGCCCAGCTTCAGGGATTCTTATCGGACAGCCATTAGGCACAACGATGCCTGGTGGCCCTACTGGATAACGCTCTTGCCAACGGCGGAGATTCTCTTCAGACATCAAGCTGACCCACTTCGCTCTCTGTGCAATAAGGTCTTGAGCCCTTGACAACTCTTCTCGGTGGCGGTAGACACGTCGTGGATGGACTTCGTCCACGACTCTCCCTATTCTACAAACGAGAAATGGGTGCTCAGGAACAGTGAACACGTCTGTGTGGTGTGTCGTCTTCACGACATCATATGTATCCCAGCAAGCTCGATCAATATGGCGCACTCGCAGACGTTCTGACAACTCCGTATCTTCACCCTCCTCGGTCACCATTTCGACATCGTACCCCTTGCGGGCAAGGGCGCGCGAAAGCTCCAACCAGCGGATGGTGTCCATTCCATCAAGGGTCCTAAGGGGGTCCTTGAAATAAACGAAAGCAATACGCATATGTAACCTCCTAGCCAACGGGAGAACCGAAAACAGGCCGAAAGACTTCGGCCATGTCACAACGTGCACAAAGCTTTTGTTGGACCTCTGGTGCCTTTCGTGCTGCTGAACAGCGCCTACGAAGCTCAACAGCGGTATTGTCATGGATGTTGCCTACCATGTGCAAGTGAAACATATCCCCTACACACAAGGGAGTACTGCCGTCCCATCCAATTGCCAATGTATTAACAAATTCCTCACAAATCCGGTTGGCAGGAGCGCGATATGGATATAGAAGCCCTCCCCGATTATGTAGCGGGTAGAACTCATCTGCACGTGGTTCGAACCCAAGGGAGCGAAGAAACGCGACTGTCTCTTGACGCGAAGCCTCCGGATCTGGCGGAAATCGAATGCCCCGAATTCTTATCTCCGTTTCCACGCCCTGAAGGCGCTCAGTAAGAAGCGCCATGCCGCGGAGAACTCTATTGAACGACAGCCCGCGCACTCGGCTTTCGTAGCTCTCGGGGGAATGACCATTGAAGCTGATTACTATATCAGTCAAGCGAGCCTCTGCTAGTGCATCCAAGTCCATACGCCACAAGAGGGAGGCGTTGGTTTCCAATTGTAGCCATTTGTCAGGAAGCTGAGCACGGGCCCACTTCAAGAAGTCGATTATGTGCGGATGAAGTGTCGGTTCACCAAAGCCAGCCACAGACAACCTCATGATCTCCGCTGCTTTGGCTTGCTCTACCACGCGCTCCCATGTCTCCCAGGACATGTACCCGACAGGGCGCGTCATACGAGGGTGGGGACAAAACACGCAACGCGCGTTGCACGCATTGGTTAACTCCACATCGAATCTCAGGTTTGACATTTTATTCCCCTTTACACAACCTCGTGCGGTCGGTGATATTGAAAACCCATCGAAGCACATCCGAACAGATTATTGCTTCTAGTAATGCTACAAGTACTTTTCCTACACACCCCTGAAGTTCTTGATACATCCGGACTAACCCGGAGAATCGTCGCCTGACAAAGCGAATCTGCTCGGGGGAAAGCGGTACATGTTGTACAGTTGTTTCGCTGTACATGTTGTCAACTTGGCAATCACTCAGTAATCCTTTCTCCTTGCATTCTAAATGCAAGTCAGTTCCAGGAATGGGGTAAAAACACGACACAGATATCCGCGAAGGGTTGAGCGCCGCATTCAATTTGACAGTTTCAAGAGCTTTCCGCATGTCTTCTTGAGGGAAACCAACCATGTTCAGCGATACTGTTTCTAAGTTAGCTTCTTGACACAAAGCAAAAGCTTGACGAATTTGCTCATTGGAAATACGGCGATTCAGATGATTGATCCGTAGATATTCACTTCCACTCTCCACACCCAAGTGCACACGGTGACAGCCGCTCTCTGCCAGGAGTCTGACAACACTACTCGTAGCCAGATTCGGCCTCAGGTAGCATTCGTAAGGAATACCGATACGCTCCCGGTAGAGCGAGACAAATTCGCGAAACCAATCCTTTCGACAAGGGAGAATGTCATCGTCAAACCACAACGCCTGAGGACTTGAGGGCGATTTCAGCAAAGTCTCAATTTCACATATTACATTCTCTGGGCTGCGAAAACGCACGTAAGAGCCAAGTCCCGAATAGATGCGAGAAAGAGCATTGTTCGCACAGTAGGAACATCGATAGGGACAACCTCTTGATGCCATAATCCGTGCTATGCCTCGCTCGGCAAACGTGTTTGGCTGAGAAAAGAGGCTACGGTCCGGGAATGGCAAAGAGTCCAAGTCAGCAATAAGCGGGCGTAGAGGGTTTCGAATGATACTAGCTCCTTTGTTAATCCACAAGTTGCGAATGCCAGTGTAGTCTCTCCCAGTCTCCAGGGCCTCTGTCAATTCCACAATGGCTTCTTCGCCTTCGCCCACACAGACAGCGTCAAAAAGTCCATCGCTCATTACTTCGTCAGGGCATAGCGCTGCATGCACACCTCCGCAAATAGCGAAAACAGGGCGCCAATCGCGAACCCAGGTTGCGTATTGGCGCACATAGGGATACATTAGTGAAGTCGTGGAGAATCCAACAAGATCGGGATTCTGCCGATCCAGTTGTCTGACGAACTCGTAACGAGACAGCGGCTTTACAATGTGAATTAGCCTGACTTTATGGCGGGCGGCTTTCAACACGGCCGACAAATAACCCAATCCGCTGTAGAAATGCCCTGTCCAGCCGCGTGCACCGCCAGTGAGATCGGGGTAAACAAAGACGACTTTCATACAGATGCTTCTTCAAATCCTATGTCCCGCGCCCAAGGGGAAACCGAGATGGCTCGCCGGATAAGAACTTCGGCTGTTTGCGGTTGGCGCACAACCAGGGCATGAGCCAACTTTGCAGCCCGTTCAGCAAGATAACGGGTCAATTCACACAGGTGTTTATCTGGGTCCTCAATACTACCCGTTGCTGCCAGGGCAGCATCATAACAACTGCCCCCGCACATGCTGTGTGCCCAACATGCCTGACATACTGCACGTTCAGTCGCGCGCGCTCTTTTCATTACCTCTCGCACATGGTCCAGGTTAACGCCTGAGAAAACACTCCCCAGGAAGAATTCCCCGCGTCCAATGAAGTCCCGGCAGGGAAAGTACACTTTACCATCAGTATCGAATACTAGTGAGTAGCGAGAGATGTCCGAGTGTTTTGGAGGACAGCCTGGACATCCTTGCACACGCTCTTCACCAAGTAGCAAGGCCGAGAACAGTCGGCCAAAGAAGTCATAGCGATTGCAAACTTTGTAGAGCAGGCCAATATCTCCAACCAAAGCCCTTTCTTCGATCAAATCCAACATACGCGCATATCCACGTTGAAAAAGTGGTAGCGTAGTTTTATTGAGGCCAAATTCCGAGTCTGTGGCGCCTCGAATCGGGCGCATGACGATATACTCGAATCCCAGAGCGTCCAGATGCAAAACTATCTCATCGAAGTTCTCATCTTGAGCCGTCAAGACCGTTGAGCTGGAGAATCCCTTGCCATATCGCTCGTACCGCTCGCGATAAAAGGCAACCTTGGAAATGGTACTGTCGTAGCTGCCTCTCCCGCTACGAGTAATTCGAAGAAGATTATGCAAGCTAGGAGGGCCATCCACGCTGAAAAACAAGTCTTGGTCTTCTTCCCCCAAGTACCTCTCAATGGTATCCTTGGACAATGGAATTGCGTTCGTGGCAAAGGTAAAGCGGAATTCAGGATATCCACCCTCCGCTGTCTTAGCCCGGCAGTATGCCTTGATTGCTTCAATCGTATTCAGATTCAGACCAGGCTCGCCATTGGATGTAAAGCTGAGTGTGATGCGTTTTGTGTTGCCGAACGCATCACACAGATAGTCAATAATCGCTCGCCCAGTCTCCGATGTCATCAACCGCATCTCACTGGGAGGGAGCGCACCATATACGCAGTAGCGGCAGCCGAGATTGCATCCTCTGACTACCGAGATTGTTGCTTTGGCATATTCAGGTTCAATCAGGTCAACCTGTCGCCCGGACAATAGCGGCTTTCCCCATATGGGTTCAGCACTGATCATCGGATACAATTGCATTTCGTTAGGCGCGTAGGCAAACTTGCCGGCTGGTGAGCTGAAGTCTATATACCCTTCAATAGGCCACAGTTCAGTTCGCTTCGTCATAATGCTCCTCCTCGTCAGAGAAGTAAGTTGGTTGCCGCCAGCAAGTTGGGGTGTCAGCCTCTCACAGACCCGTCGTTCTATTCCGTTTGCGCCATTCGGCCTCAATCCCCCGATTCAATTGTACATTGGTGAGAAAGGATTGTCTCCGCTTTGGATCACTTAAGCGAGTGGCCTGGTCAACAACCATCTCCTGTGCTCGTTGTAATGTATAGAAGGTTTTTGCCTCATCTCCGATCCCTATCATAGCCATGTAACAGTCAAACCAGACTTCTTGTGGACGGTACAGACCTGTGCCTGTTCCAGCCTCCAATCGCTCTATGGCTTGTAAGGCAGTTTCTAACGCTTTCTCTGGTTCATTGGAAGCGCGCAGAGTCTGAGCAAGCAAAGCAAGCGAAGCTGTCTGATTGCCGATTTGTCCTATTTCGGAGCGAAATGCCAGGGCCGATTCTACATTCTCTTTGGCAGCCACTGGATTGTTGATCAGCAGCTGAATTCGACCCATCTTGTGCTTGTATCGGGCAAGATAACTCGGATTTTTTGCAAGATAAGCTCTTTCTTCTTCAAGCAAGGCAAGTGCTTCCTTATATCTACCCTGTTCGGCGTAGATCATTGCCAGAATGCCCGGTGACCAAGCGGTGACTACGATGTCCATCGATGACCTGCAGTAATCCTCTGCTCTGTCATACTGACCAAGACAACAATACAGGAGAGCAAGATCAGCCTTTACAGCTGCTATACCATGATTGCGGTCTCCAAGCGTGTCATCCTTACCAGCGCGGTCTCCAATAGATTCACGAATATTCAGACACTCGTTCAAGAAATGTTCTGCATTTTGCAGGTCACTAGCCAAGTAGTAGTTACCAAGGCTTCGCAGGCTGTAAGAAGTATCCCAATTCTTCCCCAGTTCCCGTTGAATTTCGAGAGCCTCTTCAATATAGCGGACAGAGTCTTTCTCGCTTGTATACCAAGATGACACTCCTAACCAGAAAAAGCAATCGGCCTCTCCAGACCGGGCATTTACTTCTTTAAATTTCTGTAATCCTTCGAGCAAAAACTTGATAGATTCGTGATACCGTTGTTGATGATAGCGAACGCGTCCAAGGTTAAAGAGAGCATATGCTTCGTTTCTCTTATCCCCATCCTCAGAGGCTAGTGATCTTGCTGCCTCAGCTTCTCTACCCGCCCTATCATACTCTCTCTTGCGGATACTTAGAACGCATTTGCGATTATGCACATATGCTCTCTTGCTGTCAATCGTTGTACCGCTCAGCCGTTGCGCCAGGCCACTCATTTTTTTAAGGTCACGAGATTGGGCTTGTCGCTCACGCAGTGGTTCATTTGCCCTCTCTCGGGCCGCTAATAGATTGAAGCGACGTAGCAAGCCATCTTCACGAAGCAAGTCCAATGCCTGCGTGTAGAACGCTACAGCATCACCGTTGGCATATTGCTGGGCTGCCCGTTCACCAGCTATCTCATAGTAGTGGGCTGCCTTTTCCAAGTCATGCCCCAGGTGAAAGTGTGGCGCCAGTTGAGGAGCAATAGATTCCACCTCGTCGCCATATAGGATTTCCAAAGTCTGACCCACAGTCAGATGCAGTATCTCTTGTTCGGCTGGACCCAGTTGATGGTAGATGTACTGGTGAAAAAGGATATGCACGAACTTGAAGAAATGCAGACGATTGTCATTAACCATCTGCGCACCGGCTTCTTGCACCAGCCGATGTTGCTGCTCCAAAACCTGGCTCAGTTTCCGCAGTAGGCTCCGTTGCTCTATCTCCTCCACCCGACTGATCACTTCTGCTGTGAACGTTTCGCCCATCACACTACCGCAGGTCAGGATGGAACGCAGTTCTTCACTCAGCCGCCTAATGCGCTCCGCTATCACTGCCTCCACCCGTGTCGGCAGACTCTCCAGATCGGCTTCCCCCAAAATCACCCATCTACTCTGCTCATCCTGCACGAGCAGCCCTCTCTCGTGCAAATCCTGCAGAATCTCGACGGTGAACAATGGCTGCCCACCCGTGCGTTGGAACAGCCAAGCCTGGAACTCCTCATCCAACGCGTTGGGCTCACTGTCCAGCAGAGCATCCACAAAAACACGCCCCTCAATTTCACTCGCCTCGTTGAGGTCTATCGTGATCTCACCGAAGTATCTCTGCAATTCATTCAATATCCTAACTAGCGGATGGGCTGCCCCTGCTCGCCCCTGCTGAATATCAGCAGGACGATAAGCTCCCACGACCAACAACTTCTCCGTTGATACGCCCCGCGCCAGATAGAACAGGAGATTGAGCGAGGCACGATCAGCCCATTGCAGATCATCTAGCACAAGTATTAGGGGGAATTGTGACGCCAGATGGAGCACCACCCGGCTGAACTGCTCGAAGATCAAGTCTTGGCTCAGTTCCGCCCCCCTCGCCTCCGGCTGCGTCGCCAGACGCTTGTTCCGGCCCTTGCGACCAGCGGCATAAGTACCGATCTTTGCGAGCAACCCCGCGACTGGCACAAACAGGCCGACAAGGTCTGGTCCCAACTCTGCCAGCGCATCGATCACCTGCCCAAAGATGCGACGGATGCGCCTGAGGCTCTCATCAGTGACCGTCGGCCCGGTCACCTGTTCATCAGGGCCGCTTGTCAACGTGCGGAAAATATCTTTGAAGGGCCGATAAGGTTCGGTACCGATGTCTTCGGTAAGCATACTGCAGGCACCGAACATCACAACAAGATCGTCGTATTCTTGCTCAGCGCGCCGGCAAGACTCCTGGATCAACATCGTTTTGCCGATGCCGGCATCGCCGGCAATGAACAGCAGGTGGTTCTCACCGCGCATAGCTGCCTGTAGGCGCCTGTCAAACATCTTGAGCTCAGCACTACGCCCAACAAAGGTGCGAAACATGCATCCTCCCTAGCGCAACTCCAAGACAGGGTTTATTGTGGAAGGGCCCGGCTGTTCGCAGAGGAGATCACGCTCGGGTTTATCCTTGATGCTCTGGCGAAATGCCTGCAAAGGATCACGCAGACCATCTGTGAATACATTACCCAATAATATGTGCTGCAAAGCATAGCACGGATAGATATCCCCATTACCACTCACAGCCACACGATCAAATCCCGCCAGACAACCTGGTTGCCCATCCTCTCCGAGGCAATGATAAAACTCGAAGCCTTCCTCCCTGCGCAAAGCCTCTACCTTCAGATAGGCTGCCTGGATCTCCTCCAGTGATAGAATTGAAGCCTTGTTCTCCTCTGTCATAGAGAATACCGGTCGAAGAATGCCTACCATCACCTCCCGAGTTAGCTCGTCAACAACAAAGCGCACAGTATTTACCAAGGTCTTAACGTTATGACGGGTAAGCGTGATAGACACACGGAACGGTATCTCTCGATCGCGCAAATGCCTCATCCCTGCGATCACCCGGGTGTAACGCCCTCGAATTCGGTTGTGAATAGCTGGATCATGTGAGTCAAGAGAAACACTGAGATATAAACGATCACTATACTTCCGATATAAGTCAGCCAATTCGTCAGCGTTCTCCTCATCAATAAAGGTGCCATTGGTGTTGAGCACCACATCTCGACCCGTATCCAAAAAATGCTCCATTACCGAGTACCAATCAGACCGAATCATTGGCTCACCCCCGGAGACTTCATAAAATAGTCCTGGCTCTCCTAGATTCTCGCACTCGCTGATTATGAAGTCAATCTGTTCAATTGTAGCTTCAACACCTTGTCTCGGGGGATAATAGCAGTAGTAGCACTTCAAATTGCACCTTCCAGTGACCATGACATGCGTTGCAAAGAATTCCTTGTAGAGATCCTTCTCGGATATAGTCAGCATGATTATCCTCCCAAAAGTGAGGATGCTATACTCTGCTTCTTTGGCACTGTTTAGCAGCTTGAATCAGGCCAACAAATGGTGGGCTGGGTCTCCCAGGCCAAGACTTAAACTCTGGATGCGCTTTCATGGCTATGTAGAATGGGTGCACGGGCCAGTCAAACACCTCTAGATTGCCATTGTCACTGTATCCCGAATCCAACACCCCAGCGGTGACCAATTGGTCTACTAACTCACGTGATAACCAGGACTGATGTCTATGGCGTTCAGCTATACGGTCTTTGCCATACAGCTTGGCCAGAAGCGAGTCTTCCATAAGCTTGATGTTGTGACTCCCTGCGAAAAACGGAGCTAGCTGCACTCTGACTTGGCTGTCCCCCTCCTCAAGCTCCTCCAGAAAGGCATCCGCACATCCACATACATTTCTGGCCAACTCAACGGCGGCCAGATCAAACCCAAGAGATATGCATAATGTAGGCAGAGAGTGAGTACGAGCAAAGTTTAACGCAGCTATCTTCTCTCTCCAGTATGTGAGGCCTTCAGCTACGATCAGCCCGTCCAAGCTGTGCAACACACCGGCCATTTGCGAGGGAATATTGACCAGATCGTCAATCCAAACGAGGTCTGCTCTGTACTCTTGGGCCACAGCAGCATGTTCGACCGCTTCTCTCAATGACACAAACGAGTCTTGTGATACAGTTTTCCCAAATATGCCAATTCTGATCAATGGCCCATCTCTTCCTGCCCGCTCAAGGGAACAATAGGTTTCCAGGCGCCCTAGCAGATTAGTGTCACGTGCGGTCAACCTGAGGCTCAAGAGTTCGGTGAGTTGACGATGCACGCGCTGTTCAACCAATCGCGTCGGTAACTCATAAACTGGAGAACAGTCGGGAATGACGAAAATATTGTGTGTCTGAATACCGCAATCTGATGCGATGAATTCCCAGTCACTCAAAGAAACAATTGTCGGATTGATGCACCTGAGAGCCAACAAGTCTGGTCTTAGCCCTGCTTGCGCTGCACGCTCAAAAGCCTGCCTAGCAAGTTTAGTACGACTCGACTTGGCTAGACCTTCACCATCCATTGGATGGAAATAGGGAGTTAGCAGGATAACAGCGATTTTGACATCAGCTCCATATCTCATCAGCCGCAGTGCATCATATAGGACAGCACTTTCAGGGTCGCCAACAGTTCCTCCAATTTCCAACACAACCACATCGGTCCGACTTGTGTGACTAGTAATCCACTGGACTGCGAGATCACGCACGTGTTTGAATTTAAGAATCTCTCCAGGAGGCAATTTACCGGTATGTTCATCGGACAGCAACTTGGCGAAAAGCTGTCCGTTCGTCAAATTGTGCTCAGCCGGCAATTCCATCCCTAGAAAGCGCTCATAGTATCCCGAATCAGCATCAGTTTCAAAACCATCTCCTAGAACAAATACTTCTTCTTCTTCATACAGTACATCCATCAACTTGTGGTATGGGTTCATCGAGCCGCTATTGTAGTTCAGGTAGCCATCGAACTTGAGTGGCAAGACTCCTACGCCTTGTTGCTGCAGAATGTATCCGCAAGAGGCTGTTAGAATCCCCTTACCAATGTCCGGATATGCCCCTAGGATTACGAGTATACGATGTGCAATACGTCGCTTCATCATCTGGACAGACTTCTCTAACTGTTCGGCTGTACGAGCTCGACTTCTCTGGCAAGCAGAGTGCTGAGATCAGCTTCAGGGTATCGAGCGACTGTGTAGTAGTTTACAAATTTTGAGATTCGGACATCTGCCCCCATCGAAGTGATGGCCTCAGCATCTCGTTGGACTTCACCCGGCGGTTGACCGGGTAGGCCATCAAGCAGAAAACAAAGAGGGGTGATACCCAAGGAGCGACATTGACGAATGACTTTCGGCAGCCTGTCCAAATCGACCTTTTTAGCTATTCTGCTTAGGAGCTTCGGATTCATGGTTTCCACGCCAATTCCGATCCGTTGACAGCCGGCAGCGGCCATCGCGTGTAGCAGCAACACATCTAAGTCCTCAAGCGTTGTAACGCAACGCCACGGAATCTTTGGGCCTCTCGCGGCAAGTTCCGCACAGAATTCGAGAATCCAGTCACGATCCAGTGTGAAACAAGCCGAAAACGGCGCGAATTGATCAAACCCAAACCTCGGCACCGCATCTCGAAGAAAATCAAGAACTTGCCACACCGGTCTACGTCTTTCTTCTTTCCCGTCCACTCTGCCAGATGGGCAGAACCAGCAGTTGTAAGGACATCCACGAGAGACGGAAAGACTCAGCTCAAAGCTTCCCTTAAAGCCGGCAATCGTAGCAGGTCTACAGTATTCTTGCTTATAGCCTTCGAGTGGGAGCAGATCCAGAGCGGGCAGAGCCCAATGCTCAGCAGGTACCCGTTTGGCGCCCGGTCTCCCCTCCCATTCCCCCCCAGACTGCAAGAGAATGCCACAGGCCAAGGACTTTCGACCGGATTCGGCCAAGAACGATAGCCATTCTGCGAGTATGACTTCCCAGTCTCCTTCAATTACAATGGCGTCCAAGGCACTTTTCTTGAATGGCTCTGCAGAGAATGAGCTAATGATTCCATACGTTACTGACTTCACATCCGGTCGAATTCTTTTGCCGAAACCTGCTGCGGCCAACACCTCTGAGATATTCTCACCAGAATGATGGAGAATAAGCGCTTCCGCACGATGCAGGTGCTGCTCAAAAGCTTCACACCACTCTTTTTCCTTCATCACGAGACCGTCTAGTACTGTAACACTATGCCCACAGACGCGAAGGTAGCCCGCAACCTCCCCCAGTTCAACGTACCGATAGCACAAGTTGATGTACCTCTGTGCGGAGGGAGGCGAGGTCAGCAATATGTTCATCCCCTCACCTCTTTGATCGAAGCCCCCAAAGCTCGAAGCTTGCCCGGCAAATCGCAATATCCCCTGCTCAAATGCTCCGCCCCCTTCAACCTAGATGTCCCAGCAGCCCCAAGCGCGGCCACAAGCAAGGCTGCAGCGGAGCGAAGATCATTTGCGTGCACTTCGGCCCCATAGAGAAGCGAGGGCCCCACAACACGGACCATATTACCCTTACGCTCGATTTTGGCACCAAGACGCCGAAGACCTTCCACATGGTCAAACCGGTTAGGCCAAACGTTATCACGAATGATGCTCATTCCAACGGCTTGCCATAGAACTGCCGTCACTATCGGCTGCAAATCGCTATATATCGGCGGACACGCAAATCTGACTGGATATGCTTGACTGGAAGTAATTGTCGCAATGCTCTTTCCTTGTTCAATGTCGAGCCCACAGTTGCGTAACAGGCGCATCTCTTCTGTGAAGTACTTCTGAGGAGGGGAGGGCTCGATATGCACAACGCCTCCAGCGGACTGTACGGCGCACGCCAACGTGGCAAACTCTAGAAAATCCCCAGGTATCGTATAGTCATTCCCTCTTAGCTCAAGCCGACCGCTAATAACTATCGCATTTTCATTTCTGCTGATAGGCGTTCCACACCGAACCAGGAAGTTACAAAGATCCTCTATTTCCTGCCCCCGAAAGGGGGATAGTATCTGAGTATCTCCCCGTGCCAGAGCTCCAGCGAGCAGCGCGGTCTTGGTACGTCCAGAGTGTTCCCTTGGATGAATGTTCGTAAGGTCAAAAGTTGCTCCCCTTAAGCCATCAGGTGCTTCAAGCCAGGTTTCACCGTTGCGCTCAACACGTCTAGCGCCCATAGCCTCCAGACTTGAGATCACGTGTTCCACAGGACGTTCGCCAATCTGACATCCGCCTGGTTTGAAGAGTCTTACGCGACCAACACGCGCTATCAGCACCGGTATGAGGTAAAGACTGCCATGCACGGCAGTGGCCCATTCATCTAGAGAGGCGTTGGCGGTTAGGTTGCCAGCACCAATTTCCACTACATTGGCCCCTGAGTGCACTCCACAGCCTAATGCCTTGGCCATCTCGAGCAACAGCGACACATCCTGTATAAACGGCAGATTCGATATCCTTGATACACCTCTGCACAGCAAAGCCGCATTGACTAGCACTACAGACGAATGTTTATAGCCAGACAGAGCGACATTCCCTACCAAGGGAGTGTTCCCCTCAACAATAAGCAGCAGCTTGCAGTTTGTCACGGTGCTAGGTTCCATTATCCTGTCCTGCAGACGGGTCAAGGAGAATTGCTAGGGCAACTACACAGCCATAACTCCGATCTGGCACAGTCAACTCGCTCTCGGCATACAGAACTTGAAAAGATGACTTTCCGCGACTTTTCAGAGCCTCTGCAGCCATTGATCGGACTAGTGGTCTGATCTCTGACAAGTGTCCTCGCCCACAGTACTCGAAGATTACACCAGTGCTTTCACAAGAGGGCAGTCCAACAGCAAGACATGCAGAGATGACTTCGCCAGCAGCATCATCCACAAAGCACGTGTAGACGGCTGGGACGATGCTACCTGCCGGTAGAGCCAGCGCTTCTGGATGTTCTCTTAGAGCAATCACTTCTGCACCCGGTGGTACAATGCTGCTGGTCTTGAGTAAGTTCAGATCTCCAACCTTCGCATCGAGCAGAGCACTGTCGAACGCATTCAGTGGAGATTTTCCCATGCCTTGTCCAGACGTAATGATGACTTGAGAAGGGAGCATAGGAAACGAATAACTGGAGTTCATAAGTCAGCCCTCATTCATGCCGCTGTGATCTGTTGTGAGAAGTCAAGCAGGGCGGCGGCTACACGTGACTCTCTCAAAGTTAGGTGTCGGCCATGTTTGTAGCTCAAAAGCTGAAAGCGGATAGAACCTGGCAGTTTATGTTAGACGCCTGACTGCTACTAGATAGTTCAAGAACACATCTCCACCATAGCCTCTCGCATGATTGCCGCCCAGAACAACGGTGCCGGACGGAAAATCCTTACTATATACTTCGAAGATCCTCGCTGCCCCCCATTGATCCAGCACCTCCATATGCATACGCTCGGGAGTAAATGACCGGAGCCACTCAGGGAGGCTAGTCGCTGACGCGTGATACGCTACGTACACCCGAGATGCCTCATTGAGATGGAATCGCAAGAAGTCGCCTGTGAATGCATTCTTGTCTAGGTTAGCTGTTCTTATGGCAGGCAAGCCATTCAACGTAAGTGGGACTCTACTTAGAGTGAAGGGATGATCAATGTAACATTCAGCTCCTAGCCTCATATCGTATTGTTCATACGGCTTACCGCTGTCGACACGGATACTACTTATCAATGGAATACGAGTCATCGCATATCTTGTGGTATACGACAGTTTCCACCCTCCGTCCCCATGCGCCACAACAGCAAGCCCCCCAACGACAGACGTAAGTAAATCCATTTCTCTGAGCTTCTCCTTACCAAAGACAGTGGCCAAAAGACGAGTGAACACTGGTACGGCAGATGTTCCGCCGGTTCTCAGCACTACATCCACCTGGGATGGCTTTAGCCCAGCATCAGCTACTACTCGTCGAATGCCCTCTTCAACGAGTTGGATCTCTTCGTGAATCATGCCTTCGAACTTCTCGCGCGTGATTTTCTCATGAATTTCAATATCGCCATGCACAAAGTCTAATGTAGTCACTGGCGCCTCTGATAGTCGTCTCTTTGCTCTCTCAATTTCCGCAAGGAGTTTGAACCCGAGATTCTGGCTGACTAGAGTCTCAAGGGCGTTTATGGCCTTTGGATCACTACTAGTCTTCTTGAGATCTTTGATAAGCTTCCAATATCGGGGTCTCGAAAGATCAGGCATAGTCTGCCAACCACTGAGCATTTCCAGAATATGTGGTGGAAATGGATGATCCCCCTCTATTCGCGATTCTGCGCCGAAATACTTCAGTAGAGATCGCATGATTCTTCTGTCGAGATCATCACCGCCGACCAAGACCCCACGCGTGGAGAGAATCTTGGGCTCGAGCGTTCCCCCTACTTCAGCCACAGTCAAGTCCAGTGTTCCACCGCCGAAGTCAAAGACAAGAGCGATTTCCCGGCTACTACTAGAACGATGATAGAGGTGAGCTGCTCCTATCGGTTCCATCTGAAACCTTATGTTGTCAAAGCCTGCAAACTGCGCGGCTTTGAACAATATCTCCTCACCTCTGTCAGTAACCCGGGGATCGTCAGAGAACTGGACGGGTCTTCCAATGACCACATTACTACATTCTCCGCCCAAATGCCTCTCGGCACTGACCTTCAGTGAACGAAGGATTATTGAGATCAATTCGTCAATCGTATAGAATTGATCAAAGATCTGTGTACCTTCGTAGTTTGGATCTCGCAACCCTGTCTTGACAGATTGGAGGAGTCTACCATTGGCAGCTACATCAATCATTGCATGGACGGTTTGAACATAATGGATATAACTCCCACCGCGGCCTGCCGCCATGACGTCTATTTCCCCTATGTCCCGTTTTTCCCACCTGACCGGTCTTCCTGTCTCACGTCTCAAGTACTCTTTGGCTGCTTGAGTCCCTACCACTGCCTTATACTTGCGGTCAATGTAAAGAAGTGATGGTAGAACGTAAGGATTGTCATTTGCTGGATCTAGTTGTATTCGGAATAACTTACTCCCATCAAAGAGTGCAATGGACGAATTTGTGGTTCCAAAGTCAAGTCCCAGACGCATAAATATGCCTCCTGAACGTACTTATCGAGTAACCGGAGAAGCGTGACCCAGGACGTCCTACACCACAGCCAGGTACTCGGTAACCTCCAGCGCCCTGGTGGCGAAGGCGTGGCACAAGGAGTCAGGCATGACAGGCTGCTCGATGCCGGCCAACTTGGCGTAATCGTTCCTGGCCTGAGCTCTGTCGAAGGGTCTGTCCTGCGGTCAAGCGCCCTCTTGGCGCTGCGTACGTGGTTGCTAGGTGCCAATATGATACAATAAGGTGCCACAGATGTCAATAGGCATTCAGGCAGGTAATTGTTCCAAATTTGGTGGCGGAGCAGACTTTACAGACAATCGCCTTCGTAGTAAAATAGGATACTTGCATCCCAACAGAGGGAGAAGATTTCTATGAAATCCACTGGAGGCAGATTTGCCAAAAGTGGCCTGGTGTTTGCCTTCCTGCTCATGGGCTTCAGCTTCACCGTGATGCAGACGCTGATGGC
>Ga0209979_1002065_pt1 | contig 20109 bp, 16 predicted proteins | sample AnhtaG_FD_183114 | JGI IMG/M metagenome (GOLD analysis project Ga0209979, IMG submission 183114) | Deep subsurface microbial communities from Anholt, Denmark to uncover new lineages of life (NeLLi) - Anholt_01485 metaG (SPAdes) (version 2) | ecosystem: Environmental > Aquatic > Marine > Oceanic...
GCATCTTCACTTTCTCTAAACTGCTTAGACCAGCCTCTTGAGACATCCCACTTTTCGCGGGGTCTGAAGATGCCGTAAATGGGAAACTTCCACACATCCGATAACGGTGCTGGCATGCCGAGCGGCATCTTGATCTTTATAGCCGGTGCAACAAGCACTAGCCCAGCTAGGTGCTCAGGATGTTCGCTACCATACCATAAAGCATACGAACCTCCCAAACTATGACCTAGCATGTACATTGGCTTCTGCCATTTGTTATTGATGAAGCCAAGCATTTCATCTATGTCATCCAACTGAATTCTGATATCTGTTAAGTCTCCCCTTTCACCACCTGATTGCCCATTTGATCTCAGGTCTAAAGCGTAAGTCGCTACATCTTTAGACTCTAAATAGTCCCCCAGGTAGGCAAATTCTATAGAGCGACTACAGGCACCGTGTATGCATAATAATGCCAGCTCAACCTTTTGTGGCTGCCAACCCTGATAAAATAGCTTTGTGCCATCCTTTGCTGTTAAATAGCCACTGCTTCCACTCATCTTATCCCCCTTTTCTCAATCTCGAATAGAATAGCAGCGTAGATGAGTTCTACGGTGATGCGCGTCCCATCTGTAACCGGCTTACCCATCATGACCGAGGGATCCGATTGGATTACATCTTCTTAATCTCAAGAATTTTAACAAAGTATTGATAGGCGGTAAAATGCCAGCCTCAGGGAAGAGATGAAACCCTATAGGAGACTTCGGGAGAAGCCGCAGGTACGGCAATGGTACTTGCCCATGCCTGCTCCGCAGCAGGGACAGCTAATTTCATCATCACTGGCCTTGGGAATTTCTCCAACAACTTCGTTATAGATACGCCAGTAAAAGAAGTGCTCTTTGTTTATGAACTTTATGTCAACTTCCTTAGTTGTCAATTGAAACTCTTCATCCGTGACCATATTGTTTAACACTTGGTGGAGTTTGGTGGAGCCTGAGCCGTATTCTATAGGCTCCTTTCTCCGCCACACTATCTCCGCCGGAATCAAGTCCTCAAAGCTCTTTCTCAGGATATACTTCCCTACCCCATCTTTGACCTTGAGTTCCGGGCTTATCTCCAGGGCAAAGCTAACGAAATCCTCATCGAGGAAGGGCTGCCTTATTTCAACGCCCAAAGCCTTGCCAAGATAGCCGGATGAGAAGTGCCAGTTTTGCGAAAGTCTTCTTATATATCTTTCCAGGTCCTCAGGAGGAAGCTCCGCCATATAAGAGTAGCCGGCGAAGAGCTCATCGGCTCCGTCACCGGTCATGACGGAACTAATTCTATTTTCCCTGGCCAGCTTTAGGGCAAAATATATGGAAAGGTCATTGGGCAAGGCGAGGTCAAATGTTCTCAGTATTCTGATAACTTCAGGAAGCGTATTAAGCGCCTCTTCCGTAGTGAATTCCATTTTCTTATGCTGTATTCCCAGGAGCTTGGAAATCTTTTCTGAATAACCCAGGTCAGATGCCAGGGAGTCTTTCAACGCCACTGTGAAGCCTGTGTTTGGCCTGGCTACAAAAGCCAAAATGCCAGTATCGACCCCTCCCGATAAGAGTATACCATCGGCTCTGCTCCTCTCCACAGCTTCCTTAAGCTTACTCCTTAATTGCTCACAAGAGTCCATATTGACAGGTCCTTTGGCACTTATAATAACATTTCCCCACCTCTCAGATTTTTGACCATTAATAGTTCCACGCTCGGATTTTTGACATAACCTCTGCATTATGTTACAATATAAACGTTAGGCAAGAATGGTCGACGTCTAGCAAGGAGGTGGGGCATGATACGAACAGAGGCCTGGTTATGCCGATGGGTGTTTCCCTATCGGAGCTCTCTGGCAACGTAAGTAGGAGTTGACTTCGATAGTTAAGGTACGTTGCTTGAGAGCAGTTGGAAGCCCTGAGCTCTTCGTCTGTAAAGCAAGGCTCCCAAGAAGGGGCAACGGCAGTTCAGCCGGAAGCTGAAGTGGAAGAGTAGGGGTGATTTAAAAACTGAATAGCGATATTCAGGAGCGAGCTTCAAAATTTGGAGCTCGCTCTTCTTGTTATCTGTTATGCCGCTTTGACATTCATCATCTAAATAGGCGGAAGACAAAGTTCAGAATGATGGTAAGCACAATGCTAATTATGATGCAGGTTACTATGGGGAAGAATAACTGAAAGCTCCCCTTTTGCAGAAATATATCGCCGGGAAGCTTTCCTAAGAAAGGAATTCGCTGCCAGAAGACCAATAGCAAACCAAGGAAGGCGAGAAAAACTCCGCCGAGGATTAGAATCTTGCCTATACCTTGCAAATCCATGCTAAGCCGCTTAGTGCCAATTTTAACTTATTATGCTATCTTTGGTGCAATCTGGCTTGTATAATAGTGGCAAAACAAGAAGATGCAGGCATGATTACCTCATACAGCCGAGAGTTAATGTTAGGTATCCCCCAAGGAACCTTGATTGACCTAGAGACCACTGGCCTTGATATGGACCACGATGAGATAGTGCTTTTCGGCTATATTCAAGGGAGTCGCCTTGAGATAATCTGCCGGAGTTCGAAAGAAGAGGCGCCGTTTATCGCTCAGCTTGCTGAACTCGTTCCGACGCTCCCCAAGCCATTTTACGCCTATAATCTCGCCTTCGAGAAGGGATTTCTTCAAGCTAAAGGGATTGATATAGAAGGGGTAGACTTATTCCAGCCCTGGAAGGAAAAGGCCGAGGCACTTTACCTCAAGTGGCCTAAGTTGGACGAGCTGTTTTCTCACGCGGAGCACTATTTTAACGAGCCAGTGATAAGCGGCAGAGACGTCCCCTTTCTATGGCAAAGATTCCTTTACACAGAGGATGATAACTATTTACAGCAAATCATAAAGCACAACGAGTCTGACCTGCTTAGAGAGCTATACTTGCTAGTGTATTATCGAGATAGCTACAAGGTTTAAGGGAGCCAGGAAGCCAGGCATTGAGAATACTGAGAGCTTTTTCTGCAAAGTCCGTGAGTAGCAGATAAGTTTTTTTAAAATTTCCCCTCTTAAGATTAAGAGGGGAAAGGGGAGTTATGAATAGATACCTTTATAACGACCCAACTACAAAATCAAAGCGACACTGTCTTAGGAAGAGTGCAATCGATGCTGAGCAAGCAACAACATGATGCCCATAGAAATAACCCCCCTTCACCCCCCTTATCTTAAGGGGGGAAACTAAAGGAGTGAATCCCTATTTTAAAGGGGGGATACTAAAGGAGAGAATCTTTATCTTAGGGGGATGAAGAGACTCTTAATTTTTGAGAGGGAGCTTGCCGGAAAAACTGAACTATTACGATTTTGGAAAAGCCAAACTGTTAAGTCCGTGAAATAGCTTTACAGTTCATGGTAGAATAGAAGCTAAATCGGAAAGTATTATGAAAAAGATTGGTGTCTTAACCAGCGGCGGTGACGCTCCAGGAATGAATGCCTGCATCAGGGCTATCGTCCGCTATGGAGTTAGCCGCGGGCTGGAGGTCGTGGGAATTCGCCGAGGATACCGCGGTATACTGGAAGAGGACTTTGTAAAGTTAGGCGGCAGGTCGGTAGGCAATATTATCCACCGTGGGGGCACTTTCTTAGAAACAGCTCGCTGTGAGGAAATGAAGACCGAGGAAGGTGTAAGGAAGGCAAGTGGAATTCTGCAACAGAAAGGCATCGAGGGATTGATAACTATAGGCGGGGATGGCACCTTCCGCGGTGCAGTAGCCCTGGCTGAAGCCGGAGATGTAAAGGTGATTGGTATTCCGGGCACCATAGATAACGATGTCTATGGCACTGACAATGCTATTGGCTTCGATACCGCCATAAATACAGCTTTGGATGCCATAGATAAGATCAGAGATACTGCGGGGTCGCTACAACGCCCCTTCTTCATCGAGGTCATGGGAAGGCACAGAGGATTTATTGCCCTGGAGGTAGGAATTGCTGGCGGAGCCGAAGATATCTTGATTCCGGAAGTAGAGACAAAAATAGAACAGCTTTGCCTTGATATAAGGCGTAGCTTCAAGAGAGGTAAGAAATCCTCTATCGTGATAGTTGCTGAAGGAGATGAGGCAGGCGGTGCGTTTTCAATTGCTCAACAAGTATGGGAGAGATTAAGGCTGGAGTACCGAATTTGTGTGCTGGGACATGTCCAAAGAGGTGGCTCACCTACAGCCAGGGATAGAGTTCTCGCCAGCAAGTTAGGAGCAGCGGCTGTGGATGCTCTGGTTAATGGCATGGCAGGTTACATGGTGGGAGAGCTGAAGGGAGATATAGCCCTCACTCCTCTAAGGGAAACCTGGGAGAAGAGGAAGGAATTGGATAGCAACTTGTTACGGTTGGTCAAGGTATTGGCTGAATAGGAACGTGATAAAGGCTTGATCTTGCTTCTATCGATCTTTGTCTTGTTTTCCTCTGAGAACGCCCCCGGTTAACTTGCTGTACACCTCACGATATCTTTTCGATGTTCCCTCTATTACCTCCGGTGGCAACATAGGCGCTGGCGATTCTTTATCCCATCCTGAACCTGAAAGCCAGTCACGAACAAACTGCTTATCAAAGCTGGGTTGAGAGTAGCCAACCTTATATTGGCTGACATCCCAGAAACGACTTGAGTCTGGCGTTAGCAGCTCATCGATAAGGGCTAATTGACCATTGATGAAACCAAACTCGAATTTGGTATCGGCAATTATTATGCCCCTTGTTCTGGCGTAATCCCGAGCATAGCCGTAGATGAGCAGGCTTTTTTGTTCTAGCTCCCCAAAAAGGTCTTCAATGCCCAGGCCTTTTATGTCTTGTTTGGTTAAAGGGCGGTCATGCTCCGTGTCGCTCTTAGTAGTGGGAGTAAAGATAGGTTGGGGCAATTCCTGGCTTTCCTTCACTCCCGAGGGCAAATGGATATGGCCCACTTTTCCAGTCTCCTTATACTCCGCCCATGCCGAGCCAGATAGATAGCCCCGAACAACGCATTCTACAGGTATGCGCTCGGCCTTAGCCACAAGCATAGAGCAACCGATAAGAGAATCTGGCAACTCCCCCGTCTGGCTCGAGAGATCCTTCACTTCGCTCAGAACAATATTGCTATCAATTACCTTGATAAGATGATTGGGTAGGATATGAGCTGTTTTCTCGAACCAGAAGGCAGAAAGCTGATTAAGAACCTTTCCTTTGTCAGGGATGCCGCAGGGCAAGACGACATCGAAGGCAGAGATGCGGTCGGTGGACACGATGAGTAGTTTATCACCTGAATCATAAACATCTCTTACCTTGCCACGCCGAAATAAAGGTAGAGGTAGCTTGGTTTCTAATACTACAGACATACTTAACCCGGGTTAGATAGCACGTGGGGCTAGGCTTTCTGCCCCAGCTTGTTTCGCCTTTACCTTGCTTAACTCTAGCCGCTCGAAGACCTCATCTACGTGTTTCAGATAATACCCATAATCAAATAGAGAGTTCAGTTCTGCTTTGCTCAAATGGGCTGTTATTCGCCTGTCTGCTTCAAGCAAACTCAGAAAGTCTTTCTTCTCTTCCCAGGTCTTCATGGCATTATCCTGGACCATTTTGTAAGCTTCTTCTCGTGTTAGACCTTTGTTTATTAAAGCAATGAGTACTCTCTGGGAGAAGACCAGCCCCTGGCTGGTCTCAATATTACGACGCATGTTTTCCGGATAAACCCTGAGTCCTTTCATTATTGAGGTAAATATAGATAATATGTAATCCAGCACCAGACAGGAATCAGGTAGGATAATTCGCTCTGCAGAGGAGTGACTGATGTCACGTTCGTGCCATAAGGCGATGTTCTCCAGGGAGGTTAAAGCATGGCCTCTTATTAATCTGGCCAGTCCGCAGATACGTTCACAAAGCTCGGGATTTCTTTTATGAGGCATCGCCGAGGAGCCCGTTTGCCCTTCTTCAAAAGGCTCTTCAACTTCCCCGACTTCCGTTCGCTGGAGACCTCTAATCTCGGTGGCAAACTTCTCCAGGGAGCTGGCGATAATAGCCAAAGTGGTCAGGAATTGGGCATGGCGGTCACGCTGAACTATCTGGCTTGATATGGGAGCTGGAGCGAGTCCTAACTTGGCGCAAGCTATTTTTTCAACCTGAGGAGGCACGGTAGCATAAGTGCCTACTGCTCCCGATATTTTGCCCACAGAGATATTTTTCTTAGCCTCAGCCAGCCTTTGAGCATTACGCTTCATCTCTTCAACCCACAGTGCCATCTTTAAGCCCAAGGTAATAGGCTCAGCATGAACACCGTGGGTTCGCCCCATCATAATGGTGTATTTGTGCTCTACAGCTTTACTCTCCAGTACGGATATAAGCTCGGCTACATCTTTTGCCAATACATCTGCCGCCTGGGTCAATTGCAGACCAAGGGCGGTATCCATAACATCCGAAGAGGTGAGACCAAGATGTATGAAGCGGGACTCTTCACCGAGGCTTTCAGCCACCGAGTTAAGAAAAGCAGTCATGTCATGGTGGGTCACCTTCAGAAACTCGGCAATGCGATTCAAGTTGTAGCTGGCTTTCCTTATCTTAACTATATCTTCTCGAGGGATTTCGCCCAGCTCAGCCCAGGCTTCACAAGCAGCTATTTCCACCTTAAGCCACTGGTCAAATTTGTTTTCATCAGACCAGATTTTCTTCATCTGCGGTCTGGAGTACCGCTCAATCATATTATCCCCTTGCTAACTCTTGTTTATATTTACGATAGGCTTCTTTTATCTCTTTATGTGCTGTACCCAAAATCTGGGCGGCGAGCAAGGCAGCATTCTTTGCCCCGCTTTTACCAATGCCCATGCAAGCTACCGGCACTCCCCCGGGCATCTGGCTTATGGAGAGCAAAGCATCTATGCCTTTTAACTCGCTAGTGGGTAAGGGGACACCGATTACGGGCAAAGTTGTCCAGCTAGCTAAGATGCCGGGAAGATGGGCGGCGTAACCAGCAGCAGCAATGATAACTTTGAGCCCTCTTTTCTCTGCCTCCAAGCCATACTCCCTTACTTTTTCGGGATTTCTATGAGCTGAGATAACGGAAAGCTCATAATCAATGCCCAATTGCTTCAGCGTGTCCAGCGCCGGCTGTATCAGCTCGGTGTCTGTCTTGCTGCCTATGACTATGCCCACTAATGCCATTGCCATGTAAATCCCCACAAAGATCAAAAGTTAAATATCAAAAATCAAAGTGACAATTCAAAAATCCAAACTCAAAAATGCTTATACCTTTGCTTGTATGTTTGCTTTTTGCATTTTAATTTTTTATTTACTGTCGCCCTGTCATTTTGCATTCTTACTTTTGCCTTTTGATTTTCTTTTAGTATTTGGTGCTCAGGGTTTAGAGTTTATCCTATCTATCTCCCTCAAAGCAATGTCCTTACGGTAATAACAGCCTTCAAAGTGAATACTACCAATGTTGCGGTAAACCTTTTCCCGAGCTTCAGCCATGTCTTTGCCCACACCTACTACGGTGAGCACTCGCCCGCCGTCGGTATAAATTATGCCATCATTTCCCAACTTAGTTCCAGCATGGAAAACCAGCACATCCTTATCCACACTACCTATCCCTTGTATGGGAAAGCCGGTTTTATAGCTTCCCGGATAGCCACCCGAAGCCGCAACTACTCCAACGCAGGCCTCATAGCTCCACTCTATTTTCACCCGGTCGAGGTTGCCCTGGACTACTGCCATAAGTATATCCACCAGGTCGGTTTTGAGAAGAGGCAAAACGACCTGAGTTTCCGGGTCACCAAAGCGAGCATTGAATTCCAGCACCACAGGCTCTCCATTAACAATCATTACCCCCGCATAGAGCACTCCCTTATAAAGCATGCCTTCTTTAGCCATAGCCTGTACGGCCGGCAACAAAATATCGCTAGTTACCTTTTCTGCCATCCCAGCGGAGAAAAAACCCGGTGGGCTGTAGCTTCCCATGCCTCCGGTGTTGGGACCCTGGTCATTATCTCCGATTTTCTTATAGTCGCAAGCTGGTACCATAGGTGAGACTGTTTTGCCATCGGTAAAGGCTATGAGGCTTACCTCTCGACCGCTGAGATATTCGTCAATTATTACCCTATCTCCAGCGGAGCCGAAAATCTTTGCTTCCATGATGTCACCGAGGGCTTTGTGGGCTTCCGCCAAAGAACCAGCGATAATCACACCTTTGCCAGCGGCTAGCCCATCGGCTTTGATGACGACAGGTGAACGCTGTTCTTGAAGGTATTCACGAGCCTCAGAATAAGAGGAGAAAATGGCGCCTTTGGGACAGGGAATGCCATACTTCTCCATCAAATTTCGGGCAAAAACCTTGCTTGATTCTACCTGGGTGGCCGCTTTAGTGGGACCGAAAATAGGAATACCCAGACTATCAAAGTAGTCCACTATGCCCGAAGCTAGTGGAGCCTCAGGACCAACCACGACAAGGTCAATGCCTTTTTCTTTAGCCGCCTGGCCCAGCCCTTCTATGTCTGTGGGGCGCAAATTCAGATTTTCCGCGATTGCCGCTGTGCCGGCATTCCCCGGCGCAGCGAAAACTTTTTCCACCCCGGGGCTCTGGACAATCTTCCAGGCTAAGGTATGTTCCCTCCCCCCACCACCAACGACTAGTATCTTCAAATTACACTCTCGCGTGTCAGCCTTCAGGGTATAGCCTTACTAAGTCCTCCATTTTCTGGATTGTTCAACGCCAGTTTTTTGAAAGATGCCACTGGTAATGATGGTGAAGGTTACCACTAGGAACAGCCGGTCTGGGCCTCGGAGAATACCTACTGCTGCTGCTGCTTCTTCTTCTTCTTATGCTTCCCCCTATTCTTCCTCACCCCTTTTAATTTCACTCTGTGTGCCATGGCATTATAAAATCCTCTTGAATTTCTCGGCCTGAACGGGGTCGAGATTTTGAATTAGTCCCAGCAACTCTGCGACATGCTCCTTTTCCTCTTCAATAATATGTTCCAGTGTATTCACAGCCTCTTCATTCTCCAGGTCTAATATATGCTCCTGATACTGGCTAATGGCTTGCAACTCGCCTATCAAATCCTCGCGGAGCATGTCCAGGTCATCCTGTATGGCTAGCTGTTCTTCGTAACTTTCTTCAAAAGAATGGCTCATCCCTTTCTCCTTTAATATTTATTCCCATTCTATAGTTGCCGGCGGCTTACTGGTGACATCATAAACTACCCTGTTGACACTGGGAATTTCATTAACCAGGCGGTCAGATATTCTAGCAAGAAGGTCGTGGGGCAGGCGAGCCCAATCAGCAGTCATAGCATCTTCACTAGTTATTGCTCTGACCGCTACCAAGTAGCCATAGGTTCTGTAGTCGCCCATGACGCCAACGCTCCTGACATCAGTAAGTACAGCAAAGCTTTGCCAAAGTTGGCGATAAAGTTTGGCCTTTTTGACTTCATTCATCAAAATCCAATCAGCGGCCTGGAGTATCTCCAGCTTCTCCCTGGTCACTTCACCGATGATGCGAATGGCTAACCCCGGTCCGGGAAATGGTTGTCGCCAGATCATATCCTCAGGCAGGCCTAGAGCTAACCCCACTTGTCGAACTTCATCCTTAAACAAATACCTCAGGGGCTCGATAAGAGTGAAATTCATTTTGGCCGGTAACCCGCCGACATTATGATGGCTCTTTATCTTAGCCGCAGCTTTGGTTTCCACGGAGGTACTTTCAATGACATCGGGATAAAGAGTGCCTTGGGCGAGAAAATCAATCTTGCCTAATTTGGCCGCTTCTTCCTCAAAAATTTGGATAAACTCGTTTCCTATTAAGTGTCGCTTCTTTTCCGGATCGCTAACCCCTTTAAGTCGTTCTAAGAATCTATCGGTAGCGTCTATGTAAACTACATCCACTTTGAGGTTGCGCTTGAAGGTATTAAGCACCCTTTCAGGTTCATCACGACGCAATAAGCCATTGTTGATAAAGATGCAAGTTAACTTATTGCCAATAGCACGGTCAATAAGGGTAGCAGTTACTGCCGAATCAACGCCTCCAGAAAGAGCACAAACAACTCTCCCACCGCCTACTTGCTCTTTAATCTTATCCACGCTCTCAGCAATGAAATTAGCTGGTGTCCAGTTGCCCTGGCAGCCACATATTTGAAGTACAAAATTCTGAAATATGGTTTTCCCTTGAGCTGTGTGAACCACTTCAGGGTGAAACTGCAGTCCGTAAATGCCGCTATCATTACCTACAACAGCGAACGGCGAATTTTCAGTGTAAGCCAAAGCCTTGAAGCCAGGAGGCAACTCTATTACTTGGTCACCATGGCTCATCCACACCGGGAGAGAAGAAGGAAGACCAGCGAAAAGGGGGCAGTCTTCAGCACTTATGTGTAGGATTGTGTGCCCGTATTCGCGCTTTGTTCCCCGAGCTACCTGGCCACCTAAGTGATAAGCGATAGCAAACATTCCGTAGCAAATGCCCATCACAGGTAGACGGCTTTCGTAAATGTAGGGTAAAGGCAAAGGAGCCCCAGAATCATAAACGCTAGCTGGACCTCCCGAGAGGATAAATCCTCGTGGGTTAAGGGAAGCTATTTTCTCCCAAGGCGTGTCATGAGGCACAAGTTCACAATAGACTTGGCATTCCCGCACCCGCCGGGCAATGAGCATGCTATATTGAGAGCCAAAGTCGAGCACTACTATAGTTTCACGCTCGCTTGGTGGTAGCTTAGGCCCAACTACAGGTTGCTCGCCGCGTAACTCCTTGGCCAGCCCCAAATAAGTGGAGACTTCGATATCATCGCTGGCAGCAATTCTGTGGCTTTCTAACTTTTTTTTCATTGCAGATTTACGGTGGTGAATTCATTTAGCTTATCACTGTCCTGAACTATTATCAACCCGAGATGGGCTAAGCCTTTTCCCACCTGGCAAGGCTTCTCACTCGCGGTTAAAGCCTTCCCAAACTATTGAATGTGTAAATGATAAATTCCTACCCCGGACGCCACCATGCTATACTAACATCAGAAAAAGATGGATGTTTTACAACAAGAAATTGAGAAAGGAATTAAAATCCTCCAAAAGGGGGGCGTAATTGCCTTCCCTACCGATACGGTCTACGGGCTGGGGGCTGATGCCTTCAATTCCATAGCTGTGGAAAGGATTTATGAGATAAAAAACCGACCCAAGCATCGGCAACTTCCCTTACTTATCGCTGGTGTAGAGCGATTGGTTACTCTGGCCGATTCAATACCAGAAATTGCCTGGTTTTTGGCAAGGCGGTTTTGGCCCGGCGGGTTAACTCTGGTTTTACCAAAAACAGATTCGTTGCCTGTCTATCTAGCCCCAGGACCCACCATAGCAGCACGCGTTCCTGACCACCCTGCTTGTCTGGCTATCATTCAACACCTGGGGAATCCCATAATCGGAACCAGCGCTAATATTAGTGGCCAACCACCGGCTTTGACTGCCGAGGAAGTTGGACAACAACTGGGAGGAAAAATCGACTTTATTATCAACGGAGGCAAATGTCCTGGCGGCAAGGAATCCACCGTAGTGGATGTTACCCGTGAATCGCCGATAATTTTGCGTCAGGGCATCATACCTTCGCATGAGATTGACAAAGCTTATAAGGAATACTTGGAGGTAAAGAGTGAAGCGCATTGCTATAGGCTGTGACCACCGTGGCCTTGCTTTAAAGGAGCTAATTATGCCCTTCCTGCAAAACGCGGGGCATAGCTATCAAGATTTTGGTTGCTACAGCACTGACCCTGCAGATTATCCTGACATTGCCCAGAAAGTCGGGGAGGCAGTAGCGTCGGGCAATTTTGACCAGGGCATTCTAATATGCAACACTGGCATAGGCATGAGCATAGCTGCCAACAAAATAAAGGGTGTAAGGGCAGCTTTATGCTGTGATGTATTTGCAGCACAACGGGCCCGCCAGCACAACGATGCCAACGTTCTGTGCCTCAGGGGAGAGGATATAGACACCGAGTCAGCTTTGGAAATCGTCAAAACTTTCTTAGCCACGGATTTTGAAGGCGGCAGACACTTACAAAGGGTGAATAAAATAAGGGCTTTAGAAGGAGATTCGCAGGAACAATAGCCCTCATTCTTAAGGGATACGACCTGAGAAGGCAGTTATTTCGCCACGTCAAACTGCATATCGACTTCTTAAGTCACGGGATAACTTAGCTGTTAATTCCAAAGCTAGAGACGCCGCTTCAGGCGATAAGCTTTCCAGGCCACAAGAAGGAGTTATCAGCCCTTGAGCTATGAGCTGCCTGAATTTAACGCCATCCCTGGTGAATGGAGCCATGGCTTCTTCCAGGCGGTCACGGAGACCGGACAAGGATTCTTTAGCCAAGGCCTCCTCTTCGTTCGGAACTATCCCCCAGGCGATGCTGCCACCACCCTCAAGGAAAGATTTCACCTTGTCGGAGTGGGTGCTTAGGGAAGAGGCATAATTGTAAGCATCAAAACTGAGAATGTCGATCGGAGTATCCAGAAGGACTGACCAGTTAGTGTTTCCGCAGCAATGCAACCCTTTTACCCCCTTTATTCCTTTGATGACCTCTTCTAGCAGAGCAGGCACCTTTTCTTCAGGAATAGGAGTAAACACCGAGCCCAAAGAAACCAAATAGGGCTCGTCAACAAAGATAATGGTATTAGGCGATATTTTCCTCAAGATATTTTCTTGCCACGAAGCTTTTAGCCGCAGGAACTTAGCCGCGGTTTCGGCTAAAGTGTCGTCATAGAGGATGCCCAGACCATCCTGACGGGTAACCCTCAATCCCCAGGTGACGGGACCTGTCACCTGTCCCTTGACTATTTTACTGCCTGTTGCTTTGGAGAGGAAAGCATGGAGCCCGGCAGCACATTCGGTCGAAATGCCATATTCACGGGCATTATCCTGCTCACAATCAATGTGGATTTGCTCCAGCTCGCTTTCAAAATCCGCTGATGGCGCGATGTGAATTTTGTCCCCATCTATAATCACCCCCGGAAAACCCTCACTGAATTGGATAATCATGTTTTCTTTAGGAGAGCGCCGCGGTAATTGTGGCCAGACGGGAATGGCAGGAAGACATTTCATAATAATGGAACAAGCCTCGCCAGAATTCGTATGAGGCATGCCGCCGATAGCAGTGGGCAAACATCCAAACTCAAGCTTGACTGACATCTTCCTCCCCTCCTAAATACTTGCCAATTAGCAGCCCCAGCTCTTTCCTTTTTCCTTTCGGTATGTATTTCGTTCCAGTGACTATGGCATATTTAAGGGCGCTAGCACAGGCACAGTCCCGTTTCTGCGGTACGGAAGGTAGTAGTAACTTCAGGATTCTCTTGACAGTATCAATGCCCTTCCGCAAGTTGGTTAAAATCATCTCCGTAGTCACCGATTCATAAGTCGGATGCCAGCAATCATAATCGGTGACAAGGGCAAGTGCGACATAGCATATTTCCGCCTCTCTAGCTAATTTAGCTTCAGGCAAAGCTGTCATCCCAATAACATCGGCACCCCAAGAGCGGTAAAGGTGTGACTCGGCTTTGGTGGAGAGTTGTGGCCCTTCCATGACTAGATAAGTACCACCTTTGTGCACATTAGCCCCAGCCTTAGTGCTCGCCTCAAACGAGATTTGACTCAAAACAGGACAGAAAGGTTCCGCGAAGGAGACATGCCCCACTATCCCATCTGTAAAGAAGGTGCTGCCTCTCCCTTTTGTACAGTCTATTAGTTGGTCAGGAATGACTACGTCCAGAGGTTCTATCTCTTCTTTAAGACTGCCCACAGCGTTTACAGAGATAATCCTTTCCACCCCCAGAGATTTCAAAGCATAGATATTGGCTTTCGCCGGTAGTTCACTGGGGCTTATTCGATGTCCCTCGCCATGTCTGGGGAGAAAGGCAACCCTTACTCCTTCTAGATTGCCCAAGATAATAGCGTCGCTGGGCTCGCCAAAGGGCGTGCTTACCTCCACTTTCTCCACCTCTGTCATCCCTCTCATCTTATAAAGCCCGCTTCCGCCAATGATGCCAATCCTTGCTTCAGGCATTCAATACCTCCGTAAAAAACACTATCCCTTGCTCCTGCATCTCTCTTCCCACCTTATCTTCTTCCTCAAGGTATTTCAGGTGAGCTATAGTCTCTCCATTAGTCCTATGTTAATTCAAACCTAGCATACTTCCCTGGAATTGTCCACCATCGAGCCTCTTTTTTTCCGCGGAGATGTTGCATTTCACTACATTTAGTGGTAAAATATCTCCATACCACAATTCTTAGGAGAAATTTGTGAACTGTCCTTACTGCGGCAGTCAGGAATCAAGGGTGATAGATTCTCGGAGTCTAGACGAAGTAGTGAGACGCCGAAGGAAATGCCTCGCCTGCAATGCTCGCTTCACTACTTACGAGCGGATACAGCCACATGATATCTTCGTTATTAAGAAGGATGGAAGACGCGAGGAATTCAGCCGGGATAAGCTCTTTTTGGGTATTCGCAAAGCTTGTGAGAAACGTCCCCTTCCTACAGGCGCCATTGATAAGTTTGTGGACACCATCGAGGCTGAGCTTTACAAGGTGGGCAAAAGCGAGGTCTCCAGTTCCTATATTGGTGATTTGGTCATGGAAGGGTTAAGAAAACTAGACCACATTGCTTACATTCGCTTTGCCAGTGTTTATCGGGAATTTGCTGATATCGGCGCTTTAAAACAAGAGGTGGATAGCTTGGCGGTACGAAGAGAGCTAACGCCAGCAAACCAGCTACCGCTGCCCTCTTCTGAGGCGGTGAATTCCCTGGTTGGTCGCAAGAGGAGATAAAATGCCCAAAACCCGTCGGAAGGAGAACCAAAAAACTATTGGTCGAGATAGAGTAGCTCAAGCTGTTTTCGCTGCTGCCGAGTCCATGGGTATAAGTGATAGGAAATTATTGGAAAAGTTTACAGAACAAGTGAGCCAGCGCTTAGATGTAGCTCATCCCTTCCCAGGCATGGAGGAATTTGTTCCTCGGCAAACTAAACAACCTGTGTCTCCATCTCAAATTCGGGCAATGGTTAAGGAGATTCTAACTGCGGACGAATTTTCTCCCCAAGCCAGAAGCCAAGTCATTTCTGGAATCAAACTTAGCGATAATGCCTTAAGGGTTCTGGAAAGGAGATATTTGACAAAGGATGGAGAGGGGAAGGTTATTGAGACCCCACAAGAGCTATTTCGCCGTGTCGCCAGGCACATTGTCTCGGCCGAGCTTCTTTACGATTCCAAAGCAGATGTTTCCTTTTGGGAGGAGGCATTCTATCAGTTAATGGCAAACCTGGATTTCTTACCTAACTCCCCTACTCTAATGAATGCCGGCCGCGAACTAGGGCAATTATCAGCTTGCTTTGTTTTACCTATTGAGGATTCTATGGAGTCTATTTTTGACGCGGTTAAATATACTGCTTTGATTCATAAAAGTGGCGGAGGTACCGGCTTTTCCTTTTCTCGACTTAGACCGGCAAGAGATAGAGTTGGTTCTACAGGTGGCATTGCTAGCGGCCCTGTTTCTTTCATGCGAGTCTTTGATGCCGCCACCGATGTCATAAAGCAAGGCGGCATGCGCCGCGGAGCCAATATGGCAATACTCAATGTTGAGCATCCCGACATCTTGAGATTCATCGCGGCTAAGGAAGACCCTGAAGCTCTAACCAATTTTAACCTTTCCGTAGCTGTGACCGATGAGTTCATGAGAGCGGTGGAAAAAGGCACCGATTACAATTTGGTGAACCTGCGAACTGGAGAGGTGACGGATAAGCTTAATGCCAAAGAGGTATTTGACAAAATAGTTGACATGGCTTGGCGCACCGGCGACCCGGGTGTTGTGTTTATTGACGAGATAAACAGGCATAACCCCACGCCTAAATTGGGCAAAATAGAAAGCACTAACCCCTGTGGGGAACAGCCCCTGCTCCCCTTTGAATCCTGTAACTTAGGCTCCATAAATTTGTCCAAGATGGTGGCGTATAAAAATGGCCAGCCATACATTGACTATGACAAGCTATCTCAAACAGTCAAGCTGACAATCCGCTTCCTCGACAACGTTATTGATGTTAATCAATTTCCTTTGTCTCAGATAGCTGAGAGAACGAAAGCTACCAGGAAAATAGGCCTGGGGTTGATGGGTTTTGCCGACATGTTGATTCAGCTTGGTATCCCTTATGACTCAGACCAAGCATTAGAACAGGCAGAGGAACTGATGGCGACTATATCTGAGAAGGCGACCGAAGCTTCTATGAAACTAGCACAGGAAAGAGGGGTATTCCCCGCTTTCGAGGGAAGTGCCTATGCTTCTGATAATATCAGGGTGAGAAATGCCACCAGAACTACTATCGCCCCCACCGGCACTCTGAGCATAATCGCTAATTGTTCCAGTGGCATTGAACCATTGTTCGCTTTAAGCTACGTACGTCATATCCTGGAAGGCGAAGAATTTATAGAGGTGAACCCTTATTTTGAGGAGACAGCCAAAAAGGGAGGGTTCTATTCCCCGGATCTAATGAAGCAGCTAGCTGAAGGAAAGAGGTTAAAAGACGTAGAAGAAGTTCCTGAAGAGATAAAAAGGCTCTTTGTCACCGCCCATGACATATCTCCTGAGTGGCACGTTGAGATGCAGGCAGCTTTCCAGAAGTCTACACATAACGCTGTATCCAAGACAGTCAATTTCCCTCACGAGGCGACGCCCGAGGATGTAGCTAAAGTGTATATGCTGGCTTACCAGAAGCACTTGAAGGGGATAACTATTTACCGGGATAGGAGCCGAGAAAGCCAGGTCCTCACCGTGGGTGAGGGGGTAAAAAAGGCTGAAGGTAAGCTAGCTCCCAGGAAAAGGCCTAAGGTGACCACGGGTGTAACCGAAAGGGTAAACACCGGGTGTGGCTACATCTATGTGACAGTAAATTTTGATAGTCGGGGAATATCCGAAGTTTTCTCCACCTTAGGAAAAGCTGGAGGTTGTGCCGCAGCCCAGCTTGAGGCTATTAGCCGCCTGACATCCCTGGCTCTAAGGTCTGGAATAGATGTAGATTCTATTGTAAAGCACCTGCGCAGCATTAGATGCCCTTCTATTGCTTGGGAGCAAGGACATGCTATTTTATCCTGTGCCGATGCTATCGCTAGCGTGCTGGAGAAGTACATTAGAGAAAGGACCGCTACTAGAGAAAAGAGCACTAATCCAAATACACCTTCCAAAAATCCTGAAATGGCTAAAAGTTGGGCCGGGCAATGCCCCGATTGTGGTGGTTCTTTGATTTACCAGGAAGGCTGCGAAATTTGCCTCGCCTGTGGCTTTACTAAATGCGGATAGAGTACGAGAAAAGTGGGTAGATCGAGAGGTAGTTATTATTCAGCTCTTAAGCAGATAACCAAAGTTGCCAATTCGGCTTTTAGCTTAAGAAAGATTTGTAATTCTATAGCTAAAAGTACTGCCAAGGCAATGCAGGCCAATGGCTGCCGCATTTTATCCCTCAATTCCCAAAAGGAATATTTGATCACTGTAGGCACGTATGGTTTGAGCGACCTTTATCTGAAAAAGGGCCACCTTGATGCCCGTAAAAGCCTTCCAGAGATCCTTGAGGGGAAAGTAGTATTTATTGCCGATGCTGCTAAAGATGAAAGAGTTCAATATCCCCAAATAGCACTAGCGCAAGGAATATCTTCTATACTTGGGGTTCCTGTACTTGGGAAAGGAGAAGCTATCGGGGAGATTCGAATTTACACTCGTGAGCCTCGCCAATTCTCCGAAGCTGATAAAAGCTTCCTCCTCAGTGTTGCTGATATGTGCGCCGTCATCTTTGAGAGAGCAGAGCTTCATCAATTGCTAGAGCAAAACTATAAGGCAAGTGAGAGACGAAGAAAATCGTCTCAAGTATCTCCGTTACCTACTACTACGCTTAGGCCAACTAGTTTCGCTCATCCCAGCGAGGAGGATTTTGCCAAACTTTTAGACTTTTACTGTATTGAATGGCTTTATGAGCCCCGTTCCTTTCCTCTTAGATGGAAAGGCGGCAAGATAGCAGAGATGTTCACTCCCGATTTTTATTTGCCCGAGTTAGACCTTTATGTTGAACTCACTACATTAAAACAAAATCTGCTAACCGAGAAGAATCGCAAGCTGCGCCAGCTCAGAGAACTTTACCCCGAAGTCAATGTCAGGCTTCTGAACAAGAATGATTTTCTCAAGCTGTTAGCCAAATATGGTTATGGCCCTCTAGGCGAAGCTAAAGTAGAGGGAATCGACCGAGTTTTGTACAGCCACGCCAAAATTCAACAAAGGATAAGAACCCTAGCCAGACGCATTTCGCGTGATTACGCTGGTCAGCGATTAATGCTAATAGGCATCTTGAAGGGCGTTGTCTGCTTTATGGCTGACCTGATGCAGCACCTTTCTCTTCCGGTTACCCTGGACTTTATGGCTATCTCATACTATGGTGGTGATGGTCAGGTAGTCAAGATAACCAGAGACCTCGATAGCAGCATAACAGGGCAGCATGTATTGATGGTTGAAGACATTGTAGATACTGGCATGACACTAAATTACATCCTCAGTCATCTCTCTGCCCACAATCCGGCTAGTCTTCGCGTTTGTACCCTGCTTGATAAGAGAGCACGTCGATTGATAAATGTTCCTCTTGATTACGTAGGCTTTGAAGTTCCCGATGAGTTCGTAGTGGGTTATGGATTAGATTACAAGGGAGAATACCGTAATTTGCCCTTCATTGGCATCCTCCACCCCGAGCTAATCAAAGGCGAGGAACTGCGATAACCAACCCCACCTTAGCTCCCTTCTTCCGTGGCGATACTTATAGCTCGTATAACAACAAAAGCAAAAAACTGGGGATAAAAAATCGCCCCAAGTAATCTCCCTTTCCTTGGCTCTCCACCCACCTTCCTTTCTGCTTCCACCTACCTTGCGCTGGGCCTTTTACCTCCCAGCACTTTTCAGCTTCCACTTACTCAGCGGTCGGCTCCACACTCGCCAAGTCCTTGTTCAATTACTCAGGGCACCATTATATTAACACACCCCTAAAACTTTGTCAAGGGGTTGTACTCGTTCATATGATTAGTGACACTTTCTCCTTTCTCTGATTTTGTTGATTGTGCTTCAGAAATTCCTGTGGAGTAAGATATCCCAATGCCTGATGAGGGCGGATAGTATTATACACATTCTCCCACTTCAGCAAAGCTTGATTCAGTTCCGGTATATTGAAGTTGGCATCTGTTACCTCGTAGAACTCCTCTGTATGTGTCCTTTGTGCCCTTTCTACATGGCCATTAAGTTTGGGTGAGCGTGGTGGCAGGACAAATAGCTTAATACCCCTTCGTTGACATTCTCTCTCGAAAGCATCTTGAAACTCTGACCCTCCATCTACCTGAATGGCCTTGATAGGGAAAGGCATTCGTGTTAGCAGGGTATCGATGAATCCGGATGCGGTGTTAGAAGTTGCCCTGGTGTGAGCTTCCAGCACATCCCATCTTGATATGATATCTCTGGCAGTAAAGTGCTTGAGGATCATTCCAGGCAAAGGCCTGACATCCAGTGTATCCACCTCTACAATATCTCCCGGCTCTTTAGCCTCATATTCCTTAGGTTTTCTTACTGCATAGGGACGCTGCCATTGCCTCTTCCTCGCTGAGATATGGTTTGGCAGTGGTTCTATTAATATACCTCTCTCTTTTAGCCTGTGTAGTATTCTGCCTACCGTAGAGGCAGAGCAGTCAAAGCTATCATGATGCAAGAGAACTACCAGTTTATCTTTGCCCCATCTGGGATATTCTTCTCTTAATCTGAGCACAGCCTCAACCAGCTCCACTGAATAAGTAGGCTGCCTTACATGCCTGGGACGATGGGAGCGGTCCTCCAAACTCTCTATATGCTTGGGGTTGTAGCGCTTTTTCCAGCGGTAGAAGGTTTGAGGAGAGATGTCGAAGTGGCGGCAGGTAAGCCTGGCATTGTGGTCGCGGGAATTGTAGTAATCAAACCATTTGAGTCTTCGTGTGGCTTCCTTTGATAACCTGGGGATGTTTGCCAGGCGTTTATATCCTGGCATTGAGCAATAAACATTCATAGCACAGCTATTATAACGTCCTTTCATGACCCATGTATGTGTCACCCATCTGTCTGAACTAG
>Ga0209979_1002066_pt1 | contig 20107 bp, 18 predicted proteins | sample AnhtaG_FD_183114 | JGI IMG/M metagenome (GOLD analysis project Ga0209979, IMG submission 183114) | Deep subsurface microbial communities from Anholt, Denmark to uncover new lineages of life (NeLLi) - Anholt_01485 metaG (SPAdes) (version 2) | ecosystem: Environmental > Aquatic > Marine > Oceanic...
ACTATACCGAATCATCCTTACCCAAGATCGTGGATATTGAGGACGTGAATGTAAGAAGAGATGGGGCCACACTGTATGTCACCTTCAGGATTATAAACAGGCAGGAAAATGAGGAACCTTTAGGTGGGTATATCTTTGTCCTTGCCAGCCCAAAGGATTCAGATCCATCTGAAGTTTGGGTTTACCCCAGCTCACCCCTCAAACAGGGACTCCCGGTAAACTACAGAAAGGGAGAGCGCTTTTTAATCCAGAGATTTAAGACGATTACAAGCAGGTATACACTGAGCACATCTATCGATAAGCCACTCATCTTGAAGATACTGGTATATGATAGAGATGGCACACTGATCCTAAAGAAGCTTGTTGAGGCATAGAATGCATCTTGGTCATCTGATATCTACTATTAAACCCCATGTCTTTTTTTTGATCATTATCCAGTCCTTTCTTTTGATGTACCCACAGTCGCCCGTTACTCTCTCCATGAACAGAGAAGGGTGTACAAGATTGTTGCCGGGCAAGGGAAGGAAAGTTTAGGTAAAATGCTCGTAAAGATAATCGAACCATAGGGCTAACGGTGATATCCTGGTACCTGGTGAACAAAGATGATACGTGATATAACCGGGATAAATATAGCTATATTGAGGATTGATATAAGCAGGAAAAGCCTCCCTCTGGGAGAGATATATGAAGATCGTATGAGTGATCTAAGCCTACAATGTTATTTGTCGAGCTGATCTGGCAGGTTCGGCATGTGTCATTGTGGTGGGGATGCTCTTTTTGATACATGGCCTATTTGGGCCTCTCAGCCTAATGTAGAAAGGAGGGATGAAGATAAGTAATGTGGTCTAAGTACGACATGTAAAACAATTTAGAAGGGAGGAAGGTCATGAAAAAGTTTGGGCTTATTTTTTTGGTTACGGGTATGGCATTAATGGTAAGCATATCAGCAGTCATGGCAGGTACGTGGGCAGTGGTTTTAGTGGACGTCCAGGGCGACTTCACCGTATGGAAGAAGGGATCCTTGGGGGTAGCAGGTTCGGATGAGGCCTATGTTAAACAGGTAGAGGCAGCCGTGTCTGAATTGAAGAGAAAAGGCCTTGACATCTATGCGACTCAAGACTGGCACCCCAAAAATCATCTTTCCTTTTACACCAATCACCCAGGGAAAAAGCCCTTTGAGGTTATAAAGCTCCACGGAGAAGATCAGGTTTTGTGGCCCCCGCATTGCGTCCAGAACACGGAAAACGCCGAGATCTTGATTGATAACTCTTTGTTCACACTGGTAGTGCAAAAAGGAATGCTAAAGGATTGGGACTGTTATTCGGGCTTTTATGTTGGTGGTGGGACCAAAAGTGCCTTGGAAAGTGCCCTAAAAGACGAGGGCGTGGACAAACTAGTGATGTTTGGCATCGCCACTGATTACTGCGTAAAGAGTACTGCCATTGATGGTGCCAAGTTAGGGTTCGAAGTCACTGTTGTCAAGGATCTTTGCCGAGGTGTAGACCCTAAAACAAGCAAGAAAGCAGTTGAAGATATGACCGACGCTGGAGTCAGAGTAGTGGAGAACCTGGATGAAGTTCACATAAAGTAGGTGCATTCGCTAGCTGGAAATCAGAAGGCCGAGCCTCTTAAGGCTCGGCCTCATCTATAATGGAGCAGACCTCCTATGCATTGGCCAGCTCAAGGACGAGCACGTCATCCCAAGGATCTGATTTTTTAACAACCACCTGTATCTCTTCCCCCGGTAACAACTCAAGACCACCTCCTGTTGGAAGGTCAGCAACGAAAAGAAACTCAGTGAGTATTATCAAATACTTATATTTGAGCTTCTGGAAAACAATAGCATTGAGACTTTGATTTATCCGTCCTGCAAGATATTTCAGTATCCAATACCTGATTTGGTTTCTGTTCATCAGATCAATATCGCTTAATGTCTGCTGTATCAACATGCTCAGCTCCGTAAGCCTTGATTTTTCATAAACAGGTCTGTGCTTGAGCAGGGCAGAATGAATTTGCCTTTGCACAAGCAGGTCCATATATCTTCTTAATGGGGAGGTTGCGTTAGTGTACATGTCAACTCCGAGACCACTATGTGGTTGAGGTACTATATCTATCAAGCGAGGCTGAAGTTTGCGCCTCTGCTGAAATACATAATAGATATACCTAGATTCATCATAAACCAACCTTTCTTGAGGCGGCTCTTGACTTCTATAAAGGATAGGCAGGGATCTTTCAGAGGCAAATTGTGCTGCCAGCCAGTTATATAGAATCATACATTCTGAGACAATAATCTTTGCAGGGGTATCCTGCTCTATAAGTCTAACTTGTATATCCGGATTATTGTCAATCTCGAAATGGATCTCCGGCAGGGGTATGAGCAATGCGCCATTAGCAACCCTTTTTTGTCTCAGGGCCTGGCTCAACTGATACAGAGCCGAAAAAACTTGCTCATCATCAGCATATACTGCATTTACCTGATCGTATGTAAGCTGCCGGTCTATTTTTACAATGGTAGGTAGGAAACGATACTGCTTGAGGTTCCAATCCCTGTCAAAATCTGCAGCCAGGGAGATAGCCAACCTTTTACAACCTTTGACCAGGCTTAGCACATTACTGGAAAGGTTTGAAGGGAGCATAGGTATTTGATTGACCGGAAGGTAGATAGAGCTTGCCCTATCTGAGGCCTCCCTGTCTAAGTGCCCATTGACCTCAATAAATGGGGCTAAATCGGTAATATGAACACCCAACCTATAGCCTTCATCAATAGGCTGTAGGCTTAATGCATCATCAAAATCCCTGGTAAACGGCCCATCAATGGTAAAGATAGACAGATCTGTCAAGTCTTCTCGACCTGAGGTGTCTAACTCTTTTTCCATGACTATCTCTGTCTCTTTAAGGACTGGCTTGCTGAAATCGGTCCTTATTTTAAACCGGTGAAGATCAAGATTCTCGTCTTCACGCCATATACCCAGCTTCACTAATAGGTGGCGTGCCTGACCTATGTCCTTGATTCCTGCCCGAGAAAAGATCTCCTTACCCAGCTTAAAATCAGGGGCATCCCCTCCATAAAGGACAAGTTGAACAAGTACTTCAATAATCTTTTGCTTTAGGGGTGGATCCTCCCTATATCGATTATTGATCACCTCCTCTAACCAGTTTGCTCCTTGGCTGATCTGCCTTTCTCTTAATTCAGCTGCTTCTCTGGTCTTTCTTATCTGTTCCACCTTTTCTGGGCTATTTGGTATAAAATAGTCATCCTTCATCTTAAAATATACCCTGTCAGCAAAAAGGGCCCTGACTAATGCAGATATATGATCATCGGTGACATTGTTGCCGAAGGAAAGTTGCGCAAGATATCTATAGGTAAAGGTCTCGTTTTCCTGACGAGTGAGCTCCCATAGGCCTTGAACAGCAACCCTTTTCATATAAGCAACGCGCCTGTTCTCAACTATTTTCAACTCCTTGAGCAGTTCCTCCCTTGACTTGGAAATATCTAAGATGGGAGATGAAATGAAGAGGACCCTTCTGGGAGAAATACTCACCTCATGGTTAGACAGGGTTAAAAGCTGCACCTTACTTCCCCTATCTTTCAAACAGACAGATAGTATGATCTCCCTTTGATCAATGTATTCAATAATCTTTCCGTCGAACATGGAAAATCCTTCGCCTACTTCACATGGTAAAAGGCGTGCCCTATGGGTAGAGGACAACGTTTGCTCAAAGATTTAGGTTTTTACTTTGGGGAGGAAAGGAAAGTAATAATAGCTAAGATGATGATAACAAGGCCCAGACCTGCATATACCACTATGCCGAGGGGTGACCCCTTAATAGCTTCAATCAAAAGATTTCTATTATAAAGATATCCAATGTAGAAGACAAAGACAAATGACAAAGCAAGTCCAAGTCGTATCCTGCTCAGCAGGAGACATAGCGATATTACAGCAACATAGGAGATAACCATATACATAGGGACCCTGACTTCCACCCCAGATAATATACCCAGTACATCCATGCTTGCCCTCTCCTCTTTATTTTATAATTCCCCAATAGGCCCGCAAGGAGGTGTCTCCAAGCCAGCTTTTCTCAAGGCCAGCCCCTTTTCTTCTTCTACCTTTTTTCATGTCCTCCTTCCATCCGATCCTTTTTTTGGCCTTTTGTCGCCGTTTAAGATCAGGATCCCTTTCCGCTCTCAAGATAAAGGATCCTGGGGCTGTCTCTGTTTTTTTCTCTAAGGCTTGTTCTTTAAGGCCCAGCTCTTTCTGCAATGGTGGACCGCTGATAAACTGGACTGGAACTCTGTCTGCCAGATAGAGAGAATCACCAAAAGGAGAAAAGCTTATCCCATGCTCAATGGCTCTTCCTGCCCTTATCTCTAAGATAATTGGTTTTTGATCTAAGCGTCGTGCAATCCGGATTGCAAGATCTTTATCCGTTGTCATCACTACGTACTCGTTGGCTCTTGGCAACAGGCCAGTCTTAAGAATATACGGATAGGCCTTTCTTTTAACTCCGGTAAATAGTATCTTTGGAGGAAAAGCAAGATCTTTCTGCTTGTCTACAAGGCAAAACGTGCGCCTTGTGGATCTGATCCTTTTCCCATCAATCTCGAAGATGCCGTCTCTATCATGTAGCAGAGCCTCTCTTAAGTCGGATTCCCGAACATAGGCCATATGAGGTTCTTCGTTAATGGCCTTGCGAAACTCTTTAATGGGTATGTATCCTTCTTTATCCGGGACAAGGCCGAATTCATGAGGCCTGTTTCCTAATATGTAACCCATCAAACGACTCAGATTAGCTACCTTTCTTTCGTTCTTCTTAGCCACGCGGCTTCTTTCCTAAATTTATAATTCCACCTTACTCAGCTGCTGTAAAACAAATTCCCTGATCTGGGAAGGTTTTGGAAGGGGATGCCCCAGGTGTCCTTGAGAGGAAAATGGAATTAAGACCTCTTCCTCGAGACCTCCACATAAACACCTTCCAGGGCGTTCTTTCATAGGGCAAACCCTTGCCTTAAAACACTCCTTACATCGAAACACCCTCTTTCTGCCTGACATCTTCCCCCTTTTAGCTACAGGATGCCCATCTACCTCTATTATATCCATAGAAAAGTCCACTACTGGCGCATTACTTATTGTAGTTCCGACACCATAAGCATCTGCTACCATATTGTACCTTTCGATATCCCTTTCGTCAATGCCACCGCTTAGAAAAAGCTTTACCCCCTTGTGTCCCCTGAGGTCGAGCTCCCATCTCACCTCTTTCATAATCTCCAAGAAATCCCCCCGTCTGCTACGCGGTGTATCAAGCCTGACAGCATAAAGCTTATCACCTAATTCACCAGCCACATTGATGGCCTCTATCTTTTCGTCATTAAAGGTGTCTATCAGGCTTACCCTTCTCACACCTGGTTCAATGACCTCATCAAATGCCTTTGTGGCCTTAACAGTATCGCCCATAATCAAGATTAGCGCATGGGGCATTGTCCCTACCGGCTCTTTTTCAACGAGCCTGGCCCCGATGCTAGTCGATACACCATCGCAGCCTCCTATATATGCATTTCTCTCTATCAAGGGAGCGATTGTCGGGTGCATCCTGCGAGTACCAAAACTGATTACCTCTTTTTTGCCTGCTGCCTTTTTACACCTGGCAGCCATTGTACCTATACCAGATGCCTGACATATGAGACCAAGGAGGGTTGTCTCATATTGGCCGAAGTCGAGATACCTTCCGCTGATCTCCATTACCGGTTGTTGGGTACGAAATATGGTTCCCTCTTTCATCATCCTTACATCAACTGGTAGGTCTTTTAAAACCTCAGCACATTCCTCAACCCCTGCGAATACTGCCCACGGCCAATTTGATGGGAAAACGTGGGCCACAAACTCTGTCCGGACATCCAGATCTATCCCTTTTGTCTGCAAGACCTTCTTGGTCCTCTCAAAGTAAATGTCCGTAACCAGGCCTTCTTTTATGTCTTTCCAGCTGGCTGTGTGAAACAAGATCGATGCACCTCATGAATAAAGGGATAACTCAAGGCCGTAAGACCTATGCACTTAGTCAAGATGACTAAACTGTTGAGGGCTACATGTACCATATATTTTTGAAATTTTCCAAAGGTAAATTCTCACCTCCTGCTGATATCTCTATTAGCCGGTTTATTACTGAGGAGAATCGGGTTCCCCTAGTTGGATTTTCTCGGCCAAGGTGAGTAGGGTTTTATTGACAGGGGCGGAGCTTAATTGTAGTTTCCGTATACAAGAGAGAAATCTTTTCCTCGGAAATCCGAAAATGACCTTTCCCGAAACAAGCCAATACCTCCCTACTATCTGCAGAATTAGGTAATTTAATGAAAAATGTATCTCATTCACTTCAGAGTATATATGAAGGGCTTCTATTTTCTAGTATAGCATTGAAAAGATAATAGCAAAAATTTCCTCTTAAAAAGAGAAGCACAGTGGAGCATCGTTTAACAATAGGACTAATTGTGTTATTATTGCCTTTCTTTTGACTCACAGGCACGCGCAAAAAAGCAAGATTGGCATGGTTACTTGATGTCGAGAGAATTTACGCCTTTCAAAGAGGGACTGGGATTGAGGTAGGGCACATTTTTATCTGTTGAGATAAGATCTTAAGCACAGGGAGTATAGGAATTAATTTAGTTATCTTACGATTTAAAGGGGGATGGAAATGAGATTGAATAAATTCTTGATACGTTTGGGCGTCTTCGTTATTTGCTTGGCTTTCTTCATGACCATGTTCTCAGGCCTGGATGCCTTTGCTAAAGGTAAGGAGAGGATGCATATAAAATTTACCACATGGCACCCGCCTGTCAGCAGAGAGGTCAAGACTGTCTGGATACCGATGCTTGAGGAGTTAAACAAGAGAAGTAATGGCCGTATATCTTACACCATGTATGCCGGTGGCGCGCTGGGCAAAGGTCCAGAGCATTACGACATCGTAGCAAAGGGACTTTCTGATATGGGCTATTTTACTGCGACCTGGACACCGGGGCGTTTTCCGCTCAGCGACGTCCTCTCCCTGGCTGTCTGGGTTGATGGCAAAGACATTGGTGCGGACATAGGAAATGCGATGTACAGGCGCGTGCTTTATAGAGAATTTCCAGGGGTGAAGATGATCGAACTAAATGGATGCATCAAGGCCTCATTATGGACTACTAAGCCCGTGCGTACTCTCGAAGACTGCAAGGGACTCAGAATAAGAACCCCCGGGGGGCACCAGACAACGTATATTAAGGCATTGGGAGCAGAGCCAGTATTCATGCCCCTTGGCGATGTCTATCTGGCCATGGAGACGGGTACTGTAGACGGGCTTGTTACGTGCCCACCGTTGGTTCTCGCCTTCAAACTCCATGAGGTTGCAAAACACGGAACGATCACTGCTTTTGGTTGTGTCACAGAGGGGGTGATAATGAACCAGAAGAGCTGGGAGAGAACGCCAGACGACCTCAAGCCTATCATAGAGGAGGTATGCTCAAACCCTTTCACAACTTCCGAGGGATTAACAGTGGAGGTCTACAAGGTCATGATGAAGGAGATAGCTGACAAAGGCGTAGAGCTCTATTACCTGCCTCCAAGTGAAGAGGCTCGCTGGTATGGAACATTTCAGGGTATGACTCGGAAGTGGGTTGCAGATCTGGAGAAAAAGGGGCTTCCGGCAGAACAGGTAGTGAAGATGTACAATGAGGAAGCCGAGAAGCGTGATGTAAAATGTGTAGCGTGCCCACCCGAATGGAAATAGTTACCAAATTATCAGGATTGAGTTAAGCAATGGAATGGCTGGATGTGATCAGAAAGGGGATACAGCGCTGTAACTTTTATCTCTGTTCAGTGGGCATGTTCCTGCTGATCCCGATGATGTTGCTCACCACAGGCGATGTAATAGGCCGGGCCGCATGGGCCCGGCCTATCCCTGGCGCAGTAGAGGTATCTAGCTACCTGCTAGCTGTGTTCATACTCCTGGGTGTTGCATACACACATCAGGTAAAAGGGCACGTTCGGGTATCCATGCTCGTATCTCGACTCCCTGAACGGGCGAGGCTAGTTTTGGATGTCATAACCACCCTTCTAAGTCTTCTTATAATCTCCATCCTGGCGTGGCAGGGCTGGATAGTAGGAATCGAAGAACGAGCGGTTTCAGACATGCTGAGGATTCCCCAGTTTCCATTTAGACTACTCGTCTCGGTAGCGGGTCTCTTTCTGTGCCTAGAGCTCTTGATTGACCTTTCAGCCTCTGTAAGCAAACTGGCAAAGAGGTAACATTGGGTCCGATAACCATAGGTGTAATTGGGACTATTCTCGTATTCTTTCTACTATTCCTGGGTATGCCCATTGCCTTTTCATTGATGCTTGTGGGATTCGCGGGAATTGCCTATTTATCGTCCTTAGAGGCAGCATTACCAGTGGCTGCTCGGACGGTCTACGAGGTTTCTGCCTATTATCCCTATACGGTCATCCCACTGTTTATCGTTATGGGTGGATTTGCCGGCAGCTCTGGGATGACTCATGAGTTGTATAGGGCCTTTGACAAATGGCTTCGAAAATTACCTGGAGGGCTGGCGATAGCAACCATTGGTGCCTGTGCTGCATTTGCTGCTGTCTCCGGTTCTTCTGTAGCTACAGCGGCCACCATGGGGACCATTGCCGCTCCAGAGATGAAGCGTTTTAAGTACCACCCAGGGCTGGCGGCGGGGAGTATTGCAGCTGGGGGAACACTGGGATTTCTTATTCCCCCAAGTATTGGATTTATCATTTACGGTATGCTGACGGAGCAGTCTATCGGAAGGCTTCTGATTGCTGGCATAATTCCCGGGCTTATTCTGGCGGCAGCGTATATGGGGGTGGTTGTGGTCAAAGTTAAGTTGAACCCAAGTTTGGCCCCGATTAGTCCTCGGCCGGTTACCTGGAGGGAAAAATTCATAGCACTGACCGGTGTATGGGAGCCACTGGCAGTCTTCTTGGTGGTAATGGGTGGTATATACATGGGGTTTTTTACCCCTACGGAGGCTGGTGCCATAGGGGCAACAGCACTTTTCCTCGTAGCTCTCACCAAGGGGAGGCTGAATGGGAAAAACCTTGGTCACGCACTGCAAGAAGCCGTCCGAATTTCGGTGATGGTTCTGTTCCTTGTAGCTGGTGCTAACGTTTTTAGTTATTTCTTAGCATTATCGACGATCCCGATGAAAGTAGCTGCGTGGGCAGCAGGGCTTCAGGTATCCCCGTATCTTGTTCACGCCTTTGTGATCCTCATCTATTTGTTCTTGGGATGTTTTTTAGATGCGATATCGATGATGGTGCTCACGATGCCAGTTATTTTCCCGGTAATCTTAGCTCTCGGCTTCGATCCCATCTGGTTTGGTGTCATTGCTGTCCTCATGATGGAGGCAGGACTTATCACCCCACCAATGGGGCTCAATATCTTTACCGTTGCTGGGGTGGCGAAGGATGTGCCTGTAGAGCAGATCTTTCGTGGCGCGCTTCCTTTTTTGTTGTCGATATTCGCAATCGTCATTCTCATCACGATCTTCCCTGCGCTTGCCCTGCTCCTTCCCAGTATGATGCTACGGTAAGCCCATGAGCAAGGGAGGACAGCCTTTTAGAGGGGTATATCAAGAGTGGGTGAAAATCCACTATGATGGCAAAAATGGCGCCTATCCATCCGTTGTCCATTGGATAGAGCAGTGAGCCTGAACAATGTGATCAATCATGGATGATTAGCTTTTGGGTTAAGGATGAGAGATATAAAGATTAGTTTTGTCATTAATGGGGAAAAGATGACTGTGGAGATCCCACCGAATATCTCTTTACTTGAGTTATTAAGGGATCATCTGGGCCTTACCGGGACCAAAAGGGGATGTGGAATTGGGGAATGTGGCGCCTGCACTGTGCTTATAAATGGAAAGGCTGTGAATGCCTGTCTTGTCCTCGCACCCCAGATCAACGGAAAAGACATTCAAACTATTGAAGGTCTCGGTACAGAAACCTCGCTTCATCCGTTGCAAAAGGCATTTGTTGATAAGGGGGTTGTGCAGTGCGGATTTTGCATCCCCGGGATGCTCATGTCATTAAAGGCGTTATATAATGAATGTCCTGTTGTCAACCAGCAGGAGATAAAGAAGGCTATTTCTGGCAATCTTTGCCGGTGCACGGGTTATCAGCAGATAGCAGAGGCGGTTGAGTCGGTATTTAAAAAAGGGAGGAATAAGCGGTGATTTTGCCAGAATTCGATTATGTAACTTTTAACAGCATCGAGGATACTGTGGGTTTTTTGGCTCGTTATGGCGAGGAGTCAAAGGTAGTGGCCGGTGGCACTGATTTGATGATCAAATTGGGAACTGGAGAGGTCAAGGTCAAGTACATCGTAAATATTTTGGACATGGCCAACCTTGGCCAAATAAAGGTCAACGAGCATAGCGTCTCCATCGGTCCTACTGTTACCCATACAGAATTAGCGTGCTCTCCCATTATAAATAAATTCGCACCTGTACTCTCCCAGGGAGCTGGCGCGATCGGTTCACCTCAAATTCGCAACCAGGGAACAATAGGTGGCAATATAGGCAATGCATCGCCAGCAGCAGATACAGTACCGGCCCTCATGGTCCTAAATTCCCGGCTAAAGATTATAAGCCAGCGCGGGGAACGTTGGATTCCCTTGGCCGATTTTTTTCTCAGTCCACATCAAACCGTCCTAGCCAGGGATGAATTGATTGGAGAGATTGAAGTGGAAAAGCTTCCGCAGGACACCCCTTTTTCTTTTCAGCGGGTGAGCAGGAGAAGGGCCATGGATATTGCGCAGATGAGTGTGGCCGTGATTCTTTTCATGGACGACAACGGGGAACGCATACTTGAGGCACGGATTGCCCCTGGGGCAGCAAGCCCCACGCCGGTAAGGATTCAAGAGGCAGAAAGGATCCTGAAGGGCCAAAGGGCAAGCGATAGGGTCATTGAGTTAGCGGCGGCGGAGGTATCCAACAGGGCGATCGATGAGAGCGATCTCCAGTGGTTGCCCGAGTATAAAAAACCGGCACTTAAGGGCTTGGTTATCAGGGCAATCAAAGATGCCGTTGAAAAGAGAGGATGAATATGATGAGGACAGTGGGCAGAAGCGTAGAGAGACGGGGGGTTAAAGATGTGGTTCAAGGAAAGGCCTTATATGCTGATGACATCAGGGTTGATGGTGTAATCCATTTAAAGGTTGTGCGAAGTACCCGTTCCCATGCTATTGTCAAGGAGGTTGATACCTCAGTGGCTGAGCTCATTCCAGGTGTCATCAAGGTATTTACCTCTAAGGACATTAAAGGCAGTAACCGGTATGGTATTATTACAAAGGACCAAGAAATTTTGGTAGAACGAAAAGTGAGGTATGTGGGTGATCCCATCGCTCTGGTGGCCGCAGAGACCGAAGCCATTGCCGTGGAGGCAGCAAGGTCGGTGAAGGTGGCATATGAGGATCTCGTCCCTTTTTTCACGATTGAAGAGGCCAAAGGATGTACCACTGAACCTATTCACGAAGATGGCAACCTTTTGTCCTCCCGGGATATCATTAAAGGGGATAGAGACCAAGGCTTTGCTGAGGCAGATGTCGTTATCGAGGAAACATATACTACCTCTATGGCTGCCCATGGGTACCTAGAGACAGAGACAGGCATGGGCACACTTGATGAAAGGGGCAGGATTGCCATTTATGTCTCCACACAAAATCCTCACTATGACCAGGATGACGTAGTTGCCGCCCTCGGCTTAAGACCCCATGAGCTCAGGATAGTCCAGGCAACTACTGGTGCAGGATTTGGGGGGAAACTCGATATCTCTGTTCAGGGCCTTATTGCCCTGGCAATTCAGCACTTAAAGAGGCCGGTAAAACTGCGCTATAGCATGGAAGAAACCATGCAGGCAGCAGCCAAACGGCATGCCATGGTAATGCACTATAAGACCGGGGCCAGGAATGATGGCAGAGTTACGGCTGTTGATGTTAGACTTACCCTTGATACTGGTGCCTATGCCTCCTATGGATTGGCTGTTCTATCCAGGGCCGTGGCTCATGCAGTCGGTCCTTATGAAGTTCCTCATGTTAGGGTCCACGGGGAGCTCTATTATACGAACAGGATATGGGCAGGGGCGATGAGAGGGTTCGGTGTGCCTCAGGTGAGTTTCGCCCATGAGGGACAGATGGATTCCTTGGCTAAAGCTCTTGGCATAGATCCTTTCGAGATCCGCATGATCAATGCGTTGAAGCCAGGATCAACTACAGCTACCGGGCAGGTATTAAATGCCAGCGTTGGAATTGGGGAAACCTTAAAAAGGGTTAAAGATGCAAAGGAGAGACGAGAGAGGAACTCAGAAAAGAGACACATAAAAGCAAGACCCTGGGTCAAGAGTGGTTGGGGTATTGCCTCCTTTTGGTATGGTATCGGAAACACGGGATTGCCTAACCCGTCCACTGCCAAGATCGATGTGGACGAGAAAGGCGAAATAACGTTATATACGGGGGCAGCCGATATAGGGCAAGGTTCCGACACGGTCTTACTCCAGATCGCTGCCGAGGCATTACAGGTTTCAGATAAAGATTTCAAACTTATTCGGGGAGACACTGGTCTGACTACTGATGCCGGGGCGACTTCAGCCAGCCGGCAGACCTATATATCTGGAAATGCTGTGAAGTCAGCAGCAGAAAATCTTATCCAGAAATTGGCACAAGAGGCCTCCAGTCAGCTCAAGGTTCCTTTGCCAGAAATAGGGTATGAAAGTGGGGAATTTAAAGGAGGAGGTAAAACTGTAACCATGAAGGAATTGGCCAAAGAATTACATCAAAAAGGCCAGATACCCATTGGAGAAGGTCGTTTTGACCCTCCTATCACCTTGCTGGATAAAGAAACAGGCCAGGGAATCCCCTATGCCACTTACACCTATGGTACCTATTATGCAGAGGTTGAGGTAGATACCGGAACTGGGGAGGTCTCCGTAGAGCATGTTATTGCTGCAGCCGACGTTGGAAAGGCGGTTAACCCAGCTAATGTGGCAGGTCAGATCATCGGTGGTGTAGCTATGGGGATAGGGTATGCCCTCATGGAAGAATTCGAGCCGGGGAAAACCAGATCTCTTACTGATTATCTTTATCCCACAAGCATGGATGTTCCGCCAGTGGAGGTGATTATCGTAGAAGACCCGGAACCGAGTGGCCCGTTTGGCGCAAAGGGCGTGGGAGAGCCCGCTCTTATTCCCACAGCACCCGCGATTATCAATGCCATAAACCAGGCCTTAAACACAAAAATTTTGGATCTTCCTGCGAAACTGGAGCGCGTCATGAAAATGGTCCTCAAAAGCTCAGGCTCGGGTGGTATTTGATGGATCCAGTAAGTTCATGAGGCAAGGCATGAAGATACAATCAAAATCAGTTGTTGACCAGGCACTGAAGTATCTTAAGGATATGATTGGCAAGGAGAACCTAGGACCGGGCCAAAGGATTAAGGAACAGGAGGTCTCTACCCGTCTGGGAATAGGTCGCCCCCAAATATTGCCCTTTGTAGTCTTGCAGTAACCCCTGCGATTGATAGGACGTCTGATAATGACAGTAAGAAACTGGAGAAGATTGTAGTACAGATGGAAATGATCGTTGATGAGAGCAGTCCTGATATCATAAAATACGGGGAGTTAAACGATCTTTTTTATGAAACGACTACAGTTATAGCAGGACACGGAAGGTTGAAAAAGCTGGTGCAGTCTTCAAATAATCAGATCAAAAGAGCTAGTTATAGATCCTTTGCCAAAGAGGGACACCTCAAGGGGTGAAGGTTCAGAAAGAGGTTGATAAGGAACGCGGTTAGGGCTTCACATTCAAATATCATTTAAGATGGAGATCTTTGATGAGACTACCGGAAGTTAAGAGCAATTATGGAAGACTGCAATTTTTTATTGATGGTGAATGGATTGATTCCCAATCTAACACGTTAGAACAAGACACCAATCCGGCCACGGGTGAAGTCATAGCAGAGTTTCCTGTAGCAAGGGAGGAAGAGGTTAATGCGGCGGTTGAGGCGGCATATCGGGCCTTCAACGAGTGGAGAGATTTCCCCCTGCGGGATAGGGCTCGTTTGTTATTTAATCTCAGGGCAAAGTTTGAGGAACACTTTGACGAACTCTCTCGTGTTCTCACCCAAGATCACGGGAGGACCGTAGAGGAATCCAGGGGATCTGTGAGAAGGATTATTGAGAATATTGAATCGGCCTGCTCCGCTCTTTACAGGGTGCCAAGAGATAACGAATATGTGGACCAGCTGGCCATGGGTATTGACGAATATCTTGTTTGGGAACCGGTGGGGGTTTTCCTGGTTATCACCCCGGGGAATATCCCCATGCACTCATGGTCATCCTTCGTCCCGTACGCACTCGCCTGCGGGTGCCCCGTCGTCTGGAGTCCAAGCTGGCAGTGCCCTGTCTGTGCCAACAAGATAACAGAGGTCTTTGAGGAGGCGGGTTTTCCTCCTGGTGTGCATAACCTCGTTCATGTGGGAAAGAAGGTAGAGCTGAATACCGTGATGTTTTCCCACGCAAATGTGCAGGGAGTTGCCTTTATAGGGTCAACGGCTGTCAGTAAGATTTTGTTCGAACTGGCAGGAAAACTGGGCAAGAGGTCCTCCTTGAACGGCAATGGCAAGAACCATATCGTTATTATGCCAGATGCAGACATAGATCAGGCAGTCGAGTATCTGCTCAGGGGATGTTTTGGTATGACGGGGCAACGCTGCTTGGGCACGGATAACGTTGTCATAGTCGGTGATGTCTATGATGAAGTAAGAACTAAATTCAAGAAAGCCGCTATGAGGATGAGACTTGGCTACGGGCTTGATGAGGAGAGCGAGCTTGGGCCCTTGACCACCCAGATCGGCAGACAGAAGGTTATTCAGTGGATAGAGCAGGGGTTAGCAGAGGGAGCGAAGATGGTATTGGATGGCAGAACAGTCGTGGTAAACGGCTATCTCGGCGGCCATTTTCTGGGCCCCACGATCCTTGAGGATGTCCAGATCGACATGGCCATTGCCAGGGAGGAAGCATTTGGTCCGGTGGCTAACCTCATACGGGCTGGCAGTCTTGATGAGGTCATCGGGTGGATTAACACCAAGACCAACCTCGGGCATTCAGCATGTATTCTGACGGCAGACGGCAAAGATGCTCGAAGGTTCGTGCGGGAAGTGAATGTGGGAAATGTCGGCGTAAATCTGGGTATTCCACAACCCTATTCCTTTTTCCCGTTGGGCTCCAAGAGGGGGTCCTCTTTTGGGGGCTCGCACACCAGGATGGATTCTGTAAGGCTGTTCATGGACCAGAAGACGGTTACCTTACGGTGGGTTTAGACACAGTGAAAGAGCCTCATGCACTGCCACGTGCTCGCAGAAATGGGATGCTTACCTATTAGGCATTGTAGTTAGAAAGACACTATTTTGAGGATTGATCCAGAAAAGTGTACCGGATGCGCACTTTGTGTTCTTGACTGTCCTAAGAAGGCTATCACCGTTAAGGGCGAAAAGGCGGTCATAGGCGAGGAGTGCGTAGAGTGCGGGGCCTGCCTTAAGGTCTGTCCCGTTGATGCGCCAATTTTGAATGATAGACCTAAGCCAGGATATGTAACCTGCGAGGCATGTCCCATCAAGTGCCAGATCCCAGACGACAAAATGGGGGCCTGCTATAGATATCGTAACGAAGATGGTAAGGTCGTACGAGGTGTCTCTCTTCATTTCAGGGAGGATGTTGCCGATATCGTAGGCCCTAGCCCCGATTCCTCTATACAGAAACCTATAATAACTGCCATTGGTGCCGGAACCACCTATCCTGATTATAGGCCAGCCCCTTTTATCGCTCAAGGCAGGGTGGATGAAGTAGATGTGGTCACCTCGGTGAGTGAAGTTCCTCTTTCCTATAGTAGTATCAGGATCAAAATAGATACAGACCTTTCTCTAGGCAAGGAGGGATCCCAGGTCCTGTTTGACAGGCGGGAGGTCGGACACCTGTGCACTGAGGGGTATGGATCAAAGATCTTGTCGATTGGCGGTGTAAACCAACTGACCGGCAAACATGGTATGGCCACAGCCCGGTGTATCTCTGAATTGGCGAATAGACATCGCCTCAACCTTAAAATAGAGGGAGGTCCAGGATTAGAGGTACAGGTGGGCCAGGCGCCTGTTATCAATGGTGAGTTGGCTGAAAAGATGAGGGTAGGCTGCGGAAGCGCTACAGCTGGTCTTTTTGCGCCACTCATCAAAGAGGCAGCCGATGAGGTTATTGTTATAGATTCGCATATTACGAGCCTTTTTACCGAGCATACGGCAGGGACCTATCTGGGAGCGACCCCGAGTGGCGTTCGTCTGAGATTTAGAATGAGTACCCCGGGGCGATACTTTGGTAAGCAGGGGGATGGATGGGGCGGGACCGCTATTGAAGATCCGAAGGATATTATCGACTCTATTGACATGAACATCGCCCACCCAGGGATGAGGATTTTGATAACAGAGACAACAGGCCAGAGGGCTGCCATGTATAGGGTGATGAAAAAGGGGGCCTTGGAAGAGATTCCTCTATCGGCGAAGGCTCAGGAATTGATAGAGTCGATCCAGGATCACTGTGAGGCATCCCGAGTCTCAGGAGTCTATGTTGGAGGTTCTGGCGGAAGCTGGAGGGCTGGTGTAGGCGCCTACCCCATTAAACTGACTCGTGCTGTTCATGAAAACCGGGCGATGATTACTGTAGGGGGGGCTCCTACCTTCATTTTACCGGGTGGCGGTATAGATTTTCTGGTCGATGTGGAAAAGGTAAAGACAGGTGCCTTTACCTGGATTCCTACCCCGGCAACCGTCGCACCTATAGAGGTAACTATGAGGCTGGCTGATTATATGGAAATCGGTGGTCACCTTGGATCAATTAAGAGCATTCAGGCATTAAGGGAGGATTTTGACCGAAGGCAAAGTTGACCAGTGTCACTTTGATAAAGGAAGGGTTAGCCCTAGTTAATTCCGGGCCCTTGCATATGACGGTTCAGGTTTCCGAGAGGGGTGCTCCCCTATCGGAGCTGGCTAAGTCAGGGGCGATCTTCGCCCTTGAGGTCCTGAAACAGCAGGCCGACTGGCTGTCTGTAGTTAAAGAGAGGGTCCTCGAGCTCTCTATGGGCGAGGCCTACCCGGGCGTAGTCAATAAAATGATTATTGCCTCCTTATCTATGAATGACCCAAATCTCACCCCTCTGGCCGCTGTAGCGGGAGCAGCCTCTGATATGGTTGCCGACTATGTGGCCGGGATTGGCGCCACTAAAATTATAGTCAATAATGGAGGAGACATAGCTATTCGATTGACGGAGGGGGATAGCGCCACTGTAGGAGTTCGGCTGAATCTTATGAGACCGGATTATGATTATGTTGTCTTGATCGATGGGGATTGTGGAATCTGTACAAGCGGGATTGGAGGTCGTAGCTTTACCCTTGGAGTTGCTGATGGGGTTGCGGTATTAGCTCGTCAAGCTGCAGTAGCCGATGCGGCAGCCACCTTCTTGGGGAATAAGACAGTAGTGAATTCTCCTGAGGTAAAGCGGATTCTGGCAGAATCTATTTATCCTGATACCGATCTTTTGGGAGTTGAGGTCACTCATTCGGTAGGGGCCTTATCCGAGAATGAGATAGAGACAGCTATCAACACGGGTAAGGCAGAGGCCCTCATGTTAATGGAGAGAAATCTGATTCTTGGAGCTGTTATATCAGTTAAAGATCATGTTGATCTAGTGGGATACTTTGTTAAGGCCTTGAAAAAGGTATAAGGTGCAGTACCTGTATAGGCTTTTTTCCAGCTTCATTTTAGAAAAGCGGGCTTTTCTCAGGAGCCTTATGAAAGCTTCCATAAAACCATTCTAACGGATTCTTAGGAAGAGGGGAGTGACATGGCCAAGATATTACTGAAAAACATTGGTACGATATTGTCCGGAGATATCACCAATCCGGTCCTAGAAGGTGATTCTATCCTTGTTGATGGCCCTACTATTGCTGCCGTCGGGAGGGAGGGCGATCTGAAAACGATGGGTGTGGAAAAAGTTTTGGATATCAATAGGGCGACTGTCGCACCAGGATTCATCGATTCACATTGCCATGTTTGTGTTGGAGACTACACACCTCGCCAGTTCGCATCAAATTTCATTGAGGGAGAGCTCCACGGCGGTGTCACAACGGTTATCTCCGCCGGGGAGGTCCACTATCCGGGACGCCCTAAGGATGCCCCTGGTGCAAAGGCGCTCGCCATCCTGTCTGCCAGAGCCTACGCCAATTTCCGACCCGGGGGTGTTAAGGTGATCGGTGGTGGCCTGATATTGGAAAAAGGCCTGACTGAAAATGACTTTGAGGAAATGGCCAGAGAGGGAGTCAGGCATGTTGGGGAAATTGGTCTCGGAAGCATCAAACAACCGGAGGATGCAGCCCCCCTGGTTAGGTTGGCAAAGAGATATGGGATGACCGTGATGATGCATACTGGTGGGACTTCTATCCCGGGAAGTTCTACGGTTACAGCGGAAATGGTGAAGGCTACTGATCCTGACATCGTTTCTCACCTGAATGGTGGGCCAACAGCCATTCCATTGTCCGAGGTGGAGAGTTTGGTAAAAGAAACGGATCTATTTCTTGAGATTGTCCAGTGTGGTAATCCACTTGTTGCCATTGAAGCCATCAAGATGATAAAGGAGCACAAGGCAATGAGCCGGGTTATCATAGGGAACGATATGCCATCAGGAACTGGTGTTATATCCCTGGGTATATTGAGAACACTGAATCTGATTTCCTCTCTCGGAGGGGTCTCTGGATCTGATGCTGTTGCCATGGCAACAGGAAACACAGCACGATGCTATAAACTCAATCGAGGTTTGATCAGGGAGGGCTACGAGGCCGATCTTATAATGATGGATACACCAATGGGGTCGGTTGGTAGGGATGCTGTGAGCGCCATTGAGGCCGGCGATATTCCAGGGATAGGGCTGGTTATGGTGGATGGTGTGGTAAAGGTAGAGGTTAGCCGTAATACACCACCGCCAATAAGAAAATGCGTGATAAGCGGTCCTGAGCAGTCGATCGGATAAGGGAGGCCGTTAAGGACAAGCCGATTGGTCGCGGCTGAATAGACAGGAGGAAGGTATGGAAATCAGAAAAATGGTTACCATTGTAGAAGAGACGAGAAAGGAGATGGAAAAGGATCTTCCTGAACCTGTTAAGAGGGCTGCTGCCATAGCGGTTATCAAGAACCCCTTTGCAGGCAAGTACCAGGAAGATTTGAGCGAGCTTACCGAGGATGGTGCAAAGTTAGGTGATATGTTAGGCAATATGGCCCGCAATGCCCTCGGAGTTCCAAAGGAGGAGTGCGAGGGATATGGTAAAGGGGCGATTATTGGCATGAATGGGGAACTTGAACATGGTCACGCTATTCTGCATCCCAAATTAGGGGCCCCCTTTCGAGAGGCACTTGGGGGCGGTAAGGCTATCATCCCATCGGCTGCAAAGATGGGTGGTCCGGGCACAGAACTTGATGTTCCTACCCATTATAAAGATGCGGCCTTTGTGCGTACACATTTTGATGCTATGCCTGTAAGCGTCCAGGATGCTCCGAGGGATGATGAGATCCTCGTTGCGTTAGTAGTCACAAACTCGGGAAGGCCCTTGCCCAGGGTCGGTGGTCTAAAAAAAGAAGAGGCCAAAAAGGAAGATGGGCTGAGATGAAATAACAGGTTGTGTCAAGACAATTCCCGTGTATAAAAACCTTTCTCGTTTTCTTGCATGAATCGGTGGGTTGTCGGCACGGGAAATAAGCTCCTCTCTGCCGGCTTCTGTTTACTATAGTAGCTCTTGGATAAATCCGGGTACTTACCTTATTTTAAGAGCCCCACGTATAGTTTAACCGCCAACCTGTTTAATGAGCCTTCTGGTATTTAAGGCAGAGATGTCCCCCCTTTGCAAATTGACAAGCTCTGAGTATTGATGATATAGAAAAAATCACTTATCAGCAAGGAGACTGCCATGGAATCAGACAGAGCAAAGAGGCTTGTCCTGTGGTTTGATGAGATCACTATAGGTGAT
>Ga0209979_1002068_pt1 | contig 20099 bp, 25 predicted proteins | sample AnhtaG_FD_183114 | JGI IMG/M metagenome (GOLD analysis project Ga0209979, IMG submission 183114) | Deep subsurface microbial communities from Anholt, Denmark to uncover new lineages of life (NeLLi) - Anholt_01485 metaG (SPAdes) (version 2) | ecosystem: Environmental > Aquatic > Marine > Oceanic...
CGCGCTTTGGCTTCTCGCACATTGGCTATACGGCCGAGCTGGAAGCCGCCTTGGACCAGATTGCCAAGGGCACGCTGGACGGCCCGCGCCTGGTAGGCCACGTGTGGGATCGGCTCGATGCCGACTGCGCGGCGCTAAGGCACCAAGAGGCCGGTGCGACCTCCTAGCACCGCCATACCGCCTCACTCACGAGATCCGCGTCGAACAAGCCGAAGAGCTTCGGATCTGGTCAGCCCACCTCAGAAGATCCTTGTTCGATGCTGGAAGCGGGGCGCGAACCGCTTTGTCGATCCAACACATGGTGGCGTGAATTTTGTCTCCGCCTGCGTCCTCTGCCCTCTTCGCCCGCAACCTCGTTGCAAGCGAGTCAGCTTGACCAGACGGCGCAACAAGGCGCCAATAGCCGATCGCGAAGATGTCTCCCAGCGCCTCGCGCCAGAGCATGGTCGAGCCCTTCCGAGTGGCCGCAATATATGTCTGCGCGTCAGTGACGTTGCGGGCATCCGCTGGAGAAAGTGCAAACGTCGAAGGTGGCCGCCCGTTGAAGCCGGGCATGTCTCGGTAGGCGTCCAAGCAGTGAGCAAACTCGTGCATCATGACGCCCTGAATCCACAACGTCGGGTCATTGGCTTGCACTGGCCCAAACTCGCGCATGACGCGCTGACGATTCATGTTCATCTCGCAATAGCCAGATTCCAACGACATCGTTGCCACGGATGCGCCGGGGATCATCATTTCGGTGTGAGCCCAGCCAGATAAACGATCACCCAGGACCACTTCAACACCGTAGTTCTCGCGTGCGAACCTACGGAGCATCGGGAATCCTTGTGGATCATTATTCAGCCGATCCCGTGCTTCGTTAAATCTGCCCTGCGATAGCCCTTGCATAAGAAAGCTCGTCATATAAGACGCGCTAAGGACAGCGACCACGACATAGGCTGCGTAGGCGCAGACACACACGCTTCGCCCAATGCGACCAAGACGAAAGCTGAATACTGGACTAAGAGAAGGTATCTGCCCCGCCGCAAGCGCACCGACTAGGAAGACCAGCGGAATCCACACCCAATACAGCGATGTCCCCCACGTGATCACCACGCTCCCCAAGGCGAGAACTGAGGCCGCCACCGCCAAGAGGAATGGCAACGCCAAATAGACGTTAGGGACGCAACGCTCTTCGCACTCAGCGACAGCAGTGCGCACAAGCGCAATAGCGTCCGCACGCTCGGCCTTCCCGGTTTCCAAGCCCTGCAGGTAAGCATCCAGTCTGAGCTTCCATTCGGGTCGGCCCTGCAAGGCCGAGATCCGGACTTGAGCCAGCCATGCTGCGTCTACTGCCGTCGCCGGCACAACGCATTTCAACAGGGTGAACACGGCATCGACCCGCGATCCATAACGCCTTGCCCCCCTGAAAACCCAACGGAATACAGCCTCTACACCGCGTTCAATTGCCTGCCACACGTTCCCACCCTTTCGTAAGCACGCTGACGACTACTTGATCAGGTATCGATTCCGATTGGCGCCGATCCACCTCGGCGCGCGACCGCGCCCGGACCAGGTTGCTCCAGTCTTGGGATCGCGGTACTTGGGCTCCACCGGCCCCAGCTTGCGGCGCTTCTTCTGGACACCAGCGATGTCGTCAACCGAGAGGTTGTAGTCACTCATCAGTTGCTGGATCTTAGCGATCGCCTCTGCGGACTCGCGCGCATGCGCCTCCTGGATCTGGGCCTCCAGTGCTGCCTGTTGCTCGATCAGTTTTTTGTAGTTGCTGCTCACAATTACTCCTTCTCTTGATGGGTTAAATCAGCCCTTCCGACCTGCGAGCCTTGAGGCGTGCACGCCGAAGGACCGTTGCTCTTCCTTCTCAATCCACGTATTCGAATTCGATCCGCGTGACAACGGTGTCCGGGGTACATCCCCTATGGGACTTGCAAAAGAACTCCACAAATGCACTCGGCGACCGCAACGCAGGGTGATCGCCGAACCCTTCCTTCGCGCACTCTGCGACGCCATACTCGACGTCGGCTGTCATCGCCGACAGCACCTCAGGCCTGGCGCTCACAACACGGATCGTCGCGAGCGGCACGACCTTTTCTCCAGCCTTCAGTCCCATGCCCTTCTCGACGCCCCGCAGCAGCTCGCCGGCCTTGAGCGTTGCCCAGCCGACACGGCGCGTCACCGTCTTGGTACGCTCCCGAATCTGCTGCTGAGTCAGCATGAAACTGATATTCCTCACGATGTTTTTCCTGGTGATGAAGCGTTGATGCTTATCGGTTCTGGGCTGCCTTGGACCATCCCTCCACTTGGAACAAAGGCCGCTACAGCGGCCTCGTGGTTTCAGGGTTGTCCAGTCGATTACTCCGCGACCGATACTGCACGGTACGGCACCCAATAATCAAGGGGCTGTCCCGGCACCGTAAGATGCGCGGCGCCGATGTGGAAGCCGTCGCGGCCCACCTGGCACGCGATTGTTCCGGCGGCAACCCGGCGGGCCTTCTGTGCAGACACAGCTTCAGCCAGCGATTCGGAAGATGAATAGTCGATGTGTTGAAATGCGTCCACGCTAACGGCGCCAATCGTGTCTTGCTTGACGATAACTCGCTGATTCTCCGGACCGCACTGAAGTGCCGCCGAAGCCGAAGTCACAGCCAACGCCGAAAAGATGGAAACAACAAGCTTTGCTTTCACGCCAAATGCCCCCATAGGTCTGGTCACGGATTTTTCCACTGCAATCTCTTGCTTCAAGTGACAGCTCGCACTACTGCAACGCCGCAATAGTTGCGGCATCCAGTCGGCCGGTTTCCTGCAAGCCACGCGACTTCTGGAACAACTTCAACTGCTGAACCGATTTCTTACCCAGCACACCATCGGGAGTGCCGACCGAAAACCCAAGCTCGTTCAGTCTGGTTTGCGCTTGAGCGTAGGACATGCCAGGCATCTGAACAGGCTGCGCCCCAGTGACGTTGCTGTTTCGATTCGGAGTAGCAACGGACGGGAGTTGCTTGCAATCGATCTGACCGTAGTAAATGGAGCAGCCGTAACGATTGTCGCCATACTGCGCCTTATAGGTCGTCGAAAGAGCGCCCTTGTCCATGGACGTGATCGCCACGCCTTCAGCAGGAACGCCGAGATAGTCGGCGGTCTTTGCTTTCAGCGACTCTTCACTGACGGAAGCATTCATTGCCCCCGAAATCATCGGCGCGCAAGCCGACACGGTTGATGCTGCTACAACCAAAAGAACGCTCTTGGAAAAAAACTTGATCATCGTGAGGATCTCCTACAGGTTTGACAGGCATCCGGCCCTGCGGGACGCTTGCGCGTCAGATTGTGGTTCCGTGCTTCTGCGCGCTGCCAACTTGGCTGACGAAGTGCCTGCCGCTTTCGGACAGCCTGCTGCAAAGCCGAAAAACTTGTGATCGACCAGGTCGTCGCGTACCCGTGAGCCGCAGCTCAAGCACTTTTGCGCGCGTCCCATATCAATCAGCCGACACGGCTCCGTTTCACCGCCCCTACAGGCTCGCTGCTCGATCATCGACACGTTCTGATGCGGAATTTTAGATGCCACGCCCAAGGCTTCGACCGAGTGCAAGGCACATCGACTTCAAATGCGCAATCTGGATGCCCATGTCGTTCAGCAGCTCTTGCATCTCCTGCGGATCCGCGAAGCCCATTTCGTTCACGCTCAAGCCCGCATCCATGTCCTCTTGCATCGCCTTCAGCTTGGACGTCAAGGTAGACAGTTGGCGCTCGATCCACTGAAGCCTTACCGCGATCGCGGGGTTGCTTTCAAGCTCGCAGGCCTGCGGCTTCGGCAAGCTGTCATCAACGTCCCGGGCTGCGTCCAGGCACGACTCAAGCGACTCCAGCAGCTCGGCATCCATGGCGCATTACGTCGGCAGCGTAAAGCCAGCCTTTTTGAGTTGTTCCATCAGACCCACCACTGTCTTCTGGACCGTTTCCAAGGTTTCCTTGCGCTCGGCCTCGCGCAGCGTAGTCTCGCGACGCTCCACCTCATGCTGCAGCGCCTGAGCCTGCTTGCGAGCGCGCGTGCTGATCGCGTAACGAGAAGCCACGACCTTGAGCAGGTTCACGACCATTTCCACAAACGGGCCGTCAATGGCATCCACGTGGACGACATACAGCTTCGCTTCCGGCGCAAGAAGCATCGAGCGCACACTGAAGATGCGCATCTCGACAGGCTCGGCATCAGCCAGTTGCTCAGCGGGCCGAATATCCAGAAATGACTCGCCATCGTTAGACAGCAGCAGCGCCGAAAAGCGACTCAGCACCGAGTGCACGAAGTGCTCGTGGTCCGCAGGTTTGAAAGCTGTGGACTGAGCCAGCGCTCCGCAGGGCTCCGCGCAGTCGCCTGCCATCACCTCGACCAGCAGATCGCGCAGTTGCGCGACGTTCTTCCGCTTCGCCAGTTGGAGCAACGCAGCCGCAAACCAAACACGCTCGATCGGCTTTTGCACCTCCAGTTCGTTCGCCACCACCTCTGCGAACCAAGGCGCGCTGAGGTCGATTTCGCCAATCAGATCCCACCGCTCCGCCTGGTTGACCAAGCCCGGCCAAACATGGACGACTTCTTTCGCCCCCATCTGATCGGCGGCTCGACCGACATCTGCCAAGGACACAGGGGCATCGGGCGTGTCAAAGCTCAATGCCGAATTGCCAACCCGAATGAGGGACACCGCTCCATTGCCGCCCTTCACCTCCCTGCGGACCTGCAACTGATCGTTCAAGGCTTCGCCGGCGGCCTGGCGAGACACCATTGCAGGTACGTCCTGCACCGACCGCTCCAGATCCGATTCCAGATCACGCCGCGTCGGCTCTCGCTCTTCGACGACGGGCAGTTCAACGTACTCCGCATACGCCGCCGAAACCCCGCTCATATCGCGGTGGACGCCGAGATCCGCCGTCTCTTCTGCTGCGAAGACTTGCTCTGCAGACAAGGCTTGATCTGCCACTCCGTCAATAGCATGGCCGTTGCCGCTCCACGCCGGCTCAGCCGAAGGTTGCGGGGTAGATGTGTGTAGCACCGGAACCACCGGGTCACCTTCAGCGTCATCAAGGAACAGTTGCCCGTGCGCCCGAATAGCGGTCGATGGGGCTGGAGCATGCAATGGATGCTCCGGCTCGCTTCCCGGATTGCCAAACACCGGATCCTCGTCCAGATGCACCGGTCCTGCCGCCGGCATGAATTGCGCGCCTTGCCCCAAAGACTGAGAAGCGACACCTGCCGCCACCTCTGCATCCTCGTCCGGCGCCATTGACTCCAGTTCACCGAGCGCCAGCGTGTTGAACTCTTGCGTCTCCTTATGGCCAACCGCCACGCCTTGCAGAAGCGATTTGCCGCGCTCGACTAGTGCAGTAGCTTCCGGCAGGTGGCCTGTGTCGGCGACCTGCTTGGCCGCGCGAACATCAAACTCCATGTGACCCGGGATTGCCTTGCCCATGTCGTTCAGCAGCGCGTCCATGGTCTCGGACGGGTGATATACCTCCGCCTCCTTCCAACCCAGCGCGGAAAGGACAAGAAACAGTTCCGATAGAGCCGCCGACAGGTTGCCGTCGCCGAACTGAATCGCAACCACATCGCCGTCGTGCAACAGAAGCACTCCCGTGTCGATATGCCGGAACGTTTGGTCGTTACCCGGCGTGCTTGCATCATCGAAGCCGTAGGTCTGGTATGCCCGCAACGTAGCGGACTGATCCCATTGGCCGACTTCATGGGTGCTGCAAAGGACCGCCTCATAGCTGGCATAGTCCTGGACCCAGGGATGATTTTGATTGGACATGAGAAGCCTCTTGCAAACGGTATTGAGTCGATCACTCGGGGATAAGGTCGGTGGTGCCGTCAGTGCCAGAGCCGAACCACAAACACCGCCGCCGACATAACCAGCAGCATGGCTCCGGCACCTGCGCCAAACCAACCCAGTCGCTGACGCCAGATGGTGGACACATCCTTCTGTTGGCTCAACAGCAGCGCCGACAAGTCCGCAATCAGCTCCTTGGCAGAAAGCACGGCTTGCTCGCGCAGATTCGTCCGATGCAGCTCGATAGTCTGTTCGACCTTTTGCTGCAAAAGAGTGGGGGCCGTTTCGACGATCATCTGGCTGCGAGCCATCATGGCCAGCACGACATTGAGTGGATCGTCGTCGTCCATGTTGAACTGCCGCTGGAACTCCTGCAGCATCGCCACCTCTTCGGCGGTCAACGGCTGCTTCTTCAAAGCTTCGACGTTGCTGATCAGACTCATTCAATTTCCTCCCCGCTGCGCGGCGGCCGATAGCCAATGGGGCCATACAGCGCCACACAGCATTTCGCGCAGCACTGCGAGCGCTCGCCAGGCACGTCCATCTCCCGGACGCTTTGAAAGGCCTTGCCCTCGCCGCACAACGAGGTCATCCCCGGGCGGATGCTGAGGTAGGCGTGAAAGATCGGCTGGTCCGTGTGCCGGATCCAGTGATGCGATGCGACGCGAGCCAAGCTCTCTGCTGCCATCACCATTTGCCAAACTCCAAGTTCGGCATTTCCGTGTTGTCCACCATGTCCCACACCATCTCGTTCACGTTGCGCTGCCAAGCGTGAAGGCGGGCGCGCGACAGGGTTGGAATTGCATATGGGCCGCTCCCCTTCTTCTTGAGATTCAAGGCTTCCGCAGGATAGGTGTGGAGATCAAAGAGCATCCGAACTTCCTCACCCCTCAGGGCAGGCAAGTCTAGGACCACTTTGAACCCATCCATGTACTGCTGATTGAAGGCGGAGAAGACCCGCTCTGGGCCGAAATGAAGATTGCGCACTGGGTAGAGAAACTGAAAGCTCTCAGCCAACTGCGGAAGCATTTCCAGGCCATCGGGCCGGTCCGACATGAGGTAGACAAACCGGAAATTGAGATTGCTGGCCTCTGTATGGCTCAGCGTCACGTCGAACCACTTCTTGAGCACGGAGTCCGCGCCGTCTGGTGTGTTGACGATCAAATGGGGGCTGCCGGCAAGTAGTTGCTGGAGTTGAGTCTCATACTCCAGATCCAGATTGCACAGGTGCGACTCCGGGCGCAGTGCACGAAAATCCCCAAGGCGTGCCGGACATTTGCGACGGAACACCCCGTACACATCCCCAGTGCGCCCATCGCCATCAAACACAGCAAACGGCTCGCCGCGCATTTCAAGCGCGGACGCAAGCGCCAGGCAAAAGACGGACTTTCCCACCCCGCCCTTGTTGCCTGACACCATCCAGACCGTTTTGCTCGACATGGCGTTCGCGCTTACTCGGCAAGCGCTTCGACACGCGGGAAGGCAGGCTCGAATGCCTTCTTGCAGTCCAGCAACCACTGCTGGAGCTTCCAGCGCTCACTGTGCTCCAGGCCGACCGATTCGCCCACCACCGTGTCCACCGCATCCGAAAACGGCATGATCTTGCGCGGATCCAGCACCTTGCCCACGACGCGGATGTGAAGGCCCGGGAAGAAGATAGTCAGCCCCTGCTTCTTCTCGATCTGGGTCTTCAGCGGGCTCTCGTGCCAGAGCACAAACGGCCCAAGCGGGGATTTGTCGCCGCCCGCGTAGTGCAGGTTGCAAACCACGCGCACTCGCGCGAAAAACTGGCCGTACACCTTGTAGGCTTCATTGAGCAGGTTGACGGAGTCGTGCTGCACGTTCATGACCCACCACAGCTCCATTTCCACCGGCATGTCCTGCGCCTTGAGGAAGTTGGCGAACGATTCCATGTCGGACTTCATGTACTCGCCGATGCCGGCCGGCGTGTTCATGATGATGGTGTAACCCGGGTGCTTCATCACGAAGTCCATCACATCCATCCAGCCGTTTTCGCTGCGCACGTTGGTCTGCGCGACCGGCATGTTATTGCTGAACATGCGTGCCACATCGGGGTTCTGCGTGTCGGCCTCGACAATAGCTACCTTGACGCCCGAGGACATCAGGTTATCGGCTAGGGCCTGCGAGACCATGGACTTGCCGACCCCCCCTTTGTCTCCATGAACAACAATAAATTTGGAGACCGGCTGCGAGGTCTCAGCGGGCTGCGTGGCTTTTGCCATGGGGACTCTCCGAGTGAGTGAATGGCGGGAGTCGCTAGGTGAGCGCGCTCCACATTCGGTAATCGAGCATGAACGGGATATTCGAAAGCGAATGGTACATTATTAAATGGTCAACGCGCAAACGCGCATGCATCTTTTGCAGCAAAAGATGCCGCCCCCCTTTCATGCGGCCGGCGTCGCCTTCTCCAAGGCTATGGCCAGCAGGTCATCCGGTGCCGGCTTATTCCATTCGGAACCGTGCCAGGTTTCCCCGAGGAACGCCGCGAAGATGTCGCGAATCTGCTTGTGGTTCCAACCAAACGTCTCGAAGCGTTTGAGCAGCGGTTGAATTTGGGAGTACACGCGGAACTGAGCCAGTAACTCCGATTGCTCGGCCTCGGGCAGTTCCTGGAACAGGGAGCGCAGCTCATCCTTCTTCCGGCGCAACCATTCCTCCAGCAACGCAGCCTTGTTGCGCTCCAAATCTTTTGCGCTACGTCCTCGGGAATTTGCTTCGGACGCAGTTGTCGCACTCGGTGCGTCCGCTTTAGGCCGCATGATAGAGCGCAGGTATTTACCGGGCCTCTCCACCGCACCTGCAACCTGCTCCGGCACGGCCAGCCGCTTCTGAAGATCGTTCAATCCCTGCTTCAGTGCTTCGCCCCCATGGGCTCGATAGAGGCTTTCTGCCTCCTCTTGTGTCACACCGAGCTTCAGCGCCGTGCCAATCAACTTCAGATCAGCCGGCTCAACTTTCTCCAACGTCTTGTTCTTCAGCGCGGGCGCCGATTTGGCCAGCGTCTTCAGTCGGACCTCGAACTGAATGTCTGACACCGTCTTGTTGTCGCGCTCCTTGAATTCCGGGAGCAGTTCGACTTCCAACTCTGTGTTGGCGTTGATTTCGGCGATGGCTGGGTGGAGCACATCCCGCTTGAAATAGCGGTACTCGCCCTTCTGTTCGTCGAAGTGCTGGCCGCAAAGCACGGGCCGCCACCAGCGCCAATGTTGACGAGCGGTTTTCCGGCCCGGGTTGTCCACGTAGCGCGCGCAGATCTCGTACAGCGCCTTGGCCGGGTGAGACGAAAGCTGGATGGTGGACTTGAACACCAGACCAGCATACCGGTCCGGGTTCAGCAGTTGGGCCTTGATCTTGGAGTCGTACCGCCATCTCAACTCGACAGCACCTGTGCGCCGATTCTTCTTGATGTTCGCCCCGCTTAGCATCACGCAGGCATCCCACTCCTCGATCTCGCCGCTGGTGGGGCTCTGCCACTCGACGACGGTCTTCATGAGGGTTTTCAAGGTCTTCTTGATGTGGTCTGTATTGTTGCTGCCGAACTCAGCGTCGGCCACGACCTCGTGCATGCGTGCGGAATACTCGGCGATATCGCCCATTTGCTGCGCACGAAAGAGCAGCACATTGAATAGCGTGCGACCGAATGCGGTGATCTTGCCGCCGTCCTTGGTCGGCATCAGCGCAATCGCGTTCACGTGCTTTCGCAAACGCTCGTCTCGCCGCGAGGGAACTTCGAGGGGAAGTAGTTCGATCTGGTCCATGCGCACTTGGCGTCTTGATACGTGAGCCAGATTAAACCACATCTCTCACGCATTCGACCAGTGTTGCACCATAACCACCCCCAATGGGGCTCACATATCGCGTGTCGTACGCGCTTCATTGTCCGGGCCGCCGGCTGGATCCTGTGCCGACGCAGGCTTCGCGAGCCTCATATTGGCCGATCCGTGAGCTGTTATGGGTGTCAACCAAGGCTCATCGAGGCACCCCACATCCACTCACGCTTCATCCCATGGAACCTCACGTTCGGTCCCAGTTCCACTCACGTGGACACCCAATCCAGCTCACATACGCTCCCATAGCCTCTCACGCTTCGCTTCGTATCTTATTGATTTTTATGGAAATTCACGTGCGCAAAGGATGTAAACGGGTTGAAGGGTTTTGTACCTTTTTAAAACCCTCAGTGCGGGGTTGAATGAGTCAAAACAAGATCAAAAACGCACCTGCGCCAGAGGTCACCGTGATGGAGCGGCAAATTTTCAAAAGTGTTTGCCAAATTCTTGTGGTTTTTTGCTGAACTGTAGGAAAATGCGATCACCTCAACCAAGACCACAAACTTGCGATGGCGATCCTAGACGAGATTCTTCTGCAGCCTGAATCCCTGGCCAGCATCATGGAACAGGCGGACCGTGCCGAATTCATGATGGAGGCCGTGCGAGGTAAGTTGCTTGCGCCGGACAGTAAGAAAGAGTCGCCTCGCTTTAACGCGACCCAGCTCGCAGCATTGTGCGATGTGGACCGCAATGCGATCTCCTACCGGCTCACCAAAGACGATCATCTGCCCAAAGGGCAAATCAACGAGAGCGGAAATCGGCGTGAGTTCAGCCTTGCCGAGGTTCACGCCTGGGTGCGCGAGTACCGAGCGGAATTCCTCAAGCCTGCCGGCGCCGATGCTGTATGCATTGCGGTTGCCAACTTCAAGGGTGGCGTCGGTAAAACCACGACCACGATGACGCTGGCCCAGGGGCTCTCGTGCAAAGGTCATCGCGTGCTCGTCGTGGATTGTGATCCTCAAGGGAGCCTCACGACGCTCTTTGGCATTTTGCCGGCCACCGAGGTGCAGGAGGAAGACACGATTCTCCCCGTGTGCGTCGGAATGGAGCAGAGCATCACGCCAGCCATCCGTACCTCCTATTGGCACGGTATCGATGTCGTGAGCGCGGCCCCCCTCTTGTTCGCTGCCGAGTTTAGCCTTCCTTCTCGGCAGATGAAAGACGACAAGTTCCAGTTCTGGGACGTGCTCAACATGGCGCTCGACGACGCACGTCAGGACTACGACATCATTGTGATCGACACCCCGCCCTCGCTGTCCTACGTGACGATCAACGCGATCATGGCGTCCGACGGCATTCTGATGCCCTTGCCCCCGAATGCCTTGGCCGTGGCCTCGGCCGCCCAGTTCTGGCGACTGTTCTCTGACCTGGCGGGCGGACTTGTTGAACAGCGTGGCGTCACCAAGGAGTTTGACTTCGTGCGGATCCTGATGACGCAGGTGAAAATGCGAGGCAACGACGACACCGTGACGGCGGTGAAGGACTGGATCCACAAGACTTACGAAGGCAAGGTGCTGTCGGTGGAGATCCCTGAGACGAAAGCGACCGAGACCAGCGCCGCGAGCTTCGGCACAATCTATGACGAAGCCGCCAAAACCATGATCGACCCTCGGACCTACAAGCGCGCGACGAGCGCCTATGATCAGGCAACCGATCAGATTGAAGCCCTGGTGCGTGCTGCGTGGCAGCGGCACCAGCCGTAACGGGATGGACTCCATGGGTGTTTAACGGTTAAACACCCCTACCTACAAGTGGACAACGTGGGGCTAAGCGATGAGCAGTAACAAACGAACCAAGATCGGTGACATGGTCGCCGGGATCGATATGAGCGCTTTTGAAAAGCGCGGAGCCGCCGAGACGCCAGCAGCGAAAGCGGAACCAAAGCCAGCGAATGAAGGCCGGCGGCACACGGGAGTAGGTCTCGTGATGGGCGCCATTGCTGACAAGGGCGAGCTGGAGCGAAAGCTCTCCGATACCCAGCAACATCTGGACGCCGCGAATCTTCGACTGGCGGAGTTCAAGGACGCTGAACTGGTGCGCAAGCTGGACGCAGCATCCATCCGAAGGAGCCGATGGGCAAACCGAGACGAACTGAACTTCGTTGGCGCCGATTGGGATGCCTTCAAGGCAGAGATCCGCAGCGCAGGCGGCAACGTTGAACCGATCAAAGTGCGAAGGGTGTTTAACGGTAAAACACCCCCCCAGCAGGGAGAGGAGGCCACGGCGGCACCGTTTGAAATCGTCTATGGGCACCGCCGACACCAAGCATGCCTGGAGCTGGGCCTTCCGGTGAATGCCATAGTAGTTGAGGCGATGGAAGATCAGACGCTGTTCGCTGAGATGGATCGGGAGAATCGACAGCGTGAGAACCTGAGTGCTTGGGAGCAGGGCCGCATGTACAACCTCGCGTTGCGCGAAGGGTTGTTCCCTAGCATTCGACGTCTATCGGAAGATCTGGGCGTGAACCTGTCCATCGTCTCCCGATGCTGCAAGTTGGCACAGTTGCCCGACGCTGTTGTGCAGGCCTTTCCTTCGCCGCTGGGGATTCAGGTCCGTTGGGCAAAGCCGCTCGCTGATGCCCTGCAACGCGATCCAGATGGCATGCTGGAACGGGCCCGGGCACTCCACGCGGAGCGGGGAAAACTGACGGCCGCCGAAGTCATTGATCGACTGCTGAACCAGTCGCGGAACGACGACAAGGAACCAATCGCAATTCACGCCAATGGCCGAGTAGCCGCGTCGCTGAAGATGGGGCAAAAGGGTAAGGCGGTCTTGGAGTTCGAGGCCGGTGCGTTAGAACCGTCTCGACACGACGCATTGGTGACGCTCATCGCTGAATTCCTCAGTGCTTCTTAGGGAATCTTTTGCAGCAAAAGATTCCCGCTTTCGATCGAGTCGGAATACGTGAGCCTCGTTGGGAGTTGACTCGCAACGCGGTGCACCGGCCCGATGTCGAAAGCTTGATGGTCAAAATGCCTCAGGTCTTTAAGAGTTTTAGAACCTATAAGACCTTTGCGCCCGCGAGATTGCTAGCGCCCCAAGCATTTCGGGCCCAATGCGTGAGAACGCAAGGGAGTCAATGTGAGTCACGGTGGGACTCAGCGTGAGTGCGCATGGGCCAACAGGTGAGATTCCAGCGTAGATACGTGAGTGAATATGGGAGATACGTACTGAGCACCAGTGACTCCCATCCAAGCTCACGTACCGGGCACTTCAGGCGAGTGGAACGCCTTCTCCAATTCAGCCGTCCTCCGTTGGATCGGGGCACGTCCGTAGATGTCCATTGTGGTCTTGATGCTTGCGTGGCCGAGCTGCTGTTGGACGACGTCCAAAGGTACGTTCCTAGCCACCGCCCGGGTGCCGAAAGTATGGCGCAGCCAATGCGTGGATGCGCCCGCCAGTTTTCGTCGCTCGTGCTCTGGCAGCGCTGAACCCGCCACTGCCTTTTTGAACCAGCCTTTGACGTGCTCGTACAGCGCCTGGTATCCAACCGGCTGCGTTGCATCGGTGACACTCGCGAGCAAGGGGTAGTCGCCTGGCGCGGTTTCGATGGCACCAATGCCGCGTTCGTGCAGGTATGCCTGCAAAGCGGCGAACGCTTGACTCGGAACCGCTGCCACACGGTTCTTGGCGCCCTTGCCGTGGACCTGTATCACCCAGCCTTCGGGCTCCAGGCTGAAATCTTTGAGCCGTGCCGAGAGCAGCTCCTGCGGACGCAGCCCCACGGCCTCCACGAACTCCAGGATGAACAGAATGCGGGCGCGCGAAGGGGAGGGGGGCTGCGCGCCGATCACGCGAAGGATTTCCGCCATGGCGCCCTCGCTGAGCGCCTTGGTGTCCAGTTTGCGCGCTTCGGGATCGTCACCTAGCTTCCGATTCACCAATACCCAAGGGTTGGCTGGAATGTACTGGGCTGCCTGCAGCCACGTGAAGAACGATGCCAGGACGTTGATCGCATATTGGCGGCTCTTGTGGTTCAGCTCGGCACCGCGAAATGGTGCCCAGCCGACCGCACCCGGCTGCGCACGTGTTCGAGATTGCCAGTGTGTCGGAATAGCCTTCAGGAAGGCCATGTACCGCTTGCAGTCACCTGCCGTCATGTCGGCGAACACTTTTCCACCGTTCGCCTCCCGTAGCCAGAGCAGCAGCCTCGTAGCTTCCCGGCGGTAGGCCCGCGCCGTCTGCGCGGAACCCGCCTTGACCTCGACCCATTCGGCAATGGCCTCGGCATCGTTCTGCGCCGTGAGGATGCCGACGTCGGCGTCATACGTGAGCTGAATTGGGAGTCGATTTTGTGCAGCAACCAGCGCGGCTGGCTCGTTTCCAGCCGGCAATGTGGCGGCCGGATTGGTGGCGGATAGGTCGAAGGTCCGTTTCGCCGGAATCTGATCGCCAAGCAGGTTGCGCACGAAGGCCTCGATGCGCTGCGCCTTCTTGACGCCTACGCCTGGCATTGCGCCAAACCAGCGTCCACCGACAGCAATGCGCTCAGCAAGATCCAGCAGCGTGACCATGCCGGCGTTGATGAGCTTCTGGCTAGTCACCGGATCGAACCACGTTGCCACGGGGTCGACGGCCGACGGCGGCTGAACTGAGACCTTTTCCAGTCGCTCCAGCAACTCTAGCTGTGCACTGCGCAACCGCTCGCGCCGCTTGGCCTTATTAGACCCCGCCAACTCGGCCTGAATGGGGTAGGCCTCCAGGTAGAACTGCCGAAGATCCTCCTCGCTCCAGTCCTCCAGCCCTCGCGACGCAGCGAACTCGGCGATGGTCGGGGCCTGCGGCTGCTCCAAGTCCACCCGAATCATGAGGCCGATTAGGCGCCAGGCTGCCTCGCCTTGGCGTCGGGCGAGAGCGCGTACTGCTTCCACCGTCAGGCGATGCGCGATGGCGCTTTGATGGCCGTGATGGATGCTCAGGTAACACAGGGCGGCCTCCTGGATTCCGACACCCATGGCGACGGCCTTCAGGTGCAGGAAGTGGTGCTTGCCGAGGCGGGTGATGGCTGACGGGTGCTGGCGCATCGAGCTGCTCGTCCTATGTGCTTGATTGGATTGGTCTTCTACTTCAGCAGTGGCGAGCGACGCGATTTTGCTCGAAAAAAACTGCCCTTAGATAATAGCAGTTATCTTAGGGCAATATGAGCTTGCAGATACGCACATGTGCGTATATGATACATGCCATCAACGCGACATGCACGGGGGGACGGCAATGGAATTCGGCAAGAATCGTGAAGAGGTGGCGAGCGCCTTGGCATACGTGCCTACAAGCGCAGAAGCGGGCGCCACTGCCCAGCACTACGAAAAGGCCCAGTGGTGGAACAAACGCGGCGATGAAGCCTTGTGGGAAACGGACGGCTTTTCGATGACGGCGTTCGTTGCCGGGCCTGCGGCTGAAGACGAACGCAAGCAAGCCGAACGGTTGCAGTGCGGCGGCTTCGGCGTGTTTCGTGTGTTCGTGCGCTTGGACGACATGCAGATCGTCGCCACGAAGCCGGAGGAATTGCAGGACTTCGTGCGCACTTGGGCTACCGAATGGAAATGGGTTGTCCGCGACGAACACGGCCGCATGCAGCGCGACAGCGCCGGCCGCTGGATGATCTACCCCGTCAGCCCGAAGCGTGCCAGCACGCATGAATCGCGCGGATATGGCGAGCGGTACGCCGTGCTGCCCTATCGGTTGGTCGACCGCAAGGAATCCATAGGCGAGGCGATGAAACGCGGCATCGGCGTCTCGCAACTTGACCGCGTACCGACAACCCGCATCGACGTCCCTATGGCAGGCAACTGAGAACCAACATGCGAAAGGGAAAAATGAAGGTTCAGATGCAGGTCCGCCGTGCGATCAAGCATCGCGTCACCTACCTCAATCGCCCAGCCACTTGCTGCGAGTACCTGCTGGAACCGAACGGCACGGGCCTGCGCGTCATAACGCTTCAATACGACGGCGACACCGAAGTCGAGGTGCGGTTGATTCATGGCGATGGGCGTACGCCAGAGTTTCGCGAGTACCTGAAGACAAAAGTGGTATCGGAGCTGGAAGAGACGACCGTGGCTGAATACATCGCCAAAGCAGCCGAGCAGCACGCACGATGGCAGTCTGCAGGCGATGAGTTGCAACTGCCGTTGATTGCTTGAGCCCCAGAGAAACAGCGGCGTTGGACAGGGATTGCGGCCCTGACCAACGCCTGACACCCCCAAACCTATTCGAGAGATTTGGAAATGCTGACCCAATCATACCCTTCTCCCTCCCACGTCACTGTGGAACAGAACGAGCACCTGCCAGCTTGGGCCTACACCCTGCTTGCGACCCTGATTGGCATGGTAGGCCTCGCCGCCTCGGCTGTGACTGCCAACTTCTTCATCATCGGACTGCTCAAGCTTGAGGCGGATGCACTCGCGCGTGATGCCCTGATCGCGGCAGGCGTGCTGATGATCGTGGCGGAAGTGCTGGCCTTTAGCGTGGCCGCGTTGCTTCCCCGCGCCCGTCTGGCATCGCTCCGCCGCCGTTTGACGGTGTTCGGCCTGGCGCTGTTGGCATTTGAGGGCGTCACAATCTACGCAACTCAGGTTGCTCTGGCGCAGGCCGCATCCGCCGATGCTCAGGCTTCGCTCACCCGAATCGAAAACCTGCGCGAGGCGATCGTCGGGCAGCGCGCATCGGCAGCGGCATTGCGCTCAAACGCCGAGCGGCAGAGCGCAAGCCAGCATTCCTGGGTACGAGCAGACGGCGCCAAGAGCCTTCGCGAAGCGGTAACCATCGAAGCCAACATCTCGCGCCAGGCGGCCGAGTTGTCGGGCCTGCAAGCGGCGCAGCGGCCAACGCTCGCCGGCATTCTCGGTCAGGATGGGCTTGTAGCCTATTCCGTCGCACGCGCCTTGCTGATCTCTAGCGTGGGCATCATGATGTGCGCTGCCTCAGGCGCGCTGCTGCAGGCACGACGCAGCGCGAACGCTGCACCGGTCGCTCACGAAAAAGACACGGTTGCGGTATCCCCTGCAGCATCCAAGGCTCCCATGCTGCTCGCGGGCGGCGGACGATACGCAAATGCCTTTCTCGCGCCGATTGCGGTCTCTCTCGCTGCACCAGCCCTATCGGCTCCCGTACCGGCAATCAGCATGCTCTCCGCCGCTGCACCACGCCCGCCCGCAGTGAAGAAGCTGCAAGCCGCAGCTCCTTCGCTTGCGAGTAATGACGCACCTAAGCCCAAGGCGAAGCGTGCATCGCTGCAAGATAGTGGTGTGGGTCAGCATGACGGCGCGCGTTTTGTGCGGGTGCGAGCTGCGATCTTGCAAGGGGAGATCAAGCCGACGCAGCGAGACATCTGGAATGCTGTGCAGGCCTCGCAACGCGTAGCGGCCCGGTATCTCGCAGAAATGGAAGCTGCAGGCGAACTGAAGCGCGAGGGGAAGCGGTTTGTAGTGGTCGGCGTGGCCTAAAGCGAGCGAAAGCAAGCCAACCGCTCGCGCAGTTGCGAACGACGCTTTCGACTGACGCATTTCCCAGGCGATTGCTGCTTGAAAATACGCACATGTGCGTATAACATGACGTCACTGCAGCACAACGCGACAAACACGGAATGAAAGATGGCACGTACTCAAGCAACCGTCGGTGGCGAAACTGGGATCAACGGGCACCACTACAAAGGCGGTCAATTCTTGCCGTCGACGCAGGCCGAACCCGGCCGCTGGAAAGTCGGCGGCAAGTGGGTGGCGATCGGCCGCAAGCTGATTGCGCCCGGCGAGTTTGCGGTGCAGCCAACCCCGTTTTCGGTCGCATTGTTCCAACTGGCTGGCGTTGGCTACGCAACCATCTTGGATGATCACGGCAGGCTGATCCTCAACCCCGGCGCTAACGGCGATGGCGTGCGTGATTACGAAGGCAACCTGATCACCCGAGACACTGAGGTGCGGCCTGGCATCAAGGGGATTCTCGGCAAGGAGGCAACCACCATCGGCGCAATCGTTGATTCATGGAATGAAGGCCTGCGTTGGTTCAATGTGGTGCCAGACGCGGATGCGAAGACCGCCTAGCCACCGACAAGGGATGAGTATGAAAAACGCATACGAACTTCTGCTGGATGCGCCGGACGCTCAAGTGAAGCGCTGCCAACTGGCATTCAAGGCAATCGCCGCTGGTGACTGGCAAGACGCCACGAACTTTCTACGCAATGCCGCCAAGGAAGAAGCGGGCACCTTGTGGGCGAATGAGGCGACTGCACTCGCTGATGCATGCCAAAAGCACGTTGAGAACTGAGGGGATGGCGATGAAACGATCGACGTACGTCAAGACAAAACTGGACGGTGCCATGGTATGTGTAGACGTGGATGTGCGCGGCCAGCTTGGACGCCAGCGCGAAAACACGACTGTCACGAGATTCGAGGTGCACAAGTCCGCGAAGTGGGTTCAGCTCTCAATCGAACGCACCTATACGGACCAGCCGAACGGCCGAACCCAGATCCAACGGTCGACGCTCTACGAGCAAGAGGCGCGCGTTCTGTACGAAACACTCCGTGAGGTTTTCGAACCTTCCGATAGCGCCGCGTAACCCACCACTGACAAAGCCAAGAGATGGAAGGGACCAAGCAGATCGCACAGCGGTTGGTGAACGCGGAAGAAGACTTCGCGGACACCGTGCAGGAAATCACAGGCTGCACCCGTGACGAGGCCCTCAAGGCGCTGGCCACCATGTGCAAGCTGAAGGTGGTCAAGCTCGACGCCGGTATCGGCCGCTACACCGCAAAGCATGGCGCCTTCATGGAAGCCGGCGCCCTGCGCAACGCGATCGCCTACTAACCACAATCTCCCCACGCCGATACAGGATGGTGAATGAACGCAATTTCCGGGCAATTGCCGCTTGCAAATACGCACATGTGCGTATAATATGAAGCCATCGAATCGATAAAGCTCGGTAGCACGGGCCTCGAAGGGAGAAGACGATGGACAACGTAGAAGCAAACAACGACCTGATCGACTTGGCTATCGAAGCCGCGCAACAAGGTGCCGGGGGCATTTCGCGCCTGGCCACTTCCACCTACTTCACTTTCCAGGTCGAGGGCGAAGAGCTGGTGTTCACCAAGGCACTGCGCGCTCAAGTCGAGGCCAAGCTTGGCGAGCCGTTGGTCGAGAGGGTGTTTGCTGGGCTCGAAGGTGAGGTGGCACTGGTGCCGGCAACCCAAGCCGCAGCCGCAACGCTGTCCGATCTGCGCGCGCAGGCTGCCAGCGGTCGATACAAACAGAACGACGACACCGCATTCTTCGCGCTTCGCCTCGCCACGGAAGACTTCGGCATCAACGTCCGCAAGCTCATCGAGCGCGCCATCATCCGCCGCGCCGTGACTGACGTTCTCGCCATCCGGGCCGAGGATGGCCCCGCCTACGCCATCAGCGTATTCGACGGAGAGGAAACGACCTTGATTGCCTCACGCGATGTGGAGCAGATCATGGGCGCGGTCATGACCACCAGCGAGGACATGCTCATCGTGCGTCGCCTGCACCAGGATCGCGGATCGACCTACTTCGGCAGCATTGCGCTGGCCTATGGCAATGATGGCTGGGATGTCATTCGCAACCATCACAGGCCCCTTGACGAGATCCTGGCCGGCACCAAGGCCATGGCCGATGCCATCGGCAGCGTGTTTTGACCGGAAGCGGAAACCAAATCTACCCAACAGGAGTTGAGTATGCTCATCGAAGTCAAAGTCGAAAACCTCAAAGGCCAGATCCGCTTTCTCCCGGCCGGCCACGTGGCCCAGCGACTGGCAGAAGCGAATCACACGCAGGACCTCGCCCCCCGACTACTGAACCACGCTGCAGGTCACCTTCATGCAGAAGTGGTGGTCGTGGAGGGCAATTGTCCTGAGGCGGCACGCATGCTGGCCGAGTTCATGACGCCGGTTACCATCCACTGAACACAAGTCTTTGACACGCCAAAAACTCGAAAACAAATGCATAAAAAAATGAAAATCACGAGCTGCGCAGTCCTTCTGGCAGGAATCCTCGGCTCTACTGCCACTGCCTCGCACGCGCTCGATCTGCAACCTGCCGCCAACGGCCACCCGGTAACCGTGGTGACCTTGTACAGCGAAGTGCGCACGGCACCCGGACTGCCCGGCACCGAGGCAAAGCCGGCGCGACCCCCGATTCAAATCGTCGACGGCGGCGTCAGGAGCGCCGGCCCGTCGTGCTGGGACTTGGATGCGTCGGGGCAAATCGTTCCGGTGGCCGGCGAGTGCTTCATTCTCCGGTCCGCTGGGCCAGGCGAAAAGCCTCCGGCTCAGTAGCAGCGCCAGGCAACGCAGGCCCTCTCCGGAAAGAAGAGGGCGCTTAGGCGGGTCTACCGGGCCGTCGGCGCGGCGACGGAAAAAATAGCCCGTAAAAGAGAAGCGCTCCCCCGCAACACCTTGGTAGACCCACCTAAGCAGTGTCCATAGTCAAC
>Ga0209979_1002069_pt1 | contig 20097 bp, 19 predicted proteins | sample AnhtaG_FD_183114 | JGI IMG/M metagenome (GOLD analysis project Ga0209979, IMG submission 183114) | Deep subsurface microbial communities from Anholt, Denmark to uncover new lineages of life (NeLLi) - Anholt_01485 metaG (SPAdes) (version 2) | ecosystem: Environmental > Aquatic > Marine > Oceanic...
ATGTCAAGAAAAAAAATGAGAAATTTCAGTTATTTTGGCACGACAAAATCGAGCAAAAAAAGCTCCCTCGACGAGAAACACCCTCAAATCCGCCCCAAAACACCCCTCAACTGACAAACATAGGCTAGACACAGGCAAGCTTGAGGAGGCCGAGGCGATGTTGAGGCGGTGCGTAGAGACCTCCCGCAGCGTTCTGGGGGACGAGCACGTTTACACGAGGGTATCAATGGGCAACCTGGGTCTCCTGCTCCACAGAAGAGGCAAGCTCGACGAGGCCGAGGCGATGTTGAGAGAGGCTTTTGAGATCGGCCGCCGTGCCTATGGCGAGGAGCACGTCTCTGTCATCTGGCGTATGGGCCCGCTGGCGTCCTTGCTGGAACGTAAGGGCAAGCTTGACGAGGCCGAGGCGATGTTGAGGAAGGCTGTCGAACTCAGTCGTCGTGTCCGGGGGGTAGAGGCTCCGCGGACCCTTTCGTTGATGAATCGTCTGGCTGCCATCCAGTGGAGAAGAGGCAAACTCGATGAGGTGGAAGATGTGACCCGGCGGATCCTCGACATTCGACGGCGTGTTCAGGGGGAGGAACACCCCGACACACTCTGGGCGAAGAGCAACCTAACTGACCTATTGGAGGAACGGCGCAGGTTTGAGGGCGAAGGTCCTGAGGAAGCCGTTGCGGCCACATCCCGAACTGAGGGCAAGGTCCTGGCTTACGACGGCTTTGACAGTAAGCTCGGCCTCGATTGGGAGGTACTGCATCCTGATCCATCGCACTACTCCCTGACCGGGAAGCCGGGCTCCCTGACGATCACCACCCAGGACGGTGCGCTGGCCAATGCTGATTACAGGAATCTATTTCTCATAGACTGTCCGGCACTGCCGCAGCAGGATTTCCAAATCACAACATGTATATCATCCTTCAAGCCTGTCGCCCTCTTCAATCAGGCAGGCTTGATTTGCCTTAACGATGACAGCAACTATGTGAGGTTTGTTTACCAATGGGGCGATGACAGTGGGGGACCTGAGTTTGAAACTGGACGGGCGAGCTTCAAAGCGCCTCAGGAATTAGAGAGAGTGTGGCTTCGGATCACGAAGCGAGGGAATCGCTACACGTTCTCCACGAGCCTCGACGGTAGAACTTTCCTTCCAGAGAAATAGCCACTACTCGATCTCAATGATGTTTTTGAGCGTGGGGGACTATGGGGCGATGGATCGGTGAAAAAGGTCGGTCTTTTTGCCGCAAATGGTACGAATTCAGGAGCCCCGGAGATAGACGCATCGTTTGATTTCTTCGAGGTCCGGGCGCTCCCCGGCAAGGCTGACGAGGCGGAGGCCGATGACGAAACGCAGTGACGAGACAGCGAAAAGCCAGGCCAACGGCGTGTTCCGGACCACGCACTGGACGGAGATTTTCGTTGCGAGGTCGAAGGATGAGCCTCGGCGGCGTGAGGCGCTGCACGAGCTGTTGGTCAGATACTGGAAGCCCATCTATTACTATCTTCGGTGTAAGGGCCACGCACATGAGGCGGCAAAGGACCTTACGCAGGGCTTTTTTCATGAGGTCGTGCTGGGCAAAGGTCTGATTCAAAAGGCCGACCGCGCCAAAGGAAGGTTCCGGACATTCCTGCTGACAGCCCTGAGCCGATACAGGACGAGCATTCGCCGTGCGGAGACGGCGAAGCAGCGTATGCCCGAGGGCGGCCTGATCAGCATGGAAGAGATTGACGGGGAAGCCATCCCCGAACCGGTTCTCCATACCACACCAAGCAAAGCCTTCGAGTACGCCTGGGCGACGGCGCTGCTGGATCAGGTGCTTGACGAGGTGGCGGGTAAATGTCGCCAGAAAGGTCTTGCCACGCACTGGAGGGTATTCCGGGCGAGGGTCGTCGAGCCCACCCTGGACAACGCCGACACCCCTTCTCTCACCCAGCTCTGTCAGAAGTACGGTATTCCGAACGAGGCCAAAGCGTCCCACATGATCCTTACCATAAGGCGCCGTTTCCGGGCTGCTCTCCGGGAGCACGTCCGGCAGCTTGTCGAATCCGATGCGGAAGTTGAGGACGAAATCCGCCACCTGATGAAAGTCTTCTCAAGGAGCTGAGGGCGCGGAACGGGGGAATCTCGCAAAGCCGCGAGGAGCACAAAGGGGGAAGACTATGGAGTGCGGGAGCACAAGCTCCCGCCTTGCGACCGTGAAGCGCAGCTTCGGGAGCGTCCCCCTACGTGACCCGGGAGCTCCGCTCCCTGGGATGAAAGCTGAAGCAAGCTTCCCTGGCCGGGCAGGCAGCACTCCAAAAGGCCCTTAGCGTTCTGGCGAGGGAACTCGCAAATTCAAATCTCTCTCCTCTCTTTTTCCTTCGTTGTCATCCCCTTTCGTAACGCCACTTATGACCTTCACTCAAAAAAACTTCACTCTCCAGAGCGGGATCACGAGGATCCTTGCGAATATACATTATGGAGGGGGAAGTAGGCGCCCCAAGTGACGTGAAGACGGTTTCGAGACACAAGTGGCGTGAAAAAGGAAACGACATACGGAGCAAGCTCGGAGGGGCTTTCCCGCCTGTTGCCAATCGGGGTGGAAAAACCTCACGCCGGGGAGAATCCCGGCTCCGATCCGACTCCCGCCGAACTGCTCCAGAAAATCCTTACCGATAAGCTGCCTCTTGACCCTGCCGTCCCTCACTCCCTCCCAGCCGTCCTCAAATGGCCCGGCCATGAACTGCTTGCCGCCTCCGGCCACACCATGGCCCACCTTCTCCTGAGCTCGGAGACGGATCTCGCGGTCATCAAGACGATCAAAGACTACGGCAAGGAATTGGTTCGCCGTGGTGCATCTGACTGCGAGCGGGCAGCCGGGACGGCGATCTACTTCGCGGCCATCGCCAGTGCTCTCGTATTCCATCAGGAGAGGATTACACAGCACTCGAATGAGAAGCTCCACGAAGCCTTCTCAAAACTCCAGCAAAAGCCCTGGATTCCATCGGAACTGGGAAACCTTTTCCAATGGGCACGCGAAAAATGTGACCAACAAAAAGGAAAACTCGAAACAAAAGGAGGGAATCATGAGTAAAACCAGTCGCTCGCCGCCAGCGATCTCTTCTGATCAGCCCGAGGCAGACAAAGTGCCTGGAGTGAATTTCAACACAAATCCTGAGTAAACCAAGGGAGGGTCTCATCATGTTTATCAAGGGCAAGAACAACAGAGTTCAACCTGGCTCAATCAGTGTAGCCGGATGTCTGGTCCTGGCCATCGCTTGCTGTGTCCTGGCGATTTCCGGGACTGCTATGGCCAAAAAACCTGAAAAACCTGGCGGCGGCAAGACAAGTCTTCGGCTCGGGAGGATCGACTTCACGTACTCGCCTCGAATCGGATGGGATGGAGTGGCGTTCTGTGAGGATGGGACGCGTCCGGCGGATCCAATCTGGGAGTACTGGGATCAGCACGACACGGAGCTGACGGAGCAAAATCCAGTAATACCGGAAGACGGCGTTGAAACGAGTATCAGCGGGGGCGGTCGGTTGTTCTTCTTCACGGTCGGCCGCGTTGATGTTCTGCCGGTTCAACCGGATCGCTGGCTTGTCCTCGACCTGACACCGGTGCCCGGGTATGACCCGGCCCCCTTTGAAGACGAAAATGGAGAGGGGCTGGATATCGATGGGGAAGTCTATCCTGGCACCTTCAACGCTCCTCCTATCGACACGGACCCCTTCATTGACAACGTCAAAGGGACGATTGCTTTGGGCCAGATGTTCAAGAAGGGAGCCACGCGGCAGGCGCTCGACCTGACGATTCGGGTGAGGACCACCGAGGACGGAGGCTGGCCGCCTGCGGGATGGTTGCTGCATTCGGTCGAGGACCTGTACATTATTGAGGACCCTGATGACAAGAATGTGAGAACGCTTACGACCGCGAATCCCGATGATCCGTCCGGTGACAGTGATGCCGACATCTTCGAGCTGTGGCAGGAGGGGGTCGTGGTCGGAGTCTATCGCATCCCCCTGACATGGACGATCCGGATGGTGCCGTAGTGCATGATTTCGCAATGATGCTGGCAGATCCGGCAGGGAACGGTTGATTTCTGACACGATGGACAGGATGCGCGGCACTCTCACTGGAGAAATGCGGCGGGTGGAGGGCTGGGCTGCAGGGCCGGGCATGGGATGACGGTGGAAGAGTGTTTGGAATTGTCATGAAAGAAAAGAGGAAGTCTTAGCAGGAGTGGATAGCAATGAAAACGATACCTATTGCCGTGAGCGTTGTGCTGATGGTCTGCGTATGCCAGGTCGCTTTGGGCGCAACGTTCTACGTGGCGCCCCCGCCATCGGGGCATGACTCGAATCCCGGGACGGAGGGAGAACCCTTCGCGACTATCCAGAAGGGAATTGACGCGGCATCCGATCGCGATACGGTCATAGTCGCCGAGGGGACGTACATCGAGAACATCAGATTCAAAAGGAAAACGCCCAAGAACATCGTCCTCCGCAGCACCGATCCCCTCGATCCTGACGTCGTCGCCAACACCATCATAGACGACAACCAGGCGGGCTCCGTCGTCACGTTTTCCAGTGTGGAGGATGAGACGTGTGTCCTTTCGGGCTTCACCATTCGCAATGGCGAGGCCGAGACGGGGGGTGGAATCTGGGGTGGTACTGTCGACAGTCACACTCATGCGACGATCCGTAATAACGTCATCACTGGAAATCGGTGTATAGCCCCATCGATTTACGAGTCGGGCGGGGGGCTGCACCGATGCGACGGCCTCATCGAGAATAACACCATCAGCCAAAACTACTCAGAGGAGGTGGGCGGCGGGTTGGCTTTTTGCCACGGCACCATTAGGGGCAACACCATCTCTGCGAACTCGGCCCCGAACAGCAGCGGCGGCGGGCTGCGGACCTGCAATGGCACGATCGAGAGTAATGTCATTTCGGGCAACTCAGCCATTGCCGGCGGCGGGCTGTTTGATTGCGCCGGAACGATCCAGAATAACGTCATTTCTGGAAACTCGTGCGAACGGAGTGGCGGGGGGCTGTCGGGTTGCAATGGCATGATCCAGAATAACGTCATTGCCGACAACCACAGCGGGGAAGGCCCTTATGGGGGTGGCGGGCTGCGTCGGTGCAGTGGCCCGATCCGGAACTGCATCATCTGGGGGAACACAGCGCCGTCGGACGCGTAGGTTTCCCTATCAGGAGTTCCTACCTATTCTTGCATCCAGGACTGGGCCGCAGGCGGGGAAGGGAATATTGCCGCAGACCCGAAGTTCGTCGACGCCGACGGAGCCGACGACAATCCTGACACGTATGAGGACAACGATTATCGTCTTCTGGCCTTCTCGGCATGCATTGACGCAGGGAAGAACGAAGATTGGATGAGCGCAGCGACCGACCTCGACGGGAGTGCGCGAATCCTGCTGGGGGCTTTCTCTCTCATCGTGGACATCGGGGCGTACGAGCACATGTTCAGCATTGCCATTACAGAGACCGCCGAAAACAACGTTGAACTCTCATGGAACACCCGTTCGAGCCGCACTTATACAATCTTGTCAACCCTCGGCCTGGCCACCCCCTGGGTTGAAGAAACGACCATGCCGGGTGACAAAAGCGGCTCCGCCGCCTGGATTGATATTGACCCAGCCTGCACCTGCAAGTTCTACAGAATCGAAATCGAGTAAAATCGCCCAGCAGTGCGACCACGCATCGGGTGGTTGAGGAAGGACTATAAGAGCAGTGCATTCGGGATCGCCTTTCCGGCGGCGGAGGGAATGTGTTCAGCTTGGATGCGAAGCTGGACGCTGCACTGAACGCCCTCAATGACGTCAACGAGAACAACGATGTCGCGGCCATCAACTCGATGCGAGCCTTCATCAACGCCGTCGAGGCCCAGCGCGGCAAGAAGATTTCCGAAGAGGATGCGGACACCCTGATCGCCGACGCCGAACTCATCACGCAGCGCTGAGCAGCCTGCGAGCCGATGAGCATATGGGCACGCTTTCGGCAACTGCGAATGCAACGTGCTGCGGAGTTTGGATGAGATCTGTCCGCTCCCGCCCGAATCGAGAGGGGGGTGACGGGCAGATCTTATCCACCCACTTGGGGCAGCAGTTTTCTCAGACTATGCCAGCTTCATGAGGTCCACAGCGCTCACCACGCGGCGCCCAAGGTCGAATAGCCAGAGGTCCTGGACGACGGACGAGGCGCGATTCGCCACGTAGGCTTTGTTTAGTCAAATATCCTGTGTTTTGGGAAGATAGCGGCGCGTGAATTCGAAAAGTGGGAGGCGGTCGATCCAAGGTGGGAGCCAGCGGGGTAGGTTACGGCATCGTCGTCGAGAACAGTGGCGTTTTTGGCAGGTGCTGGGTTGTAAGTCGCTATCATGCAAGGAGTTGCGAGGAAAGCGGTTGCGCGAAACCGCAGATTTCGTTTCTTGGCATAAGAAGTTGTCTCTTTTCCCTTGAAAGTCGTGGGGTTTCGTGGTCACACCGGATCTGTGCGGGGGGCTCCGGGTAACCGGAGTCCCTACCGCGACCGGTTATGGCGCGGTTTTCGTAGCGGATTTTGGGAGCTTTGAGGGCCTGGCGAATGCTCGGTTCGGACAGCGCGATTGGGTCGCAGACCGAGGGAAAGGATGCTGAAGGCTTTGAACTGACACGCAGCTGAAGAGCCAGAGGAAGGTCATCGAGAAGATGAGGACAGATGCCAAGAAACCCACAGACGATGGACCTAATGTGAAACAAGATCTTTTTAGGCCGCGAGACTCAAGACAAGCCATCAAGTAGCCGGCCAGCGCTGTAAATCGCGAAGAGCCTCTCGGAGTAAGGCAGGAAGTCAAACCCGATGGCGAGCATGGTGTGATAAAGGAGAGCAACGTCATAACCGGTCTTGAAGCCGATATGCACATGCTTTTTCTTCGCAACCTCGCGATGCCGTAGCCTACGGCTACCGTGGGATGGCATACCTTCAGATGGGCGAGCATGACAGAGCCGTTGCGGACTTCAACAGAGCCATCGAGCTGAGGCCTGATTATGCCGAGGCATATGGTAACCGCGGAGGTGCCTACCTGGAGAAAGGCGAGTACGACAGGGCCATTGCGGACTTTAACAGGTTAATAAAGCTAAGAGCAAATTGTGCCGAAGCCTTTGCCTACCGCGGGACCGCCTATCTTCGGAAGGCCGACTATGCCAGGGCCATTGATGATTTCAACAGGGTCATAAAGCTGAATCCAGATTGTGCCGAAGCCCATTTTCACAAAGCTGTTGCTTGCGACGCAGTGAGGCAAACAAGTGAAGCGTTGGCGGAGTACGAGAAATTCCTGGAATACGCTCCAAGTGGGGATGATGACAACATCCGTCATGCAAGACAGCGCATCAAGGAAGTTCTCGGTTAGGCATGAAGCATTTATTCTTTCATCCGCAGACAGAGCCGGGCCTTTGTCCTCCCCATTCAGATGGCAGGGATCCTATGGAACAAACGCAGAGGTTGTGGTATCTTATATATGGGAGTCTGGGTAGGGCCTGTCGGAATCCCCCACAGCAGGCGGCACTCTGCATGTAAGGAGTACATGAGGCGGGGAAGTGCTGCCTAACTTGGCTGTTGCCCACTTCATTCGGCTCCGCGGCGGGATGCCGGCCGATACAACAAGGAGGCCAGGGGAATGAGTGCAGAGAGACAGCACCAACCACCAGAAGGTCCCTATTTGCGGAGCGTAGACGGTTCCGTATTCTCGTTGGGATCGGGAATAACGATTATCGGCAGGGCCGTCTCCTGTGATATCCAAGTACAAGACCCCTGCGTGTCGAGAAAACACTGCGCCCTCACTTGGTCTGCCAGTGATATTTCTCTTGAGGTCCTGGGAAGCTCGAACCCTACTTTCGTCAATGACAAGTGCCTCAGAAAAGGGCAGTCTTGTGTACTCTGCCATCGCGATCGCTTACTTCTCGGTCGCACAGAATTGACGTTCTACAACTTCGACGCTTCAACAAATGAGTCGGAGGAGTTGACTGGAGGGCGAGAACGTGCTGACAGCGACTCCACGAAGTCCCCTTCTCAGAGCACCATCCTTTCCTTTGACCTGGGCCCATTGTCCCCGGCCATTGACAAGCAACCCTCTCTAGAGGCCGCGCTGCGGCAACTAAGAAAGGCCTATGAGCGTCTGTCGATTTTTTACGATGTCGGTAAAGAGGTCACCAGCATTTTCAGTCTTGACAAGCTTCTTGCCAAGGTCGCACGCAGGATCATGGAACTAATGCCTGTTGATGGCGGCGTAATTCTCTTAAGACGCCTCGGCAGCTATGATCCGTTCCTTTGTTGGAACAAAAAGGGGTTCCAGGACGCAAGCCGCGCCAGGTTCAGCCGGACTGCGGTAGCCAGGGCAATCAAGCAGAAGCGAGGGCTTTTCATCCCCGACGTTTCTTCCCAACCCGAACTCGCCGACGCTTCCAGCGTCGAGCGGCAGGGGATCACGTCGTCCATCATTGCGCCGATACTAATCGCAGACGAGGTTCTGGGCGCACTCTGCCTATCTTTCTGCAGCCACGATGCGGACTTCGGTCCGGATGATCTCGCCTTGATTTCCGGCATTGCCGGCGAAGTCGCTATCGCTGTCAAGAATATCCACCTGGCAGATGAAATAAGGCTCGCAACAGCGGAGAAAGAACGGCTCGAGAGGGAGATCAAAATTGCGGCGCACGTTCAGAGAAGCATTCTTCCTACGGCACCTCCCTCCATCTCTGGCCTCGATATTGCCGGAGTGAGCACTGCCGCCAGAGAGGTTGGGGGAGATTTCTTTGACTACGTACGTCTTGGGGACGAAAGCCTTGGAGCGGCCATAGGGGATGTCTCAGGTAAGGGTCTTGCCGCAGCTCTCTTAACTCTTCAATCCAGAAATGTGATTCATGACTTCGCCAGAAACAAGCTCAGTCCCGCGGATGTTTTGAGAAAAGCGAATTCTATGATTTATGACGATTACTCCCGCGCTGAAATGTTTCTATCCGTCTTCTATGCCGTCGTTGATTTGCCCTCCAGACTCCTCCGATATGCCTCTGCTGGGCACAATCCCCCGCTTCTACTGAAAGCTGACGGAACTTGCTCTCTCCTTAATTCCACAGGAAGTCTGCTCGGGATCTTCTCAGATCTCGTAATCGATGAAGAGGCCGTTGACCTTGCAACCGGCGATGTTCTCGCCCTGTACACGGATGGCGTATCAGAAGCAAAAAGTGGTTCTGGTCCCCAATATGGCTGTGAAAGACTGACCGAGAGATTACGCGAATTCTGCCACCTCCCTGCTCCAGTGATCGCCAATCGAATCCTCCAGGACGTCGCTTCCCACACCGGCTGCATCCATTTTGACGACGCCACTCTCGTGATCATAAGGGTGCAAAGCTGACTATTCTTGTGGAAATGCCGCTTGGCTGCCTATTCCAAGCCCAATGCCTTCCTTAAGCGTGATGATTGTTTCTCAAGGGTGAACTCTGCTTTCAGTCGTTCTCTGGCTTTTTCCGAAGCATTCAAGTGGCTTTCATAGTCCGAAAGCAGGTGCTCAATAGCGATGGCGATCTCCTTGCTGTCCCCAGCCTTGACTCTCGGGATCTCATCGCACGGGAAGTACTCCGTCACCCCCGCCGCATCCGTCGTGATGACCGGTGTCGCCTCAGCGATTGCCTCCGTGACGACCTTGCACCAACTATCATAGAGGCTCGGCGCGACAACGACGTGAGCGTGCCGATAGGCGCGCCGCATCTCTTTGCGCTCGAGGTCACTGAGCCATCTGACTTCTATGCCTCTGAGAGCCTCTGAGAATCTGAATTGTGCAAGGCGTGCAGCATTGGTGAAAGCATCAGCAACGGTCAGCTCAACGTCGCATCCCTTTGCGGCAAGCTCCCGCAGTGCATTTACGAGGTATTCGAATCCTTTCCTTTTGGCCAGGGGCCGTCCCGCAAATAGGACCCTCAGATCACCTTTTGACGGCCGAGTACGACCCACGGGCACGACTTTCGGCAGTTTTTGGCAAAGGGGAACGACCTTGATTTTCTCACTTACGATGGGGAGGAAGCGGCTGATGAGTTGTCTCTCAATGTTACTCCAACACACGATCTTATCCGCGAGAATATACGCGCGTCGCTGCCAAGCAACCTTCGGGGCTAACGGATTCGAGGAAAAAGGAAACTCCTCGAAATAGCAGACAGAGTGGGAAAAGGTGACGATTGGGATTCCCCGCTCCAGTGAGAAGGGCATGAACCAACTGTCGCTGGTGAAAAGATTCAGGAACGTTGCTCGAATTTCAGGCGCCAGCATCCTGATTCTGTCACGCGAACTCACGATTTCGAAGTTCGACGGCGTTTCCGGCCCAAAGTCAGCCAAGCAACGGCGGGCAGCATGCAACGAGAATCGCTCTTTCCCGGGTTCAACCCATATGTGGAAGTAGTAGTCGCTTAGCCCGGCAACAATGTCAAAGACAACCTTGGCTACGCTCCCTGGGCACAATGCGCCGGCCGCCACGAGTATCCTTTTGCCGGGACGTGACCGAAGAGCGCCACCCTCTATCTCTCTTATCCCGCAGGCTACCCTGTGGCGCGAAAGAACGTCGGCAACCACGACGTTTCTTGTCCTCTCCATATTTTGGCCGGTCGGTGAGTTCTCAATCACGATTCAATTCCCCGCCCTGCAACTGGACATGAGCGGCAGGAGTGAGCCCATAGCAAATCATTCTCTCGCAGGCGCGCCGCCTGTCAAGCAGTAGCATGCTGATTGCGACAATGGCAGACTTCTCTTCAGTCCCCCATGGTTCCCACCTTGTTACAGAAAGATTGTGAATCTCAGTCGCGCAGCAGATATCGGCAGGCGGATCCATCGGAGGTAGAGTACAGCAGACGTGAGGCTCGTCTCCGTAGTAGGACCCCGCACAACAGTTGTTCTCAGTGGACCCACGTGTATGATGATCTTCGGGCAACTGTCCCTCGCAGAGCTCGTCAAGACGTTCAGAGCATTGCCGCACCGCAAAGAACTCAAGGGCTGCCTCCTTTTCCCGTCCCAATAACATATCTTCTTGATCAAATTGCAGAGCACGCATGCCCACTTGAGCGGCAGCCTGAACAAACTCGAGGACGTGGCCTTGCTTCGGTCTCTTACTTCTGCCACGCTTGTATTGCCTGCTCCATTGTGTGATGAACTGGCGGCGTCCGGAATTGTCATCAGAGCAGGCCCCATCCTGATCGAACCTCTGCGAACGAGTGAGTTTTCTATAGAAGATCCGAGGGTCGTTGACCTTAAGTCTTCTGAGGACAGCCCTTCTCAGCGTCAGCGCTAGCAGTCCCATTCTAAGCTGGCGATTGATCAGCACGCAGAGCCGCTTGACCTCATCGTCACGCCGCGTGTATTTGTGCAGGCTAATGGCGTCTGAAAGCAGCTTGAAAGCAGGTGTTATTAGCTCATCAGCGTCCCTCTTGCTGCTCAGCCTTTCGCACATAGTCGCCGCAGTCAGAACTGCATCCATGCTGGAGATCAGAGTCTCGGCAACGGTAGCGCTCTCGCGGAGACGACCAAGCTCCCCACCTTCGCCAGAACGAACATCTGGGAATTGCAGTATCATTGGAAGAATCTCGCCGCTCTCCATGAGCACAAGCGGTGCTTCGACTACTTCTTCGCCGACAGTTACCCTCTCGGTCTTTACTCCTGCTGCACTCCATCCTTTCATTTTGCCGCTCCTTCAGGCGAAATAGCAGAGGTTCACCTCATTCTTCCGAGCATTGAACAGGCTGAATGGGAGTAAGGAGTTCTTCTGCGCCACGTGAGTATCTTCTTTTCATGGACACGTGCACATAGAATCCCGCTTGAGCCCACGTGTTATACCTGTCTCTAAACCCCTTCCATACGAGAAACATCGTGCCTACCTCGAGTCTCCCTTTGGCTACGCTACAATTGGACTTATCCCGCTGACGATCACCCAGGCCCATTGGATTGCAGACTCGACTATCGTTTGAGAAACAACACGGATTTGAACAGCATATGTATTGTACTTGCGGAAAAGTCTCTTGGCAACACGTTGCTTGCACGGCAGGGCCACGAAGTCGACTGAAAGTTCCGGGTTCTTCTTGACTATTGAAGCATCGGTGTTTCAAAATGAATATTAGAAACCTTGAGATCCGAGAACTGAGCCAATGAGATCGTCACTCGGGAAGGTTAAGAAAGATGTTGGGGGACAAATCGGAAGAGCTTGAACCCGGCGGTATCGTAGGGTTCTACAGACTCAGTCGTCAGATGGGCAGAGGAGGAATGGGAGCTGTCTATGAAGCTACGGACACGCGTACGGGTGAAAAAGTCGCCCTGAAATTCATGAGGACGGGGGTGGTGCGTAACGAGACCGAAAGGAAAAGGTTCGAGCGGGAAATGACTGTGCCCACAATGCTCGACCATCCGGGGATCGTTAAAGTCATGGAATTCGGCGAACATGCCGGTGAACCTTACTATGTCATGGAGCACATTGAAGGATGGTCCCTAAGCACTGTGCCAAGGGAAGTGCTTTTTGGCTTCGCCGGTCCCCCTCCCGATGACGCCCCCACCAAGGAGGCGGCGCAACCACGCCCCGTTTCAACGCGTGATAAAACCAGGCCTTCCATGGGCAAGGACTACTTCGCGTTCGTTGCGAAACTCGGAGTTCAAGCGGCTGAAGCCTTAGAGTATGCGCACCAGCAGGGCGTGATCCACCGGGATATCAAGCCATCCAATCTGATGCTTACTCCCGAGGGGCGCGTCAAGATGCTGGATTTCGGCTTGGCGAAGGCGGTTGGGCTTGAGAAGCTGACTACGACGGGGGACTTTTTCGGAACTCCAGCTTATATGTCCCCCGAGCAGGCGGCTGGGGAGGTGTCCCGTGTCGATCACAGGACTGATGTGTACTCGCTTGGAACGACGCTCTACCAGTTGCTCACCTTCAGCACTCCCTTCGCAGGGGAAACGCGAGTCGTCACTTCTGCGATCATCCACAGGCAACCAGTTGAGCCACGCAAGTTGAACCGACTTATACCCGGCTCCATGAATGCCATAGTCCTGAAGGCCATGGAGAAGCGGAAAGAGGACCGGTATTCGACCGCAGAGGAGCTCGCAGAAGATCTCCAAAAGTACCTGGTTGGAAAGAAGGTGGGGGCCAGGCAAGGCTCCCTGAGATGGAAAATTGCCAGAGCACTCAGGAAGAGAAGGAGAGAGGTGCTCCTTGTCTTAAGCTCCTTGCTGGCTCTATCTCTTGTGGTCGGCGTCATCAGAGGGTGTCATATCTGGAAGAAGCAACGGTATAACGAGTTGATCGCGTCGGGCAACAGTTTTTTGGACGGTGGAAAGTACGAGAAGGCGATAAGCTACTTCGGGGATGCGTTGGAAGCGGAGAAAGACAGCGCGGAAGCCAGATTGAAGCTGTGGGACGCGAAGGTGAGGCTGGAGAAACTGTTGCCCGGATCAGCCGAAAAGCACGTCTTGGCCCTCTCCTTCAGTCCAAGCGGCGACCTTCTTGCTGCAGGATTTAGGGATCGGTCAGTTAGGATCTGGCACGTCAATGCTCTGTCTGAAGAGCCACAGGAATTCCCAGGACATGGATCTGATGTGACTGCGTTGTGCTTCGCGCAGAATGAGAGCCTTTTCGCCTCAGGGGACGCGAGCGGTACCGTTAAGGTCTGGAAGGTCTCAAAAGGTAAGGAGACCTTCTCTTTGGAGGAGGCTGCCTCCGTAAGTGTATGCAATTCTCCGATTTCCACCCTCGCTTTCGTTGACAACGATGGGCAGTTGTTTGTGGCTGACGATCGAGGACGTACAACCGTCTGTGACCCGTGGGCAGCCGCCGGACACCAAGTCTCGGACTATGTCGGCAACAAGGATCTGGAAGGCAGCGTGATACGGGGTAACCGAGCCGGTGGGTTTTTTGTTACCCTCAGGTGGCAGCAGCCAGGCAGCGATGAGAGATTGGTAGAGGTTTACGATATTGCGTCCTATGAGTGCTCCCTGCGAGCCTCTGTACGAGCCGAGGGTTTCAGCGCCTACGCCGCTTCGGAAGCCGGAGACGCACTCGCGATAGGATACAAGGACGGGCGAATTGCACTCTTCGGTCAAGACGACGATTCGCCGCCCGATTTGAAGACTAAAAACGTCGGTCTGCCTATCGTCAAACTGTCCTTCTTCGATGGTGGCAGGAAGCTGTTATCCTGCTCTTCATCGGGGAGTTTGGCAGTCTGGGATGTAGCGCGGCGCGAACCGGAAGTGACAGTTGCCAACAGATGCGGCGGCGTGAATGCCATGGCCGTGACCTCAAGACGAGGACTCGTGGCTTTGGCCCCTGCCACGGGCGGCATACAGGTTTGGAAAACAGATGTTGACCAGGCGCTCCACGCGGAAAAAGTGATTTCGCTCTCATCCGACGTGACTGGTGTTCCCCCTCCTCCAGCGGTCGGTGTGGCGTTCAGCGCGAAAGGCGAATTCCTGGCTGTTGGTGACGAGACAGGTGGGATCACAGTATGGAAGACGGCGACTGGAGAATTGATGCAGTCGTTCAACCGACATGGCAAAGGGCACTACAGCCTTACGGTGGTCGGAGAGACAGAGGATCAAAGCCAAGCGCCGGTTCAGGCGTCACCTCGGAAGTTGGGGGTAGAGGAGCCCGACCTGATGAGTCTTGAAGTGACGGCTACACCTTTCGACATCGGGTGGCACCGCTTCACGGTGACATCGCCTGGTACTTATGCAATCGAGACTCATCAGGTCGCTGGCAAGGCAGCTATTGACACTCTGCTTGGGCTTTACGACGTGAAGGATGTGAAGAGAACGATTGCGTACGACAATGACGGAGGAGAGGGACATCTCTCCAAGATCGTGGAGGACCTCGATCCCGGAAACTACATCGTCAAAGTGACCAAATTCCCGTCAGCAGTGCACGCATTAGCCTTCTCACCAAGGCAGGAAGAATTGTTGGCTTTTTCCATCGCGGATAGGGAGGGGGCGATTGGAACCCTGAACGTGAGAACGGGGCGCGCACAGCGGTCGCGCCATGGAGGTGGCACGACATTCTCCTTGTGCTTCCACGAAGATGGACGCTTGCTGGCATCAGGAGATAACCGTTCAGGCGTCACGCTCTGGGATCCAATCACCCTGGCCAAGAGAGAGACACATCGTCTCGTGCGTACTGGGCACAGGATAGTGAAGCCTGTACGATTCGCCGTGAAGGATTCGGACATGCTGGTTGCCTTGACATCAGACGGTCGCGCATGGCGATGGCGAACAAGAAAGTCAGAGAGGCCAGAATCCTATCCAGGTCCTGGAATCACTTCAACATGCACAGCTATCGGTCCCCGCGGGCGGCTCGCCGCCATCGTGTCTGAAAAGGAGCAAGTGGTCGCATTATGCGACCTTCGAGGTAGGAAACCGGAAATCCTGTTCGAAGCTCGGGAAGGAGTGCAGAACGAAATTAACCGCCTGGTTTTCAGTCGTGACGGGCAGATTATCGCCAGTGTGGGAAACGATGTGACTGTGAAGTTGTGGGATGTCAAGCATAAGAGGGACATACTGACTCTGACAACCGAGCCTGAACGCACACTCTCTCTGGCTTTGGATCGTTCAGCATCACGAATGGCGGTTGGCCTGGCAAATGGCAAGGTACTCCTGTACAATTTCTGATCCCCTTAGACGTAACTCCCTGCGGCAGAGGTTGGGGCGTTTTCTTCTCTCTCCTGATTCCTATGCCGGACTACTGCCGGGACGGGGATCGAGATCGAATCTACTCATGATTAATGTCCCTGTAGTCCATGGTCCGAAAGAGATAGTTGATTTTGGCGATCTGTCTCAACGTCGGGAGGAACTGATGTCGCTCGCAGTAAGAGCAGGGCTTGTCAATCTGGTCGGCCAAGGTGTCGAAAGAACTTCGATGATGAGCGATGACCTTATCGTAATAGCGAGGCGCCCTGTTCGTATAAATGGCGAAACTGTAATCGCTGGCCTGAATCGCGACCAGCTCCTTAAGAAGTCGGTTCAAAAGCATGTCCCTGTACTTCTCGCCTTCCGTGCGGTACTTCTCAAAAAGAGAGAGCGCCTGCTCGGTTCTCTTCAGGATGTCAATCCTGACCTCACGAGTGCGCCCGGGGCCCATCCAGACGTTGACGGCGCCCCAACAAGACTCACGGGGCTCGACTTCCGGTGCTGAGACAGCAGAATCCAAGATCAACTCGCTGTTGGAGACGAGCCGCACGCCTTGATCCTCTGACTGACTGAGGAGCATATACAGGAAGTCGCTTCCCTCGTACCAGTGATGCCCGAAGAATTCAGCGTCCATCGCCAGGAGCCGATCGCTCTTAAGGCCCCGCAGGAGGCGGAGACAGTCCGCTACATCGACCTCCAATTGGCGCTCCGCCGCACTTCGGAAATAGAGCGACTTCTCCGCGAGCGGAATATCCCTGTTTGTAATGGCCCAGTACTTCAGTCCGCTCGATTCCTCCCACTTGTGAAACTCCCTGTACACGGGGCTCAAGGCAAAGCTTGGGTCGCCGAATTCAGGGGCTGGATGCCAGATCGAACAAGAGATTCCTGAGTCTACCACGCCGTAACGAACGCCTCCGCAGTTTCGGTAGGAGTTCCCCTCCCACGCCGGGACCGCCGATGGAGCAACGAGGAAATAGTCAAACTCACTGGATACCACATCGCTCACGTACGGCGTGTATCCCATTTCAGGAAACCAAAAACCTCGAGCGCGCTTGCCGAGCTTCATTTCTGTTTGCCTTGCCGCCTCGGTGATCTGGTAAGCGCACATCGAGGTGTAGTGTTTCAGGAGAGGCAGGAATGGGTGCGTCAAGGCCGTTGTCATCAGCTCGACATTTGCAAGACGCGAAAACTCGCCGACGATGTCGCGTTTGATTGAGAGATAGAACCGCAACAGGTCAGAGAAATCCCTCTGATAGATTTCCGCCTGCTGCTTCTTAATTCCCCGAAGACGAGAAGCATCCGATTTGGCTCGCTCCGTCAGTCCCGTAAGCTCGTCCAGAATCGCGTCTTTTGTCCTCGGGCTCGCGAGCTGCTCGAGAAGAACGGGGCTAAGACTGATGTTCAGTTTGTTCTCGGAAACAGCCTCGAGCCTCCTCAAGGTTCTGAGAAGGGGGAGGTAACACTCGATGACATTTTCCAGAAGCCAGTGGGTGCCCCACACAGGGGATCCATCGGCCGGACCGGAAACGTCAAACTCGGGCGGGTAGAATGGAAGATGTGCGTGTAGCGTCAGCGCGATTCTTCTCACCGGCGCCCCTCCAGGCCCTTGTATCTGAAGTCGCCCCTGCCGATATCAGATTTGAGTCAACTCTCGGCCTCTCCCACAATTAAACCGGATGAGTATAATACCAGATTTTTACTCTTTCGCATGGGTTCCGATCTTTAGTGACCTCAGTACAAGAGGTGAAGATTTCGTAACTGGCGATGCTGCCGGAACTGTACTCAACGGATGCTGCAATGCTCCCATATTGGTCGAAACAGTACACGGTCTCGGCCCAGCCCGTATAGTCCGATGCGGAAGGGGTATGCGCCGAGCAGGGGCACGTGGGGCGAGGGTTCGACTCGCCGCCGAGTATCTCTGCCTCCTCCCTTGATATCGCCGGAAGGACCACGCCTGACATGTCCAGCAGGCAGCCCACTTTGATGCTCGGATCAGCGCCGAAGAGCTTGGCCCGAAGGCGGGGCCAATCGAACCGGGCCGCGCTGTGCTTAGTCTCTTGTTTTTTCTCGCCCTTGGCCTTGGGCGGGTGTGTGACCACCTGAATCTTTGGCGAAGGCTTTTTTTCCTTCGCCCACATTTGGCGCAATTCAAGGGAGATCATCTCCTCCTTCACTCGGCGCTTGAGCCTCACAAGCCCGTTCTTCGCGCTGTCGAACTTCCCGGATTCGTACTCCCCTCTGCATGTCAGGTAGTCGCTCGCGAGCATTTTCGCACGCGCGTCTCCTCCCTCTTTCGTGTAAAGATCTGGAAAGCTTCCCTTGGCCGCACGCACGAGGTCACCCACCTCCAGAAGCAGGCTAACGGCCTCTAATTGAGCCTCCAGCTTGGCTGTGAGAACAGGCATGCTTGAAGTCAGAAGCTGGTCCGGCACCTTCGCGTACAGACCACCCTCATGCATGACGATTTCCGCGTCCACGAGTTGATCACCGATGAGAATCTTGATTGTTGGCATGACACTTCTTCCTCCTTTTGACATTCAGCCTGGCACCCAAGTGGCGTCCTTGGCGGAAACGGGAAAATGTTTTTTCGGCTTTGATCCTCTTACGGAAACGAGCCTGATCTGCGTACTTCGGAGCAATTCGGGCCCCGATGCACGGTCCAGCGTCCACGCTGTCAGTCTCTTATGCACCGTCGCATACCGACGCCAGATGGACGCCAGAATGATGAATTGTCAGGCGTCGAGTTCTTCCCTAGCTGCTCTGTTGAGAACTGTCCAGACCCGGTATGGCTGCGAGCTTTAGCGATGTCAGTTGGGCAAATCGAGCCTGCACCTGCCTCTATAGCACGACTTTGGCGGAAATGAGTTTCGCAATTGTTGGGCGGAGGAAGGGGGAGAGAAGACGGAACTTGGGAGGCTGGGCACAATATCCCCCCGTCCCCACCGCTGTGATGTTTCATGAGGTGAGCTTGCCGGCGCCGCCCCATATATCTCTCCTCGGAACAGAATGCGCAAGAACGTCAATGGCATAGATTGGCGTATTCCGAGGACTCCTGTCAACATTGTTATAAGAAAATCGCCCACTTGAGGTGTATGACCAGAAGGTGCCAGGACTCGCCAAAATGCCCTAAGTTCACTCCCAAGGGGAGATAGCGCCCTGAACAAGGCTCCGCCTCAGTTGACCGAAACCGACTTGCCCGATTCTGCGGACTCGAAAGCCGCTTCTATGAGAGAAATAGATTTCCTGACGTCATCGGGCTCGACAAGGAGTTGAGCACCTTCGTTCAGGTGCGCTGAAATGTTCCCATAGAGTCCTCCCCGGTCACCCTGGATGCTGTCTATCAGCAGGTCTGCTGCGACTCCGCTAACCGATGTCGTAACGCGCGCTTTGTCTCCAGGCTCAAGAGTTTCTTTTCGCAGCGTCCCGTTTTCACCGAAGATCCGCCAGCGAGGTTTGCTGGACCACTGCACGTTCCCAAGATCAACTTCGAAGATGCACCCATTCTCGAAGCGGATGATCACCTTGGCGAAGGTCTCAACATCCATGTCCCAAACTCGCTTCTGCACGTCCGCAAAGACCGTCTTGGGTTGGCTGTCTATCAACTGAAGGGCCTGGTCGAGAAGGTGCGCTCCCCAGTCATAGAGTACCCCGCCGCCGTGCTTCTTCATTGCACGCCACCCCGAAGGTCTGTCGTACCCGCAGACGGAGGATTCAACCAGGAATACGTCACCTAGCCAGCCGTCCTGTATAACCTTCTGGACGGTGAGGAAGTCACTGTCGAACCGCCGGTTCTGGAAAACGCTGAGCATTCTTCCACTTTCCTTCGCAGCCCGGATCATCGTATCGGCCTCAGCGGTCGTGAGGCACATAACCTTGTCCGTCAACACGTGCTTCGAAGCTTGCAGCGCTCTTATGGCAAGCGGCGCATGGGTATCGTGTGGGGTGACCAGGCTAACTAAATCCACCTCGTCATCCGCCAACACGTCCTCGAAATCCGGGAAGATTTTAACTCTGTCGCCGAAAGTCTTCCGTGCATTGGAGCGGGCATCCGCGTCGATGTCGCAGATGCCGTGAAGAGACAGCCCTCGTGTTCGCTCGATCCACTCCGCATGGCGGTGTCCCCAACCGTAACTTGGGCCGTATCCCACCACCACACAACGGATTTCTCCGCCCATTTGAGACCCTCCTCATCTGTCAAGTGCACGAGTTCTGATGACCACCGCGCGCGGCAGCCAGTGTACCTCTTCAATGCTTCACCGCTAACTTCGCCCCTGATCGCCTTCTGGGAGCGGGAGCTGGCAATATACCAGAGATACTCTGTTTCTGAGTTCGCGGCCGTAAACGGAATCGTTTTCAAGGAGGTCAGTGAGAATGGCGGTGCAAACTCCAGTGCCTCTTCGCCTTGCATGCACAAGATTGTTTCGCTCCCA
>Ga0209979_1002070_pt1 | contig 20093 bp, 23 predicted proteins | sample AnhtaG_FD_183114 | JGI IMG/M metagenome (GOLD analysis project Ga0209979, IMG submission 183114) | Deep subsurface microbial communities from Anholt, Denmark to uncover new lineages of life (NeLLi) - Anholt_01485 metaG (SPAdes) (version 2) | ecosystem: Environmental > Aquatic > Marine > Oceanic...
CCTCTAGTTGAAAGTCTTCAATATTGTGTATTGATGGTGATATTCCAACCTGCGGCTCTGGATCATCATCAAATGGTGCGACTATCGGCAATGGGTCTGACCAGCAGCTAATAGCTCCTGACTCGTCTTTTGCCCTCACTTTGATATCATAATAACCTTGCTCTGTCCATGTGTGTGTAGCGTTGTTACATGTTGCTCCTGAAGCGAAAGGCCCAATCCAATCGCTTAATTCTGAATCATCTCCCCAGTCAAATTGATAATAAAGACTGGCATTCTCATCAGAACTATTTGTTGAAGCATTATAGGTATAAGCTATGTTTTCTGTTATGGTTAAGGGACCCCAGAGAGTGGGCTTAAATAGGTGGGAGACAACAATTATTTGATAATAAACATCGGTGTTAGACTGATTATCAGTAACAGTTAATGTTACGTTATAAACCCCGTCAACAGCATAGATATGAGAAGTGTTTTGTTCGTAAGAAACATATCCATCGTCGAAATCCCATGTCCAATTCACTATTTCATAGTATCCAAAAGAAGTATCGTTGAAATAAATTAGTTCGTTCGCTTGTACATACTCGCTTACTGCTTCGAACTCTGCTCGTACTGGTACAGCTATCGGCAATGGGTCTGACCATTCAGTCTGACAACCTACTGCATCCTTCGCCCTCACTCTTATTTCATAATCACGTTCGTAACTCCATATATGTGTAGCATTATTACATATCTCTCCAGATTCGAAAGGACCAAGCCAATCACTATAGTCGTGTAAGCCATCAGCGTCCCAATCAAATTGATAGTAAAGACTATCATTCCAATCGGGATCGATTGTCGATGCATTAAAGGTGTATTCTACATCTTCTTCCAATTCAGTAGGCCCCCAAGGAGGTTCTGGTGTCTCTGGGGGTAGGTTTCCTTCAAAACTGCTAGGAGGGACTGTAAAATCAATATCGCCGTCATCGTCATTATCTACACCAAGCCAGTAATCAATTATGGCATTATCTATAGATATGTATACAACTCCTCCTTCATCAACTGAAATATTATTATATTTTGCAACACTATCATACCCTTCCTTTAGACTCGTATGAATCGTGACATTCATACCATCACTTAAACTGTTGAGAGTGAAGTTATACTCTTTTTCATATTCCCGGTAAATTGACATCTCTGTGAATGTTTCATTTATCCCTTGGCTTTCATTAGAGTAAGCCATATGGGAATATGACGAGTAGGGTATCTCTCTTTCAATTACTCCAGTCTCATTAGGACCATTATGATTATTATCACTATCATATACATGTGCTTCTAACAAACAGCCTCCATCTATGTTAATGGTGCTAGTAAAACGCTTTTGTTTATGAATTATAAAATCATTACCTGTTGATGATGGTAAAACAGTAATATTTCTATAACGGTTTGAACCCTTGATTGCATCTGTAATAATAAAAGCTGTTTGATCTTCCTCATAGACAGAATATGTTTCTTCGACCGAATTATACGGCCAGTCTGTACCATCCGCATATTTAACAGATCCTCCTGGATGGATATGTCCAGCTAATGCAAGATGAACTCCATACTCATTACAGACATTTTTAAATTCATCTCTATTGTTCATAAAAGATCCATCTTTGGGTTCATTATCGCAATAGTATGAAATATAAGGATGATGAGTAGATATGATCTTAGCATAAAGACTATCATCCACGTTATTATTAGGGTCATCATCTAAATTATCAAGGTCAATAGCTAATGTTAATATTTCGTAATCAGTTATTCCATCTCCTTCAGGTAACTCCCAAATCGGTATCCCTAAAAACCAACAGAGAGGACTCCAATCATCAGCTCCGCTATTCAAAGTGAAAATAGCATTATTTCCATATTTTAGACTACGGTAATCACTTCCAATATAATTTTGATAGGTAACGAAGTTTTGCAACATGTTATCCCAAGGATAACCCTCTGGTCTTGCATCGTGATTTCCTGGACAAAAGTAGATAGGAATTTGATATCCTGGTTTAAGATAAAAATTCGGTTTACTCCCATTTAGAAGCCTTGTTAATCCATAATAATTAACATCTCCCCCCCAACCCCATTCAACTAAGTCACCGGTGCAAAGTATGAAACTTGGTGGGGGATCCCACTCTCGAATTTCATCTAAATCTTGTTGCCATCTTTCATCCCCCTTTGTTTGTTTACTGGGGTCGTATGTAACATGTGGGTCTGTTATATGAACAAAGTAGTATTCTGGGGGGGGATCAGTAGTTGCTGATTCAGAAGTTGACCAAGAACCTGTATTTGGTATTGCATCACGTGTTTGAACTTTATAGGTATATTGGGTGCGGGGTTGCAAGCCGTCATCTGTATAATCTCTGCTGGGTTGCCAGTCACTGTCACTTCCGCCTGAATGACCTGTTGTTTCCTCAAAAGAATACTCTATGCCCCCGCTAGGGTCAGAAGCCTGCGTTGCTGTCATACTTATTGAAGTAGAGCTAACTGCATATGGATTTGTTGACCATGTTGATGGGTTTGGTGTTGGAGGATCTGTATCTGGGCCATCATCAGTAGTTGCTGATTTAGAAGTTGACCAAGAACCTGTATTTGGTATTGCATCACGTGTTTGAACTTTATAGGTATATTGGGTGCTGGGTTGCAAGCCGTCATCTGTATAATCTCTGCTGGGTTGCCAGTCACTGTCACTTCCGCCTGAATGACCTGTTGTTTCCTCAAAAGAATACTCTATGCCCCCGCTAGGGTCAGAAGCCTGCGTTGCTGTCATACTTATTGAAGTAGAGCTAGTTGCATATGGATCTGTTGACCATGTTGATGGGTTTGGTGTCGGAGGATCTGTATCTGGTTCATTGATGCTGCCCCATATCTTAAACGCAAGATCTATATCGGGATATGGTTCCCAACCGGAAAGGTAATAATATATTTGACCAGAAGGATAAGGATCAATTTCTCCGGTGTAGGAATCACCTACCAATACAAAATCAGGATAATCAGCATCATATCCCTGATAAATAATAAAATAATCCTCTCCTGGTGTGACCTGACAGTATATATTGCTAAAACATTCCCATCCATTCATTTCACTAAAAGGGCGATAGTCATAAGTCAACCACTGATTATAATCAGTGGTTAATATCTCTGATATGCCAGCCCTACCCCATCCTTCATAATAATAATCATTCTCAATGTATAGATATAATTCTGTGATATCTAATTGTCCCGCAACAGTCACAAAGCTTTGAGCCACACAGTCATCTTCACCATAAGCACATGCACCCGAATGATCGGTCTGTGTTATCAATTCTTCATCTGCTGTTACTATGGGAACAAATGCAATGGTCATTGCTAAAAGACTTAAAACAATTAGGACTGAAAATATCTTTTTCATTATAATCACAATCTCCTTATATCTATTCGATATTTCCAATTATTCTCTTTCCAAAACGCGTTTCTAAAAGCATTGAACACTTGCCTAATATTTTTTAAAATACGTTTTCGGTCTTTCATTTCCATCATCTCCAATTATATGAATATGATACCCCCATGTTGCATATCATATTTCGAATATTGTATATCCAAATGACTTAAAAATCTTTTCAAAAAATTACAAATTATCATGGATAAGAAGTTGACTGTTGATGTGTGCTTTTCCATATGTAAGAGACAATAACTGTCGATAGTATACTAATTACCAGTAGCAATATTGGAGTTGCAATATTTTCCAAGAGAGTATGATCAATGATGAAAAGTAGCCCAAATGAGAAAATCATGATGCCTGAGAGCAGTTTCAATTTCTGGCCTTGCCACTCTGTCAGCTTTCTTCTGCCAAGAGTATACACAAAAACCAATAAAATGATCATCAGCGGGATAATGTAGACAACATTGTAAAAAAAGATATAGGTATAATATTCGAATAATGACATATTGTAAAACGTGAGTCTATTGGTAAAAATAAGCGGAAAACCCAGCGTGCATAAAAGCTCGTAGAAATTGACGGTTACCGCCAAAAAGATTGCCCCTCCGATTATAGCTGGCAAATAGGATGTTTTTACCATGTTTCTCATCTTTTTGAATATCTCATGTTTTTTACTCTCCGGGATGCTGAGAGACAGCCCTTTTTTGAAAAAAAAGAAATCCTTGATATTGGCTATACCGATAATAAGGGCAACCGATCCTGCTAACAGCGACACGATACCTATATACTCTACAGTCAGTAAGAACGAGTTGAACATTACAAACATAAACAAGAAGTAAAAGAAACCAGAAAAAAAGATAAAGATACCGCCAACGAGCAACATTCTTCGCCTAGATCGCATGTATAAGAGGAGATTGAGAAGGAAAATCAGTATGAAAAATGAACAGGGATTGAAACTATCAAGAACGCCCAATACAACGGTAAGAACGGGTAGAGAAAGGCTAGACGTATTAACGCTTCCGATGAAGGGTATGTCTATTACTGTTTCGTCAAAGGTTCGATTGACTTCGAGTCCTGCGATATACGCATTTATAATTTCTTCCAAAGTCCCATAGGTTAGGTTTCTTTTCGGGATTTTTGTTTCATTGTTTACCACAGCGGCGGGATAAGCATAGAATCCATGATCGCTCCATTCATTCCGGTTCGTACTTAATTTTATATCTTTTCTATTTACAATGATTTTTTCAGAAAAATTTGCTTCTATCGGGTCAATAACCCCTTCCGTATATGATGTACAACCACTGCATGATGATGAATAATAATAGTCTACGACAATTATCCTCTCAGCAATAGCTGATTGCACAATAACTGAAAAAACCAAGAAAACGAGCAAAATCAGGATTCCGAACCCTGTCATCCAACAAAATCTTGTATAGCTCTTTGTATACTTCATTATTTCAATACCAATCTATATGCTGTTGTTCGGTCATTTACTTTCCTTGATCATCCCACAGTAATGAACCTTTCCATGTAGTATTATCAAAGAGTAAAGGATTAAAAAGAGTGAAATTGACATCACTAACATAATATGTAGTCATGGTATAATGAGATCCTGCAATAAGATTAATATCTAATCTTAGTAGTAATTTCCAATCTTCAATATGCTCTCGTGCGTGTTCATATTCAGTCATGGTTATCACTTGTGTCGATTCATCATATTCCCATTCAAAATCTGTTCCTTGAGTCGCATTAGGCACTTTATAGAGATAACCCCCTTTGTTCGCATAAGTTGTATCATAGTGTATCCCCATCCATTTTAATACTTCAGATATCTCTTGGTCTTCGTCATAATGCCACTGGTTTGTTATTTCTTTTGGAGGAACAGTCTCGTAATAAAAAGATATGGCAGGTAAAATGATAACAAGAGCAAGTATAAAACTAAAAATTGTGACGCTTTTTAAAGTAATGAATTTCCCATATTTTGTCCTGAGGATTAATAGAAATATAATAAAGCCAACTACCAAAGCAGGTAGCCAACCAAATAAACAGATAGCTGCCGTAAGAAAACCAGCATTGGTAGCTACCTGTAACATAATCAATCCATGTAGAAACAGTGCAACAAAACCGACAAGAACAATTTCGCCAAATAGCCAAAATTTTTTAAAAGGAATATCCCTCTTCTGCTGTTCATTCAATTTTTTGTCCTCCGCTTTTCGTTCAAATGTTTTTTGTTTTCGGTATTTTACTCAGTTTATTTCTAATAAAATATGATGATATTGTACTAACTGTACATGAGAACATCCAAGATAATGTAACAATAAGAGATACCATAAATAGCATGCCCCAATTTGTAGCACCAGTTGGATGTTCAGTGATTTGAAGTGATTCATAGACACAATAAGAATAAAAGTATATCCCTGTAAGAAGACCACTACCAATACCAGCGATGATTGACCTTTTCAAATCATCTGTTTTGATAAATATGATAGAAGTTGGAACACTAATGATGATTGGGAGGATAACTGCCATTTGAGACCAAAAGTAACGAGTTAAAACAAAAATTGAAAATATAACAACAGAATTTACTATTATCCTACTTACGATAGAATTTGATATCTTCTGCAATATTAGTTGTTTATTCGTTTTTTCAACTCCTCTTTGATTTTTCTAATAATTTTCTAATAAAATAAGAGAGCGACGAGCCAATAACACTTGAACCAGTAAAAAACATTGTAATAATAGTCCAATATACAGGTAATAAAGCGTAATCTGTACTCGGATCTGGTGCAGCAACTATCGGTATTGCTATCTCGTAAATCAAAAAAAGTGTTCCTCCCATAAATCCAATTACCGCACCAAATATGATTGAATCACGGAATTTTTTTTCTCTTACAAAGAACAGAGAGATAATAAGATATGGTAGTGTAAAAATAAAAAAACCTATAAATGAATTTTCACCAGTGTAAAGATTTTTTGCAACTTCGAACTCGCACCAAATAGTTGCGACTACAAATAACAATATCGATAGAATTATGCATTTTACTATTTTCTTCTTCTCATACTCATTCAATTTTTTATTCATTTTCTACACCAATTTAGCATTCACTCGATGCTTTTTCTCCTTCTTATAATAAGCGCTAAAATAACAATACCAACGAGCAGATACGATATAGAGGGAAAAGGAATTGGGCCCTTGATCTCATACTCATACAATGGCGTTTTCAAAGTACTGATTAACACCCATGTCGTCGCATTTCTTATTTCAATTATTCCTTCATATCCAAAAGCCATGATTTTTTTATCATATGACCAATCAAAACATTCGAGCCTGCTACAATCAAAAGTTTTTTCTAAACCTGAAAGACTATAGAGTTTTAATAAACTTTCATCATAGTCAAAGATAATATAATTCCCAAAAGTACGGTAAAGTAAAGAATTACACCCCACTTTCCCACGATAAAAATCAAAAGATGTATTGTATAATATTTTTCCATCTGAGGCATTCCAAATAGTTAATCTATACTCTTGTGATTTATACGATTCTTGAGATGTTATAAATTGTATTATTTGTATCCTGTTTCCATTTTTTGACCATGATAACGATGGTGTTTTTGCCCATGATGGTGTTTTTATCCTATTGAGTGTCATATTCCACAAATATGTAGCATTTTCAGAAGAAATATCAATTATTGAAATTATGGGAGTTTCTTTTTCTCTTATAGCAGCAAACATACTTGGTGAGATAGAGATTATATTCTCTGATCCTTCAAATGTAATTGTCTTAATTTTCGTAAAATTTATAGCATCCCAAACATAAATAGAACTATTTTCTTCAGTAAAAAATCTATCATCTGACCAGCCCAGATATTGACCTGTATATTCTGCAATGATCTCCCCATTTATAGAATAAATAGAATGATTTTCTGGCTTGATTAGATATTTTCCATTTGGGGAAAGCAATATAGGTTGAGAAACACCCATCAATGTTTCATTCCAAAGAATCTCACCCGAACTAGTATCCCAAACGATGTAATCATAAATAGGCTTATTACCGACAATATTATGATCACCAGAAATTGACAGTAATCTTGAACCGTCAGATGAAAGAGAGAGATATTCTATAGGTTGTCTTCCCTGATATGTGGGGGATTGCAAACATCCGCTCAGCATAGTTGATATAAAAAGAAAAATTATTCCCATGCAAATAAATTCTTTTTTATAGGTTTTCTGCATTTTCTAACAATCTCCTGATAACATCAGAATATGTGTCTCCCACTTGTTTTCTTTTTATCAATTCATTAGCTACATCTCTATCAATCTGAACCTTTATCTTATCCATAATATCCATATAGATAATCACATATATAAGATTTGTTCACCCACCAGTAGACCAATAAATCTTTCTTTATTTTTTTCTAACCCAAATATGATTGATGGTTTCGATTGTTCTTTGTCAAGAATGGTGAGCAGAGTTTTCGATTGATGCCAAAACGTGATTTATGAAATAAAAAATCACATGATTATTTAGTCAATCCTTACTTTTTCGATTCTTTATCCACGAAATTACAAAATAAAGGATTCCTGTTGACAGTAAAAAATAAAACGGCATTACCATCAAACGACCTATGGCTCGCATTTCTTCAATGCTACCAGATTCGCTTAATAAAATCTGAGGAATTTCCAGAAATAATATTCGCAATCCATATAACAAAGCTGAAATTGCCATTGCTTGCAAGAGTGTTTTCTTCCGAGAAGAAGGGGCAAGACATTCCTGAATTTTCTTTTTCTTATCTTCCATTTATTTTTCAACTCCAAACAAACTTTCTAACCAGTTTTGTTATATTTTTGAGTTGAAAATCCAGGGATAGATAAAGTGAGTTGAAGATCATTGTTAGAAAATAAATAATTATACCAGATTGTAGAATTATCTTGGGTAGTAATGTAAAGTCTACCTTCTCTTGCTTCAAATGGTATCCATTTTATGTTTATTGATGCATTTGGTTCTTCTGGGTATTCCATGAAATGTATAATTGTTGATTTTGCTGATTTATTCTCATAAAATATCCAAGTGTCTTTAGTATGATTATCCATACCAAATGAATTTTCTACAAGTATCCATGTTCCAATGAATTTGCTTGTATCATCCTGTGGCGGTGTCCATTCAAATTTTTTAACCATTTTTATCGACTTTACTTCTATAGAATTTACTGTATCATTATAATTCTCTCGCACTATCGTCCCCACAATTCCTGTTACATCTATCACATCAAGATATCCAATCGATCCATCTTCTTTAATGAGTCCCTTGGAAGACATACATTTGATATAGACAGATGCATATGATCTAGCTGAACCGGCAGTTATGGGTCTTTCTAAAGTAAAGTTATAATGTTTATCTATAATCTTTGCGACATCCACGCTACTGAACCTATCAGTAGTCTTTTCGAGTATTACGTCAACAACTGGCTTATATACTGTTGTAGTGCCGTACCGCCCCATTATTTGATCTTCTGGGTATACTGCCTGATCATAAATATACCTAGTTTTTTTCTTTTGTTCAATTTTAGATGGCTTTTGTTCGGTTTTTACCCCCGTTTGTTCGGTTTTTACCCCCGTTTGTTCGGTAAAAGTAGTGTTTTGTTCAATTCCATCCAATTCGTTTAATCGATCATCAATAACATTTTTCAATGACTTAAGAGCAGAGATGCTTCTACATTGAACTATTGCTTTAATGGCAGGAACTAAACGAAATGCCTCATGAACCTCTCCATGTTCTTCCACAAAAAAAGTATAGATGAACAGATATAAGATTTTTTCCTACTCGGATGGTTCTTTAACGTATCTGAAAGGCTATTTTGGTTTCACTTCACATTTTTTAGCTATGTCTGCTATACTATCAAAAGATTCAGCATGTAAAAACTTTATTTCTTCTGTTATTTTTTCCCACTCTATATCTTTAGGTAGCTCATTTGCCTGACGACTTGTTGCTCGTAGATGGAGATGAATATCGCTAAATAGGGGTATGGCCTCTTCGATATTACATTTTTCAATAGCATCCTTAAATTTTTTTTTATCATTTTTTGCAAGATCCATGTAAAAATTAACGTTTTCCTTGATCTGTTCTATTTCTACTTCTTCAGGCATTGCAATCACTTCTCTAGTGGTTTGCATTCACAGAAATTAAATATGTTATCTACAAGTTTATGTTTCTTATCATGGATGTCGAGAATTTCCTCCATTTTCTTAGCTCTTGTAGATAGATCAGGTGCTAGATTAGACGCACTTTGCAGATTAGCCGATATAGAGGCATATGAATCTATAACGCCACCTATGTCACATTTCTTAATGTTTTCTTCAAGAGTGTTCAGCTTATTTCTAGCTATATTCAAAAAACCATCAACAACAGATTCAATATCTTCTTCAGGCATTGCAATCATAGCTTTTAATACGTGGTAGTTAAAAGTTTTTACTGTTTCCTCTTTTTCAATCTGTCAACCTTTTTCTGCAGTTCTTCTATCCTTTGGTCTAACGAAATAATTTCAGCTTTTAAGAGTACGGCCATGTTCTTAATCAGTTCAGAGTGATTTACAAGTATTTTGTAGATAGATTTTTGCTTACGGATACTTCTTCTTCTTAGCCTCAATTTAAACGTATACCAGGGCTTTTTAACTAGAAAATGCCAAGCCAGTTTCAGATGGATCCGCCCTTCTTCCTTCTCACCAATACCGATATCATCGAACAGGCCATGTAAACCATGAAACAAAAAAGTCTTTCTATCTAGTATGCCGTCTTTGTAGAAATAATCCTTATAATCATCATACAAGAACGCACACCGTGATCCAAACTCGTACGCCTTCCGGACCAATGCATCATAGTCCTTGACCTCGTACTCGTATCCCAGATCTTTTATCTTTTCCTCTAGCTTCTGCGTCTCGTACTTCCGTCCCTGCACCCTTATTGATACGTGTGGCGAGAACCCCCACTCACTGTAGTAGTTGTAGTTGTAATGCTTGAACTTCTGTATGGTCAACTTTAGTTTTTTGACTATTTTTATCTGTTTCTCCATATCTGCGTAGACTATGAATGCAGTCCAGTTTCTAATTTTAGCATAATCAGCCATGATTATCCTTCTATCACAGGATACTTCTTGAGATCCTGCTGCCTGATGCCATGCTCAAAGATGTCTTCGATAGGAACCTTATGTGTTTTGCCAGTGGTCATATCAACAATTTGTTTATATTCCCCGAAATCATCGATTAATTCCAGCAGAAACTCTTTATGGCATCCCTCAGAACAAGCCAAATTTCTTTAAGGATTATTTTGATAATCTAAAAAATTCTGGTATAATTAAACCCAAACACATTGAAATTATTCGCCAGCGATTTCTATTTGCGGGTATAGAATTATGATTTGTAAAAAATGTGGGAATAAATTATAAATAAACATTTCTTTCTTTTTTTTCTCCTGTTGATATGGAAGGGATAATGGCTTAAAACTGTTGATATGCACGTTTACCCTAGTGTTTACGTGGAAAAAAGTATATTTTTAGATGATCAAGGTTAAGATATTAAAACAAATTCGGGCGATGTCACCCGAAACGAGCAAAAAATTCTTAAAACATTATAGTGATGTAAAACAAAAAGGAATAAAAAATATGTATGAAAAGATTTTGAAGTATTTCCCTAACGCATTTTATTTGATTTCTGTTCTTATCATAGCATTAGGAATTATTTTAGCGGTTCTAGGAGCATTTTTTTATGGTATTGGTGGAAATGAGTTTGTACTTACTGGTGCGTCTATTTTAATCACTTTAGGAGTTGGCTGCTTTTCTCTTGGATTTGCTTTTCTATCAATTGGAATTGCAAAAGAATCAGATAAAAAAATGGCAACTATTGCCACATCAGATTTTTTAGATATCGCACATAGATTTGAAGATTTGAAAAACTTTATTGTTGGAGTCGATGTTGATTCAAAAGGGAAAATCACATGGCCAGGGTATTGGCCCGGAACAGGCAGAAGTTATTATGTATGGAAATGTGAACAACTTATGAAAAGAGCTGTAGAACTATTGCAGTGGAATATTGCTCCAGAATATCAAGAACAATTAGCACGATTTTACTATGAAGGATTAGTAAAAGGTCTTGAAGCTAAACGGGATACTGTAAATAAAACAGAAAGAACAGATATTGGAAAAATGTATAACCATATTCAGATTTTTACCGTTGATGATAAGTATAAGGTATATCCGGAAAGATTATTACAGAAACCAAAAAATGATGGTTGAATAAAATGGGCTGGCTTAAGGATAGGAAAGAGAAACGAAAACTAAGGAAATACATGAAGAGGACACCAGAGGAAGAATATGCTATTTACAAAAGAAGATTATTATCTGGTGAAACTGAAATATCAGCACGATCAGGATTAAAACATATACAAAAGGGAAAGAAGAAATGAATAAACATCTAATAGTATCTGGAATAGTTGTTCTGCTTATCTGCGTTGGATTGAGTGGATGTAATGAACAGCAAAAATCAGATGATACAAGCAAGTTTCTTGGAGCATGGGAAGTAATAAAACATTTTAATCCAGACAATACTTTAATTGTAACATTTACATTTTATAATAATGATACAGCAAAAACAGTAAGCAACTATACTATGGGCGACATACAAATTCAATGGTTCAATTACGAAATAGATAATGGAGGACTATGCCTAACACCACAAGGGTTGTCAGAAAGCTATGCTATTTGTTATGGCTATGATTTTTCTAATAATTACATGACTCTAACCCTTACAAATGAAAGTGCTAACACTTTAATCCTTACAAAACGATAAGGTTATGAAATTGTAGATTTCTTGATATTTGCTATATTTGTATTTGGTTTTTTTCTTGGTTTGTTTTTTGCATTTTTGTTAAGTTATCATTTTTATATTTCAGGTTGGCATGATTGATTAAATTCTTACCTAAATGACCACTTGTTTTCTTTTCCTGTTGTTATGGTGGGGATAATGGCTTAAAGCAGCATATATGCACATTTCTCCTAGTGTTTACATGGAGAAGGTTTGCCCTAAAATTAGTGTTTGACTTAAAAATAAAGATTTTGACTTAAAATTATCAATTCTGAGTTAAATTATTGTCAAATTAAACAATTCAATCATATAAAGAAAGATAATAATATTGTTATCGATGCCATAATTATTGATATTATAGCCATGACCATTGTCCTATGATAATATTCTTTAGATTTATCTAAAAAGTCTTTCATATCCTTGGCTAATTCCATACTGTATATCTCATCAAATATTGTCTCTTCTTCTCCTGGTTCAAAATAATCAAAGAAAAGACTGCCCATTTCCGTTAATTTTCTAACCCTCTTTTTTGTCCTTTCATAGATTGTCAAACCTTTAGCTTCTTTATCACTAAGAGCTTTTTCAATAATTTTTTTCCTTTGCCGTTCATTCTCTTCATATTGTTTTTTTAACATTTTCATTTGTGTTGTCATTTTATCCCTCACATTTAAAAAAAGAGATTTAATTATTATTTAAATCTTCTTTTAAAAACCGTATAAACTGTACCAAATTCAACAACCCAATAACAAGTGTTATTCCACCTTCAAGCTGAAAGCCTTTGTAAATTAATCCTAATCCCACAAATGTAAAGAATCCTGCAATAGCACCGAGAACATAAGTAATTGATTTCATATTGAATCTACAAAAGAGTTATATGTTGTTTAATCTATCTATAACCGATAATATGGACAATAATCAACTTATCAAAGAATTAAAAGTAATTCCAAATTTATACGGCATATGTCCATTTTGTGAAGGTGATTTCAAAATTGCAGATGCATTCCTTTTTGATAGTTTATGTAAATTTCCCGATGTTGCAAGAGAAATCTGTAAAAAATATCAAGACGAACTCAAACAAAAAATAGAAGAGCTAAGTAAGAAAAAAATATCAGTTAAGGATGCTGAACAAAAAGCAATCAACGTTGGACTAGGGACAATTGTTGAAGATGTTTTACCTGCGTATCAAAAATTTCCTTTCAATATATGTGATTGCAGGGGATTATTCGAACCTATAGATATTATAGTTTTTAATGGATTAACACAAGGCAATGTTGATCATATCACTTTTTTAGAAATGAAATATGCAAATAGTCAATTAAAGCCTCAGCAGAGACGAATACGTAATGCAGTAAGAGAGAAAAGAGTTGAGTATGGGGTGATCTAAATTGAGTGAACTTTTAGAGACATTCCAGTCATTTAGAACCATATATTGTATTTGCCCTTGCTGCAACGAGCTTATGCGGTTTAGTGACCTTCGATTACAATATGCTGGTAAAGTTCCTGAAACTTGGCTTGATAAACACGAAACAACGTTGAAGAATCAGCAGAAAAAGGAGGATGAGTTCAAAGAAAAAGAAAAGGGAATGAGAAAGAAAGCTACTGAAAAAGGTAGAGCACAAGTCCCTGAGCTAGTAAGACAATGTTTTGACAAAAATCTTGCAAAGTTGCCTTACGATCCTTATGACATCAAAGCTCTTTGGCATCCTATTGACTTTGTAATTTTTAATGGATTAAATAGATTCAATGAAAAAAAGAGTGATGTAATAGATGATATAGTTTTAATATCAAAAAAATCGAAAGATAAAGAGTTAAATGGAGTTCGTAAGACAGTTAAAGAAACTGTTGAAAACGAAAAGTATAATTGGAGAATTGCAAGAGTAACAGATAGAGGAGTAATTACTTTAGAAGATAAATAATAGAATAGAAGATCATAATATCATTGGAGTGTATATAATGGGCAATAAAGTTTTTTGGTTTGATGTTGAAACCACAGGTTTAGATCCAATGAATCAAGATATTGTACAACTTGCTTTTATTATTGAGATCGATGATAATATTGTAGAGAGTCAAAATTTGTTAATGCAGCCTTTTAATTATGTAACTATAGATTTAGAAGCTCTTCTAAAACAAGGAAGAACAGTTGAAGAAATAAAGACCTATCCTGATCCTCGAAAAGTGTACAAAGATTTAATTTCGACTCTTGAGAAATATGTAGATCGTTATAATAAATTAGATAAGTTTCATAATGCTGGTTATAATTCAAAATTTGATATGGATTTCTTAAAACAATACTTCATAAAGAACGGAGATCCATACTTTGGTTCATGGTTTAACTACAGGGCAATTGATCCTTTACCTTTATTACATATTCTTGATGGAATGGGTAGTGTATCCCTAGAGAATTATCAGTTAGAAACTGTTTGTAAACATTTCAAAATACCTCTTGATGCTCACGATGCACTAAGCGACATAACTGCAACAAGAGAGCTTGCAAAATTGATATGTTCAAAATATATCCGTAAGTAGATGCATTTGGCCATCAAGAAAAAATTTAGTTTTTGATTACCCCCATATCAAAAAGATAACGTGATGGTTTCTGTTGCCAAATATCACCCCACGGCATTTTTTTTGTCTTTGAATAGGATAATAATAATATTCGTCTTGATCTTGATACAGCAACAAAAGCATTCCTTTTTTCTTCAACTAAATCATCACCCTTTGCACGATAATCTGGAAATATTCCCTCAGCCATTCCCATAATTGCTATTATATCAAATTCCAATCCTTTTGCAGAATGGATTGTAAGCAAGGCTAATCCATCTTGTTTTGGTTGTTGAGTCGTTCCAAGAGCAACATGAACAAGAAATGAAGACAATTCGTGATGTCCTCCTTGTGTAGAACGTAAATAAAAATCCCAATGTTTATGCCAAATATTTATATCTTCCATTGCAAGAGCTTTCTCATTGTCATCAAAATTTTTATTAACATAATTATTTAAGAAATCAATAGATTTAAGAAATTTAAAATTATTATTTGTCCCTTGCATTATTTTTATTGCTTCTAATACAACCTTATGTTCATTATTTACTACATTTTTTTCTAATTCATTAAATAAAGTAGATGGACCGTCAATATTTATTTTATCATAATCAATTGATAAACCCCATCTTTTCAATAAAAGACCTAAATGAATGCGATCATGAGGATTAGCAAATATGTGTAGACACATTTCAAAATCCTGTATTATATTTGATTCACTTTCATGTTGTGATGATAGTTGTTTATAGTATGGAATCTCTCTATTTTTGAGTTCTTCTTCTATTTTTTTGTGAACATATCTATTTCTTCCCAATATTGCACATTTTTCCCAAGTTATATTACCTTCAACATCTTTATGACCATTATTAATTAAATTTTTAATATAATCTAATACTAAATTAGCTTCTTCTTTTTCATCCTTTCCAACTAATATATCGACAGATCCACCGATTGGAATATTTCCTTCAATTTCATATTCAGGATTTAAGGATTTAGCCGCAGCAACAACAGCTTTAGATGATCGGAAATTTTCATTCATGATAATTTTCTTTGCGTTAAAGTCTCTCTCAAAAAAATCAAGATACTTTGGGTCTGCACCATTCCAAACGAATATTGCTTGTTTTGGATCACCAACCATCATGACATTATCATAATTAGGTCCACATAGAGCACGTAATAACTGATATTGAGCTTCATTTAAATCCTGTGCTTCATCTATACAAATATAACGATATTGCCTTCTGTAAAAATCTGCAATTTTAGGACGTTCTGAAAATAATCTATAAGTAAGTAATAATAAATCATCAAAATCTAATACATTCGATGCTCTTAGACCACTATTATAAGCTATATATACTTTCTGATTAATTTCATTGGAGATCATTTCAGGCATTTTTAATTTATTTTTTGCATCACTTATCATATCTAGCCATTTAGATAATTGTTTTTCACGATCTCCCCTATTTTCTTTATTCATTAAAATATATTTTAACTCTTCATTTTCCATAGCACTATCTAATAGAACTTGTAAACGATCCTGATACGATTCAAATATATTTGGTAATTGATCTACTCCAACAGATTTCCCTCGGTTAGCCAACACCATCGTACAAAAACTATGAATTGATCCAATAAATGCCCTTTTATCAATATCTGGAAATTCTATTAATCGCTCTTTCATTTCATTCGCAGCTTTATTTGTAAATGTCAGGGCTAGTATCTTAAAATGACCTTCACTTTCATTAAGAAGACGGCGGATTCGCTCAGTTAAAACCCTAGTTTTCCCTGAACCAGGCCCCGCAACAACGAAAAGTGCACCTTCGCCATGTTGAACAATTCGTTTCTGTGTTGATGTAAGATTTATTCCCAATTATTCTCCCCCTTTATATTTTTCCAAACCAAGATCATCAGATATTCTTTCAAACATTGATCTAATAAGTTTAGGAAATTTCAAATTATCGTCATCTAGGGAAGTAATAACCTCAGCAATTTTTCTCCCGCATTTCGTTTTATTTCTAGCTAAATAACTGAGGATTTCTTTTTTTTGATTATCCATTTTTTCCCAACTTTTTTCAAGTGCAGTTTTCTGTTTGCTATTTGTTGCATCTAGATCAATAATCATTTGAATTAAAACCTTTTGATAATCCTCATTTACAATATATTCTTCAAATTTTTTATCATCTGGTATTGTAAATACTCTATCTGAATCTGAAGGTTCACCCGCCTTTTCTAGTGCACTTTTTACATTCTCTATAATTTGTGGTTCGCCATCAGAGAAAATATACCAAGGAATATGAAATTCTTTAGCAATTAAAATGAATGGATAGTAACCTGTACCACAAGCTGGTATCATTGTGATTCCCAATGCATTTGGATGTATGTTCCAATATTTTTTTGCGAATATTGGCATTGCTTGATCCTCAGTTTGTTCTCCTTCAAAAAAAACGAGTGCTCTTGAAAAAATCAATTCTCCTCTTGTATTCATAACATTTCGATTAATTTTTTGAATATCATCTGTATTTATTTCATCTTTATCTATTTGGGATACCTCTGTAATTGCACCCTCTTTTCTAAAGCATCTAAACTGTGTTATATCTGCTTGGCTTGCAATATATGAAGAATGAGTACTAATTATTCTTTGACCAGAAATATTTTCAATTTGATTAAAAAGGGCTCTCTGGGCTTGAGGATGTAAATGAGCCTCAGGTTCTTCTACTGCTAACATTATATGGACTTTATCATCCTTTGCAATTTTTTTTCGCCATTCAGTATATGCACGAAATGTAAGAATTGCTGCTAAACTTCTCGTTCCCATTCCATGTCTGTCTAATGGAAATGTTTGCGCATTTTTTGTTGAAAAATTAATATTAGCCCCTTTATTCAAATTTCTTAAATAACGTGGTATTGGAGTGATTGTAACAGCATTTTTTTCGCAGCCCAAACTCTTGTATATTTCATTAAGATGACTTTGTATATGTTTTAAATTGCTACTTTCAGCTAAAATTTCTGAATTTATCAACTCAAGTTTAGCTTCAAGTTTTTCGATATTTTTCTCTGAAATCCCTAGATTTGAAACAAGTTTATACCAAAATGAACCACGATTTTGTAATTCATCTCTAATATCTCTTTTTGCATCCATAAAATACAGAGCTAATGGTTCAATACTTTGAATGGGAACACGGTGCGATGAAATTTTAGTATTATTGAAATTCGCTAGATCATTTTGCCATTCAGAGAAAAATCTTCTTTCAATTTCGTAATCACCCTTTGATGAATTATAACTTATTTTTGTTCGAATTCCAACATAATCATTTCCTGAATCATCTTGTGCAACTCCTTCACCAAATAGCCCTAGCCAATAGCCACCTTCAGGAAAAGTATCAATAGAATTACCGTTATTGTCTATAGGTTTAATCAAAATATCAATTAGTATATCTCTATCTTTCGGAACAGTTTTTTCATTTTTTGCCAAGAAAACATCTTCGCTAGTTATGATCCGCTTTCCTGCACCAATCGCAACAAATAATGCATCAAGGAAGCTGGTTTTTCCAGAATTATTTTCCCCTATCAAAATTGTAAGCCAATCTAAATTAATATTTAACTCTCTTAACGATCTAAAATTCCTTATTCGTACTTCAATAATTTTAATTCCACTATCGAAATCAACCATTAACAGTCATTTACATATGCATAAAACACTATTTAAGTTCCGTCACTTTGTCAAAAAATCTTAGAGAAGACAAGTATCTTTTTATACACCTTTTTATCCTTTCTATTGATGCCAAGAAAGAATCCTCTATGTATTGAAGGAGAAGCACTTGAAATTCTAAAGGAATTGCTCCAAAATGGCTTTGTTTATACTGGTAAAAATCGTAACAAGCTTCGTTTTCTACAAAGAATCTTTCCTGTTATCAAGCGATCTCAGTTCAAAAACAAATCTATTTATTATCTTGAGGATAAAAACAAGGTCGCTCTTCAAGCGATGATGAAACAGGACACTTCAAGGATTATTTCTTATCAAGAACTATCTCGCATGTCTCAGGTTTTTAACACGGATCTTGAAATTCAGCAGAAAAGACGGTTCCTTGGTAAAAACCCACATCGAAAATGGTGGAAAAGACGAAAAATTAAACAAGGTCAGATACAAAATTCTAAGGAGAAACAGTCTATTTTAGATGATTTCCTTGGTAGATTTTTGCATTCGGAACTACTGATTATAGTATGTGACAAAAATAATAGGAAAGTTATTGATTCGAATGATTGCTTTACAAGATATTCAATCCTTGTCATAGTTTCCAAAAACTTATGTCACATACTATTATATCGTTTGTCGATGGTATTTTCAGTTATATTTCACAAATATTAGCGTATTTTTATAATAGTTTTGTCGAATTCTGGGAAGATCTAGACGTCAGCTGATCAACGTTATCGAGAAAAATCTCTCAAAAATTCAATTTTTTTGTTTAATTTTCAAAATAATATATTTTAAAATCTCCCTTTTATCTGTCTATGATTTTAAACAGCATTCTCTAAACAATAATAAAGACTAGTTTTATAATGATGGCAGTTATAATTACTGACACGATAACATCTTTAAGCCCCGTCCTTCCTTTTTGGAAAAAGACCACTAATTTTTGCCTAAATTTTTTAATTTTCTTGTCTTTGTTTTTCTTATTTTCATTTTTCTTTTTACTCATGTATTCAAGATATTTTCGTATCATAAAGTGTATAAGAGTAAAAATAAAACTAAATATATACACGATAAGTAAAATTTTGTGAAAACAAGTAATTAAAGCTGTATCGGATATTAATTCATTTAATATTGGGGATACCCCACTCTTTATTCCTCTAAAAATAACAACAAATGAATAAAAAATTGCTATACCCACTGGTATCAAGATAAATAGCAACCATTTCGAAAAAATGTCATATATCAAAATACTCCAATCTTTTTCAGTACCTAAATTCTCCCAATGATTCTGCCAACCCTCCCAGCTTGGATTCCTTACAATCATTTTTATTTGTTTTTCAACTTCTATCAGGTATTCTCCAGTTTTCTCTATGCCGTAATTTTCATATTGAAATCTGAGAGCTAACGGGAAAAAGATAATAGGAACAAGTAAAATTAGATCATATTTTCCGTATCCAATAGTCTCTAAGAATGGTAATTTTTGGTAAAAAAACCGGATGACCATTACATTTTTTATAGTAGGACAATGATTTTATCTTGCTAGGAGGGATGCAGACATGTCTCTGCAAGAGATGGGAAAAAAGAT
>Ga0209979_1002072_pt1 | contig 20069 bp, 20 predicted proteins | sample AnhtaG_FD_183114 | JGI IMG/M metagenome (GOLD analysis project Ga0209979, IMG submission 183114) | Deep subsurface microbial communities from Anholt, Denmark to uncover new lineages of life (NeLLi) - Anholt_01485 metaG (SPAdes) (version 2) | ecosystem: Environmental > Aquatic > Marine > Oceanic...
TCTTTGGCGTTCAAGATCTTAAGGCATACTTCAGAGGTGGAAAATATGTCAATGAAACATTAAAATTGCTACCGCAAAAACCAGATCGAATTTTAATTCAGCAAATATTTGATAAAATAACGAAAATAGGTGGTATTAGTGTTGGTTAGTATTGGTTAATGGCGAAGGTATTGAGTTAAAGAGAGCCTTTTTTAATATATATGAGCATGAGTTAAGGATTAAGTATGAGCCAGAAAATAGCATTAAAACGGGAACTTGGGCTGCTTGAAGCCACCCTTGCAGGTGTGGGGGTCATCCTGGGTGCCGGCATATATGCTCTTATCGGGCAGGCAGCCGGGCTGGCAGGGAATTCGGTGTGGATATCTTTCGGCCTTGCATCCCTTATCGCGATATTTACAGGACTCAGCTATGCAGAACTCTCTTCCATGTATCCGAAAGCGAGTGCAGAGTATGAATATACCAATAATGCCTTTGGCAGCAAATTGGCATTCATTATAGGCTGGCTGATCATTTTCAGCGGCGTGGTGGGGGCTTCTGCTGTGGCCCTGGGATTTGCAGGATATTTCAATGCTCTCTTCAATGTTCCCCTGGTCTACTCGGCCGTCGTACTTATACTCATCATGTCATTCATCCTTTTTTACGGAATCAAGGAATCTGCCAGGGTTGCCATTATATTCACGCTTATTGAAGCAGGCGGGCTTATCCTGATCTTCATTATCGGACTCCCATATCTTGGGCATGTGGATTATTTTGATATGCCCAACGGTCTCCCAGGGATCTTTGAAGCATCTGCCCTCATATTTTTCGCATTCATAGGATTCGAAGGAGTGGTAAGACTGTCAGAGGAGACAAGGAATCCTGAAAAAAATATTCCGAGAGCCCTGATACTGGCCCTTATTATCAGTATCATTCTCTACATGGCAGTGGCATTTTCCGCGGTCAGCGTGGTGGGTTGGGAAAAACTCAGCCAGTCAGATGCCCCTTTTGCGACAGTGGCTTTTGAGGCCATGGGAAGTGATGCTTTTTTCCTCCTGTCGGTGATTGCTCTCTTTGCCACAGCAAATACCGTCTTACTTATGCTGCTAGGCGCATCCAGGATGGCATACGGAATGGCGGATTCATTTTCCCTGCCAAATACCTTTGCAAAGATACATCCAACAAGAAGGACACCGTGGATCGCCATTTTTACTGTCACGATATTATCCATACTTTTCCTTTTTGCCGGCAATATTGCATTTTTGGCCAATGTCACCAACTATACCCTGTTTTTGACATTCATTGTGATAAACGCCGCACTCATCTGGTTGCGATACAAAGAACCACAATTGACACGGCCGTTCAGGATCCCTATTAATATCGGTAACCTGCCCCTGTTACCGATATTCGGTCTTGTGTCCTGTTTATTCATGCTGCTGCAATTGGATATATCCATTCTTATCATCGGAGTATTGCTTACTATTGTGGGCGGGGTGTTGTCATTGGTGGATATCAGCGAATTGTGATAACTCCACATACCTCTTCGGGCAACAACCGAACTAAAAATTCAATTATACTAATGCGCGTCTTGATCAGTCACCAACCCCGGATTTCGCTACGCTCTGTATGTGGCATCTGGAGGATACTCACAGCTCTGGTATTTCTGTCGTTTTTTTTTAATTATTTATAATCTCTTTCAGGTGCGGAATCTCAATCGTTAAGCGAGTTTGCGGGAATCCGCAACTTTTGCAAAATCACATCATAATGGCATCTTTGAAATCATTAAAATGAGGATCCCCTGTTACTACCTTTATTTTTCTATTTCTTGCAGATGCAAGTATTATGGCATCTGCAAGACCAAAATCTGGTTTTTTAATTTTGTTTTCAGCATGTATTTTTGCGGCTTCAACTGCAATATTTTCATCAAATACGATTAAAGCGCATCTTTTAATTATGAAATCCTTTCTTTCTTCTGCGTTTCCATCTGTTCTGAGGGATTTAGAATATATTTCTGCTATCACAATAGGAGATGTATACAGTTGTATGTCGTCATCCACCAACTTTCTGACGTTTTCACCCTCCTGTGTTCCCATGAAGTATTCCATCCAGGCAAATGAATCAAGTAACATTAGAATCTATCCTCATGGTCTCTGAGATCTGATAGATCAGTCTTTTGCATTGTGCCGAATAGGCTTTTTTTCTCTTTGAATAGCGTTTTTATTAAGATTTCATTTATCTTTTCCGAGATCTTTTTAGCCCCTGCTTCTTTTTTAAGAGTCTGGTAAACATCTTCTCTTAATTTTATTGTAGTTCGAATGTATTCTGCCAGAATTAACACCTATGTATATGATATCATCTACATCAACATAAATGTTTGCGCATGTTTTTGGCTTTTTCTAAAACTTTTCCAGCTTCCATCGGTCTTTTGGTTTCAGCAGTTATTCCACCATCTTCATATATCATCCAGATGGCGTTTTTCCTTATTTTATTTCAGGAGCTTACATTTCTGGCAATAATTTTTTCCGATTGAAGTTATCGTGCTGAACTTTCAGACTCTATCCAAAGCCAGGATCCCTTTGCTACCGACACTTCTCTGAAGTGGAGGCTTAGAAAATCCTTAGGATTTTCGCAACCATCCTGATGATGACCAACCCAGCAATCACCAATCTGCTCAAGCGTTCCATAACCCTTTTTGTGTCTGGCAGCCGTTATCATTTTGATAACTGCTTTTGAAATTCCAGCTCGCAGCCAATTTATCAACGCCGCACTCATCTGGTTGCGATACAAGGAACCACAACTGACACGGCCGTTCAGGATCCCTATCAATATCGGTAACCTGCCCCTATTACCCATGATCGGTCTGGTGTCCTGTTTATTCATGCTGCTGTAAATGGATATATCCATATTAATTGTGGGAGTGATGCTTACTATTGTGGGCGGGGTGTTGGTGGATATCAGCGAATTGTGAGCACTTTACATGGGAAACTAATCAAGGTTGATGCTCGTTTATAATCATAATTTTCTGAATATTTTCTTCAATTCCAGGGATGATTTTAGTAGTTATGTTTAAATAATTATCAAATTAATGTTACTATCATGGCAGGAACAGCATTTGAAAAAAGGATATTTGATGAGCTTGCTCACATAAAAGAAGAATTAGATGAAATAAAGGAACATATGGTAGATGTAGATACAATCCTCAGTGATGAGGAAAGAATACTAATTGATGAAAGCTTTGAACATGAAAAAGAAGGGAAGCTTGTGTCTCTAACTGAATTTGAGAAAGAATTGGGCATTTAGATATGTTTGATATTTTTCTTGATATTCCTGCCCAAAAATTTCTTAAAAAACTTGATATAACGATTCAAAAAGAATTATTGCTGAAAAAGAGAAAGTTTTTAGGATTAGAGTTGGCAAGTTTCGTGTGCTTTATAGAGTTGATTATGAAAATTATCGTGTAGTGGTAATTAATATCGACTATAGAGATCGAGTTTATAAATAATTCTTGAATGCGCCTTAAAATAATACAACAAATTATTTTTGACTTTTCCCCCAATACGAGCATAGTTTTGCCATCTCGCAGTTATCAACCCCCCCAATCATCTGGTTGCGATTCAAAGAACCAGAATTGACACGGCCGTTCAGGATCCCTATCAATATCGGTAATTTGCCCCTATTACCGATATTCGGTCTGGTGTCCTGTTTGTTTTTGCTATTGCAGATGGATATATCCATACTTATTGTAGGATTGCTGCTTACTGTTGTGGGCGGGGTGTTGGTGGATATCAGCGAATTGTGATCACTCACATTTCCCTATGGGCTTCACACTCACTCATTACTAAGAACGCATGCCATAGTAAGGTCAATCCGAATGGAAGGAGTGGCATTGCTGCAATTCATGATGTAGTTTTCTTGTCACAGCAAAGCATCCAGGTTGATGCCCAGAATTATTGTTTCGTTTTGTTTGCATCAGAGAAGTATTTTCGCAAAAAAGGCTAACTGGTGAGGTTAGGTATTTATGTCTCTAGAGCCTAACCTTCAGCATGCAAATCCCAATACGTGAATATGCAGAACGGATGAGCGATTCCCGCTTTTTTTTATTTATTATTTCCGTGGTTATCGGAATAATACTCTTCAACTTCTTCATCGGTATTCCCAAGGTCGGCATAATTTCAATTGATACTCCTTTTCTTTCAGAAAAAACAAAGGATGATACAGTCAAAATGTTACGATATACAGGGGACGATCCATCTATTCAAGCTGTAGTCATTAACTTGAATTCACCTGGGGGTGAGGCAGCAAAGGTGGAAGAGATATATCTTGAGATTCTGAAATTGAAAGCAAAGAAACCAGTAGTTGTCTCTATAGATACCAATGCCTTATCAGGCGGATACTATGTTGCCTCAGCAGCAAATTACATCTATGTTAAACCCACATCAGAAATCGGCAACATCGGGGTGATTTCAACTCTGCCAAAGCCCTGGAAACCAGACAGCGCACAAATAACTACAGGCCCTTTCAAGGTCACGGGAGAATCCCAAAAAAACAATGCTGCTCAGGTGGAGACCGTAAAACAAGGATTCCTTATGGCTGTGATTTCCCAGCGAGGAGATAAACTGCAGGTTGATTCAGAGCGATTATCGAGTGCCGAAATATTCCTCGGCGTTGATGGGGTAAGGTACGGCCTCGCTGATGACCTGGGAACTGGTTCTGATGCCATTCAAAAGGCTGCAAAAATCGCAGGTATTGCAAATTACGATACTGTGGATGTAAACAAAGCAATGAACATCACGTTTAATGGAAAGTACCTCGGTCTGGCCGGGATAAATGAATCAACAACTCCAACTAATTATTTTATTTATGCGGAGCTGGAAGAGTTATGAGAAAAATAAAGTTTGTCGTACTGGTGATCACAGTCGTTTTTCTGGCCCAGCTATTGTTTTTTTATAGGGGTGTGTACCTACCACATGTTAATATGCCTGATTATTTAAGCATCAATGTGAATTCATCACTGCCAATCGAAACCACTGATAACTTTACAAGCGGCAGCGGAACGGTTCTAATTGATTTATCCCACGAAAATAAATTTAATGTCGGGGATATGAATCTTCTTCTCTCCCGGATAATAGCAAGAGGATATAATGTGGAATATTTGAGGGAGAATTATCATCTGGAAGAAAAACTACCTGATGCTACCTCATTGGTGGTAATCTCGCCAGAATTCTCTTTTTCAGCAGACGATGTGAAAGCGGTAAAAATTTTTGTCGATAAAGGCGGCAGATTGCTAATGCTTTCGGAACCAACAGGCGAGAATGAGATTAACTCGCTGGCTTCAGAATTTGGCATATTATTCTGGGACGATTATCTGTACAATCTAAAAGAGAATGACGGGAATTTCAAATATATCTATCTCACAGATTTCGCTGAGAACGATATCACCAAAGACCTGAACAGGATCGTATTTTATACTTCTTGCTCGGTTTTCGGGAATGGATTAGTATTTACAGATAACAATACTTACTCTTCGAGCAGTGGAGAAAAGGGAAGATATTCGGTTGTGGTTATGACTGAGGATTCGCAGGTGCTTGCTATGGGTGATGCTACTTTTTTATCTGAGCCATACAATGCTCTGGATAATAACAGGTTGATCTATAATATCGCGGATTTTCTTGCTCCGCCGGCTGCAACGGCCAAATCAGAGGAGATTTATCCAACTGCAGTTAATGTTAGCAATGTAAGTCTAGTCGAAAATGCCTCTATACAAATACCGACCAATGATACCGTTTCCAATGTATCAGCAGAATAATAATGTGATAAAATAATGTCAATGTCACCAACTACACCCTGTTCCTGACATTTATTGTGATAAACGCCGCACTCATCTGGTTGCGATACAAAGAACCACAATTGACACGGCCGTTCAGGATTCCCATCAATATCGGTAACCGGCCCCTATTACCCATGATCGGTCTGGTGTCCTGTTTGTTTTTGCTATTGCAAATGGATATATCCATACTTATTGTAGGAGCGCTGCTTACTGTTGTGGGCGGGGTGTTGGTGGATATCAGCGAATTGTGATCAATGCACATGGACACTTATTCCTCTATCACGGGCATCAGGGCTGATGCTTGGGTCTTCTAAAAAAAGTAAAAATAATAATAATTCTTAAGCTTGAATTATAGTTATGATAAAAATTCTTGTCTTTCGATTTTTGCTTGCTTCATGATCGAAATTAATGTTCCTTTAGCTAATTCTTGATGATTTGGAACGGTAACCAGCAATCGTTTTTCTTCATTCCATAAATGAATATGGCTTCCAGTTTGACGATGAACTTGAAATCCAAACTTACCCAATATGCTTATTACTTCCCTAGCTGACAGGACGGGAAGCTTGGACATATTTTTCTACCTCAATATCTAAAAAGGAAATTTTTTGATCTTTCGGGGCAAGCTCCATAAGGATCTGGTAGTGTTCTTCAAGGCCTTTTTTTAAATTATTGACAGCTTCTTCTTCAGTTAATCCTTGATCTGCCACATTTGTTATTAAATCAACGGCGATATAATATTTATCTTCTTTATGAGTTTGAATAATAGTTTTCATCTATTGACATCCCTATAGATGTTTATTAATTTTAATCCTGATAAAATATTCTCATATTTCCTTTTATCATGTTTCCGTATATATTTATCTAATATTTTATTTGGGATATCTCAACATTTGCTGCTACATATTAATAAATTCCAAAGATCAATTGTGATTCATATCTTATTTCAGAACATGAATCCCCCATCTCGCAGTTATCAACGCCGCACTCATCTGGTTGCGATACAAAGAACCACAATTGACACGGCCGTTCAGGATCCCTATCAATATCGGTAACCTGCCTCTATTACCCATGATCGGTCTGGTGTCCTGTTTGTTCATGCTGCTGCAAATGGATATATCAATACTCATTGTAGGAGTGCTGCTTACTATTGTGGGCGGAGTGTTGGTGGATATCAGCGAATTGTGATCACTCCAGATGGACACCTCTTCGCTTTATCACATGCATCTTGGGTAATGCACAGGATCTTCACGGGCAAAAACCAAAAGAAAATTAATTCGATTATACTAATGTGTGATTTGATTAGTCAACGACCCCGGATTTCGCTAACTGACTTAAAATCCCGGGCATCGGTATGATGCTCACGAATTTGTATTTTTAAAGAATTTTTTCATCTCTTTTGAATTCAAGCGCAAAATGTCGTTCAAATGCAAAAAGGACAAAACTTATACACATGAAATTATATTCATTTCTTATTATTCAAGGAAAATGATGAATAGATGCACGACAAATTAATGTCTTCAGAATCTAAAATATATTATACAAAACTCCACACAGAATGCGGAAATATTTTAGAAACGTCTTTCCAAACAGATAATGAATTATGCAGTATAAGTCATCATTTTATTTTAGATTTTGAAAAATGGATAGAAGCATTGGGTGAGCGTCCAGAAGTTTATTTACTAAAAATGGCTTTACGTGAATATCAATATTCGCTTTTAGCTCTTTTAATCGGACAGTATAGACAAGCATTTATGGCATTACGACTTTTCTTGGAATTATCTCTTAGCGTGGTTCATTTTTCAGCTAATGAACTTGATTTTCGAGTTTGGCAAAGGAATGAAAAAGACATCAATTGGAAGATATTAATTGATTCTGATAAAGGTATATTTTCTAAATATTTTGTCCAAGCTTTTAACGAAAACCTTGTTAATGAAGCTTCTCATTACAAAGTCATGGCAGAGAAAGTATACCGTGAATGTTCGGAATATGTGCATGGTAATGCATATACTCATACCATGCTTCCTGATAAACTGGAATTTATAGAAGAAGTATTTTTTGATTGGCAGGAAAAAGCCAAAAGTGTACGGTTAATTGTTTCATTTGCTTTTTGTGCAAGGTATTTATATTTTCTCAACGAAGATAATAGGAATTTATTAGAACCAATTATAATGGATGAGTTAGGTCACTTAGATGTCATTCGTTCATTTTTTGGTGGAACAACGGAGGATGAATAATGGGTGAATTCTTTTACAGAACAGAGGATATTAAACCGGATGAAGTTTTGAATTATTTTGTGGAAACAAAAGAAGATCGCTCAATTTTGAAAGAACTGGAAGCACATAATCCAGTTATTCTAATAGGCGGAAGAGGTGTTGGAAAATCTTTTCTTTTACGGGTAGCTGAAAATGAACTCTTATCAAAATTTGAAACCGAACGCATTCTACCAATTTATATAACTTTTAATAAATCCTCTCTAATATATACAGAGGATAAAAATCAATTTCCACATTGGATGTTAGCGCGTTTATGCAGCAGTATAATTCGTACTCTGAGAAAGGGAGGCCTTCTTTCGGTAATGCCACCCAGCTTATCTATTTTGACAGGGAATATACATGAACAGAATCAAGATGGAAAAACAAGAATAGAAGAAATAGTTGAGGAATTTGAGACGTCTTGGAAGAATCCAGGTATTGATGTTGATATTATTGGACTTCCAAACATTGATGATTTCAAAGATGCAATTGAAGATCTTTGTCATGAACTTAATATTTCACGTTTTGTAATTTTTATTGATGAGGCTGCACATATTTTTTTACCACAACAACAACGCGATTTTTTCACACTTTTTCGGGATCTTCGAAGTCCTTATATTACCTGCAATGCAGCCGTATATCCAGGTGTAACGTCATTTGGAGATATTTTCCAACCAGTACATGATGCAGCAATGCTTACACTCAATCGTGATATTATGGCAAACGATTATATAACGAATATGCGTGAAATAGTTGAAAAGCAAGCTGATAGTTCTATAGTAAGAAATATTGAAAAAAATCGTGAGAATTTCGCATTACTTGCTTATGCTTCAAGTGGCAATCCACGCATATTAATTAAGACACTCGCCCGTGCAACAAAAGTTAATAGCAACCAAGTTAATAAAATAATTCGTGAATTTTATCGAACTGATATTTGGTCTGAGCATTCAACTCTTTCTGAGAAATATGCAGGCCACAGTAGATTAATAGATTGGGGAAGGACCTTTATTGAAGATGAGGTTCTTCCTGAACTTCAAAATAAGAATAAAAGATATCTTGAAACTGATAAAAATTCAACTTGTTTTTTTTGGATTCATCGTGATGCACCACAAGTTGTAAAAGAATCACTTCGTATATTAGCTTATACTGGAATTGTAAGCGAACATTCCACAGGCATAAAAGCAACACGTTCCGAGATTGGTACTAGATATATGGTCAATTTGGGTTGTCTTTTTGCTTTAGAGGCGACTCCTACTGCTACCGCCTTTCAAATTGGCAAAAGTCTCACTCCACAGAGAATGACTGAATATGGTGCTAACCATTCTTCTTACAACAGTCTTTTGGATAATGTTCCTAATTTCGTAGAGACTAATATGTCCGAAATTTTACAAAAACAACTTTCCCAATCAATTGATGTATTGGACATCACACATTGGCAAAAAGAGACATTATTATCATTACATCTTTACACAATTGAAGATGTTATTAATGCAAAAGAAACTAAACTTCAAGAAGCATATTATATGGGAGAAAAAAGATCTCGTAGACTGCACAACGCAGCAATAGCATCTGTCTATGAGTATCTTTCTGGTTAATTACTTATCAAAATTATTAAATAATTATAATCATATGCTAATTTTATTTTATTATTATTTAATAACCAAATAGAGTATGAAAAATAGACAACATGTGTGCCTATTTTTAGAATTTTAAAATAGTCTCCATGGTAGCAGTCACTACACTCCAGACTTAAGTCACGCGGCTGCAATAGAAACTCTGCTTACCCGATTTACCGCAGAAAAAAATTAAACCTTCACTCCTTCACCGATTCAGCAAACACATTAAACAGATTCCCTATCTTCTCATACTGCGCAGTCTCCACATGAGAATACCTGATCGGCTTCTTATGCGCCCTGGTCTCCTTCTTGAGCATCCCGTACAGAGCCTTCGACCTATCAACCAACCTCTCATCAGTAGTCCCCTCAACCAGCATCACCCCGCCTGAACCCTGCTCAAAGGCAAAATTCACAATATCTGCATCCAGGATATGTATGGAAGGTACCTGCACGAACCGTATCTTTGAAGAATATTGATTGCGGTTCACGCCTGCAAGATCTGCCGCCGCATAGGCTGCCGGGTCAATAAATACTACCACGCCGGGACCTGCTTCCAGCATACCTTTTATCTGGGATTTAAGCTGTACTCTCGTATAGTTCTGTATATCAATGGCTTTTTCAGGACACACTGCAGCACATATCCCGCATCCCGTGCATGCCAGTGCTTCCAATATCGGTCTGCCTGTGCCGTACAATGCATCGTAGGGGCACTCCTCAACACATATCCCGCACTCGTTGCACCTGTCATTGATCACAGGTTTCTCAGGAGAGATGCTGATCTTCCCCTTGCCCAGGAACTGGTGGGTCTTGTGGGCGGCACTTATGCCGTCCGTAACCGAATCGTGGATGTCTTTCGGCCCTATCGAGCAGCCTGCCATATATACAGACTTATTTAAGGAACTCACAGGATCGATCTTCACATGCTTCTCTTCAATGAACCCGTCATCTCCGATAGCAATATTCAACTGCCTGGCCAACTCCTGGGAACCTTCAGCCGCCTCCAGGGACGGGCACAGCACTACCATATCGAACTCGTCCTCTTCCTTGGTGTTCAACAGTGTATCCTCATACCGCACTCTTAGCCCGCCCTCAACCGGTGTGATCTGGGCGATCCGGCCCCTTATGAATTGCACGCCATCCTGCTGTGTGCTGTAATAGAATTCCTCGAACCGCCGGCCTGCAGCCCGCATATCAATATAGAATATCGTTGCTTCAGCGTCCTTGTTCATCTTCTTCACAAGATGCGCCTGTTTCATAGAATACAGGCAGCATACCCGGCTGCAGTGCTTGTTGTACTTCTCAAAATCCCGGCTTCCCACGCACAGCACGAATGCCACTTTACTGGGCATTGTCCCGTCCGACTTTTGCAGCCGCATTCCAGTGCTGCTCCTGGCAGAGAGCATTTCTTCGAACTCTTTCGCAGTGATGATATCAGGATGGTCGGTATTGTATTCCTCGATCCGTGAGATGTCGAATACCTTAAAACCGGTAGCTATCACCACCGAACCTGCCTTCACGTCGATTTTTTCAGTCTCAACTTCCAGGTCAATAGCGTCCACCGGGCACTCTTTCAGGCATATTTTGCATTCAATGCACTTCTCCATATCGATAATGTAAGCCTGCGGAATGGCCTGGGCAAAAGGCAGACTGATAGCATCTTTAGGACATTTAGCAGCGCATCTGCCGCATGAAGTACATGTTTCCACATTCACATACCTTGGACTTCGTGCCAATGTGATCGTATAGTCACCCAAACTCCCTTCCACACTTTCCACTTCGGTCTGGGTATACATTGTTATGTTAGGATGATTGTGTATGGCTACCATCTTAGGGGTCAGCGTACACTGGGAACAATCATAGGTAGGGAATGTCTTGGACAGCCCGATCATGTGACCCCCGATAAATGGCTCCTTCTCAACAAGTATAACTTCGTGGTAATCTGCCAGTTCCAGAGCCGCCGTGATACCAGCAATACCGCCGCCGACCACCACAACCCTGTCCACTAGGTCCTTTTCAATAGGTTCCAGTGGTTCCAGTGCTGCCATTCTTGAAACAGCACCTTTGATCAACCCTGCAGCTTTCAGGGTAGCTTGTTCAGGGTCATCAGGATGCACCCATGAATCCTGCTCCCGCAGATTTGTGATCTCCAGCAGCTGGGGATTTATACCAGCCTTTTGTGCCATAGCCCTGAAGGTCTCTAAATGAAGTTTTGGGGAACATGATCCGATAACGACACGGTCTACTTTTCCGTCCTTAATATCCTGTTCAATGGAACCCTGGCCAGCACTGCTGCAAAGGTAATCCTGGATATTGACAGATTCCACATCACTCATATCCTTTACAGCGTCAACAACTGCTTCAACATCAACCACATCAGAGATATTGCCGCCGCACCTGCACAGGTACACCCCGATCTTACTATCAGTCATTACTACCCCACCAGTTTATCCAAAAATTCCTGTTTTTTGATGAAATTAAGGTCCAGGCCAACTGATTCTGGTGAATGTCCCATGGCGATGGCCAGTAATTGCGAGTAGTGCAGTACCGGAATGTTGTATTCATGTCCGAACTTATCCTTGATCTCAACCTGCCCGAAATCCAACTGTAAATGGCAGAACGGACAGGCATTAATAACACAGTCCACTCCTGCCTGTGCCATATGCAATAGTTTGGCATTGCTCATCTCAAGCGACTTATCCAATAATGCTGAACGCACACCTCCGCCTGCACCGCAGCATGCCATCTTATCCTCATATTCCACGCTTACGGCCCCTGTAGCCTCCAGCAGTTCATCAAAGAACACAGGATTTTCTACAGTACCCAGGTCCCGTTCCTTGGAAGGCTTGATCAGGTGACAGCCATAATGAAGTGCAGCTTTAATATCAAGGGGATGGGTAACTGCCTCTTTTATTTTATCGACCCCTATGTCCTTGTAAAAGAACTCGATGATATGCCTGACATCAGATGTACCGCTGTATTCCATATCCACTTCTGCCAGGTGCTTATTGATCTTTTTAACCAGGCCAGGATCATTTTTTAATTCATGGTTAGCATCAGTCAATGAACCAAAACAACCATTGCAGATGGTCAATACATCCCGGTTCATCTGCTCTGAGAGCACAATATTCCTGGCAGCCAGGGTAAGCCAGGTAGTTTTATCAAAGGACCTGAACACTCCTGGTGCAGGACAGCAGGATGCGCCTTTTAGGTCTGCCCAATCCACGTCCAGTTCATCCAGTACGATCTTGGTTGCCTTTTCGATCCCAGGATACCGGTTAGGTATGATACATCCCAAAAACAATGAAACCGGTTTCATTCCTGCTCACCTGCTTCCTCGACAAGTTTATCAAAACCAGTAGCTTTTATCAATTTCTTTACCTGGTCCAGGGCTTCAGGGTATTTATGAACGGTTTCAGGCAATTCATTCATTCCCAGCGCTTTTCTATTTGCTTTATTTGCATCATTTATGGGGACAGCATGGCCCTTTTCCATGACAAGCTCGGCCACTTTTCTGTGAGCCGGAAGCATCACTCCAAGATGCACTGATTCTGCCCGTAATGTCAATATACCGTCCACGATCTTAATACCCCTGGGGCAGCGTTCCTGGCACTGATAACAGGTAGTACACATCCACAGGTCATCGTCATGGTACACATCCTTGTTCCGTCTGGCAGACAATACGATCCTCCTGGTGTTCAGGCTGGTATACCGGCCTGATGGACAGCTTCCGGTACAGGTACCACATTGCATACATGTTAAAAAACTGAAACCTTCATCTTCAAGCAAATTGGCAGGTTCTTTTCTCATCTGGTCCATTCTTCCATTATAAGATTTTTATGTTTCAAAATATGATGCTTATATTATTCTTTTTTAAGATAAACTTATATGGTTGTGCATCAATCGTACAAAAATGAAATTAGAGATCAAATTGAAAAAAAAAGATCTGAGCCCGGGGAAGACCTTTGTCTTTTCCAGATGACTTTACTGCACAGAAGTTCTACCTTCTGCTTAATTTTCAACATCTGGACTTTATAACTTGCTAATCTTTATATTGCAGCGGTTATAAACCCCGGTATACTCTCTAATTACTTATATGTCACTATTAATTGATATGTATTGTGGTCGGTACTAAAAAAATTTAGTTTTCTTTAACATCGTGGGGGTAACATCACTTGGATTGTATTAATTATTTTCAGACACTGATAAATAATGTATAGTCCCGAAAAGATTTCGCATCAGACTATTTTAAAATTGAAGCGTATATTTTCGATTCAAAAAAGTTATTCTGAGAAGTTCTTTTTTTATCCAATGTCTGGGTTGTTTATCATTTTCTTTTTACCTTCGAATCGTCTGCATGGTTATAAACAAACGGACATTCAGGATCGGAGGCAAAAATATCCCCAGTTAATACTTCTGTAATACAGTGACAACCACCTTTGCATAGTTCTAAATAATCACATGAATTGCATGGAGCAGACATATTGTTAGCCCAATTTCGGAATAAGTCAAAGTGATATGAATCGTTCCATAAATTCTTGATATTTCGCGCACTTCCAGCGTAATCTTTACAGAAGCTACAACTTCTCAAAAGACCATGACAATTTATTTCGGTAATGAAATTACCCCCCTGGCAACCCCAAAAATCCAAAGTTTCCTTATCAGGATTATGCCAGCAAACCATAGGGAAAAAAGAACTCAGAAAATCAGTATCCAGTACAACGTCCAGTCTATCGTCCGGCAAGCTTAATCGCCTCATCTGCCATATTGCCAGAATCTTTGGGCGGTGCACTTACCTTCCTGACGATCCCTTTACTCTTGAGCACCTCTTTCATCTCCTCGACATCCAGAGAGGCAATCTCACAGGCTTTACCAAACGATATCTCTTCACGTTTATATAATTCACAGGCTACAGCGATTCGCACATCTTTCCTTGCAGAAAGAAGCGTATTCACAGCATCTTTGATAAATTCATTTTCATTTTTGTAATAACCGGTAAGCGGTATCACATTAATCTCTTTGGAGACTATTCCTTCCCCATGCATAAGCATCAGCTACTTTGATATTATCCAGTGATATTAACCTTCAATAAATATGTGTTTCACTTATCTTATATCTTTATTCCTATTTCATGAATGTGTGCCTGGATTGTTCTCATGATATCTGAATTCGGTTTTCAATTCCTGATTAGCTGTATATTATCAAAAAACTTACTTTCTACCCCGGACAAGATGTAACAAACCCTGCTTATGCAATAAATCGATAGTTAATTCCTATTTCCCCAGAATAATCCCCATCTTATCCAGATACCGTACAGCCACACAGACTTCAGTGCATTTACCGCATCTGTTACATGCGTCAGTCACTGTAATAGATCTATCTTCAATTGTTATTGCATGTTCAGGACAGGCCTTCTCACAAATTGCACATCCTGTACATCTGGCTGACCTGACAAGCTGCTGGATTGCAGAATTAATAAGCCTGCCAGCCGTCATCTCATCATGAGCATTGATCTGCAGTGTCCCGTCTGTGTATAGCTTGATGCTTCCTTCAGGAGTCTGGCTGATCACCACCCCCAGATCTTCTGAATTATGGACCTCCCCCACAATTTTCAATGTCTGAATTGCATTTTCTAATCTTATCCCTTTAACTTTACCTTCGATACTATAACCCCCGGCCTTGCAGGGTGATATACCAGATACAATTTTTATATTGAAGGCTTCAGGTTCTGCCTCTTTTGGCACCATTGAGATGCCCAGTTGTTGGGCCAGCTGTTTCATCTTTGGCGGGTGATCACGCCAGCGCCAGAAACCATGCTCGATATATTCATTAGCAAGCCCTTTTGATTCTGCCCATTCATGCAGGTAACTGTCCCATGTGCGGTACAGTTCAGGATGTAATATTTCCATTCGCTTATATTCTGCTGTGAGCGCTGCCGGACACAGCCAGCAGCCGACGCGTTCGAATCCCTGGTCATATAAGGGATTATATTCCAGGCCCCGCCAATAAATATACAGCCACACCTCAATGGCCCGCCAGTCCCTGATCGGATAGATATTGACCTGGCCAGGCACAAAAGGATTTTCCTCTTTTGGCGGGATTCGGGCCCGTGAAAAGGATTCCAGCTTTCGTTTTCCGTCAATTGTCAGGTATGTCCCGTCTATTGCTAAATTACCGGCAGGGGACAGTTTGCAGACCTTGCAGCACCACCTGTAATCCTTTGCAGGGGGGCCGAAATCCGGAAGATTCTGTTCAAAGGCATCTCCGGCATCCATCTCTTCCAGTGGAATATTGTTTTCAGAACAAAATCGCCGGGCATATTCCACTGTTTCAGGGAATTCCAGGCCCGTATTGATAAAGTATGCTTTCACATCACCTTTTAATGCACTTCGGGTCAGGTCAAGGACTACAAGACTATCCTTTCCACCGCTGAATGATACATTTACTGGACGACCACGGAATTCTTTCTGGTTCGCCATACCCTTTATGGTATTGATAGCATTCTTTCCCAGGCGTTTTATGGCAGGTGCGTTGGCCTTTATCACATCATCCATTGAGGGTATTTTTTCATGTAAACGGGATTTTGTACTGCTTATCTTTTTGATCCTGACTGCCGGAGTTTCGTCGTTTGCCATTTCGTTAGAATTTAACAGGGCTGTTCCTACTCCTACCATGCTGCCCTTTTTGATTATGAAATCATCACCTATCCTGATATCATCTGAACAGGACACCACCAGATCTGACTTCAGAGTCTTGCCGCTGAGATGACCCTTGATATCTGAGAGTTCAACTGTTCTTTGGTTGGTATATCCTGTAAGTATGGCAGCACCATCCATTGACAGGTCCAACTGCCAGTCCATGATTGTTAGATCGTACCTCAAAATACCAAGGATCAGCCCGTCCACTATTACCTGGTCGGTCTTGTCTTCACCCCCGATCTTATTGAGCAGAATGATCCTGTTGCCTAATGGATCACTACCATACCGGCTGATAAGGATCTCATGAAGTGTGCTGCGTTCATAGGGAGAGCAGAACCTGACATCTCCGGGAGGAGGCAGGCTAATCTGTTTTCCTTGAATATTGCACATGGCGCATTCTTGACCGATAAGAGGAAGATTGCAATGTAGGCACCAGAAAATTGACGCATCTTGATCTGGTTTGAATTTGGTTTTATTTTGCCTGGTCATATTCTACTATTTATTCGGGATATTTATTTTTGTAGCAAGGTAATCAAAAAGTGCAGCATGGTTCCTTAGCACAACATCAGCCTTTTTCAATTTGTGGGGTTCAACGTAAATGGGCATTGCAATACAGTACAAACCCGCGCTTTTAGCTGACTCAACACCCATGGGTGCATTTTCGATTACAAAGCATTCCTCCTTTTCAATACCCAGCATCTCCACTGCCTTTAGATATGGTTCAGGGGATGGTTTGCCTTGCCTGACATCATCTCCTGCGACAACTACATCAAATACACCAGGGAAGAATCGGCCAATAAATCCCATCACCTCTGTCCTGTCTGATCCTGAAACCACCCCAATACGGAATTTATTCTTTAATATATCAAGACATTCAGTGATCCCATCAAATGGTTTTGACTGGTTTATACTCCTGAAAACCTCCCTCTTTTTCTGCGCAAGTTCATCAAATTCCTTTGAATCAGGGACTTTCCCTGCCTTCTCATACATCAAACCGATCACCCCTTCATGATTTGACCCTTCAATGTCATAAATGTCCTGTCTGGTAATGTTGACACCCTGTTCAGCCAATACGCTTTTCCAGGCATCGGCATGGTATGCCATAGAATCAATGAGCACACCATCCATATCAAATATTATTGCTTTGAACACGAATAGTATCCAGCATGAAACCTGATAAATTTACTGCGTCCAACTTGAACAGGGTAATATATAGTTTAATACTAAACATATTGAACTAATTCTTTGCGTCCTTCGCGTTCGTATATACACTATTCTTGCAAGAAAAATGAAATACCTTGCCCCCTACTGTAAAAGTAGGTCGAGAGGGATAACAACTATTGCGCTTGGGCTTTATTCCCGTCAAAGAACCTGTTACCCTCTCATCCTTTTAAGTGCACGAATTAGTACGTTTTGGACATATATAAATGTTTAAAAGTACCATATTTATTTTTGCCATTGATATGTTATGGTTTTAACAGACTATGATGACTACGAGTGTGTGAGTGTGCAAGGACTACCTGCGTTGTGGAAGAAATCCTAATTACATAGGGAGAGTTACCCTGCAAGATATATAATGGATTGAAATAATAATTATATTTCAGAGTGGTATAATGAGACTGTCGAAAAAGCATATATTTCGAGATATTTCAGATTCTAAAATGTATGCGGCATGACGCACCATAATGTTTTACTTAAAAAACGTGTTACGAATTATTCAGTTTGTTTAACTTTTAAGCTGTACACTGGGCAATAGCCTCTTGAAATGCCAGTGATAAATTTACAGGGGTATTCAACACAACTAAAGCATGATTTGACATTTTTATCAGTAGCACAATTATAAATCAAACAATTGTAGGTCTCAGGATTCGCTTCGTTTTCAATCTGAAACCTTGGCAACGTAAATTATAATGCATGCATATCTCACAAGCATGACCGCATTTGCCATAATTTTTAATCAAACTCTACACAACCTGAATTTTTTGAAAATTAAATTGTATTTTAATATTAATGTAAGACTAATAGTAAAAAAGGTTTATATTTTTTTGAATAAATACCGAGCATCGTACAGATGCCTTGGACAGAGTGAAGCGTCGTCTGGGGTCCGTGACTTAAGCCGGAAGATTTTCATGAAGTCATAAATATTGAACAGGAGATATTCAAAGAACATGATCCATATATCTACATGGAATTATATGAAAGCGTCTCAGATGGATTTCTGGTCCCTTGATAGGAAAAAAATTATCGGTTTTGTAGTAGGTTTTTTATCGATCCCTGCAAAAGGCAGGATATTTACCATTGCTGTATTGGCAAAATACCATAACAAAGGAATAGGTAATAATCTGTTAGAGAACATATGTTCTGTATTGAAAATAAAAGGTGCAAAAGAGGTCGGATTAGAGGTCAGGATGAGTAATTTTTCGGCCCAGAAGTTCTATTTGAAGCGGGGTTTTATTCCGGTTTGGGTGGAAAAAGGATATTATAGCGACGGGGAAAATGCATTCGTGTTAAAAAAAGAACTTTAATTATCCCAAATGCGTTGTAAAAAATTATAAATAATACTATATTTTAATTATTATCGTCTAGTAGACTGGCTGCTTTTTTGTTCTTTTTAGGGGGATATATTAATTTAGTTATTGGAGCAATACTGGCACAAGCAGCATCTGTTATCGATGGCTGTGACGGGGAAATAGCAAGGTTGAAATTCCAGGTTACAGAATTTGGCGGATGGTTTGATGCTGTCTTGGACCGCTATGCTGATGCTTTTCTCCTTTTTGGTCTGACTTATTATGTTTATTTTACAAATATGAATTTTTCGGTCATCTTCATCGGTTTTCTGGCAATCATAGGCACTTTCATGAATAGTTATACTGCCGACAAATATGACGGTTTAATGAAGAGAAAACTTGGGCAAGGAAAGCACTATTTCAGAATTGGGCGTGATGTTAGAATATTTATCATATTTCTTGGGGCTTTAATAACTCAACCTCTTTTAGTCCTTGTTTTAATCGCGCTTTTGATGAATGCAGAAAATATCAGGCGGATAGTGATTCTATATAAAAATGGATAATATTGATTGTGTAAAAAAGGAGATTGAGGAGATTATTAAAAAATCTCCAGTTCCAGAAGATCCAATGCACTCGAAAAATACTTTGGAGTGGTTGCTTAAATTAAAACCAGATGCAGATGATGCCTTAAGAATAGCTGCTTTGGGTCATGATATAGAAAGAGCCATTGAGGAACGGAAAGTAAGGCGCGAAGATTATCAAAATTACGATGAGTTTAAAGAAGCCCATGCTTCTAACAGTGCTGAGATCCTGGCAGAAATAATGAAAGAGTGCAGCATAAGTAAAAAATTATCAGATGACATCTTTTTTCTGGTCTGTCATCATGAAACGGGACGCACGAGACGCGTTGATATTTTAAGAGATGCCGACAGCATCTCATTTTTCCATGTAAATCTGCCATATTACTTCATCCGAAATGGTGTAGAAGAGACAAAAAAGCGGTGCTTGTGGGGGAACAGGAAGTTACCCGATAACCTGAAAAAGGTTGTGACTGAGTTCGGTTACCAAAATAAAGAACTTAAGTTACTGGTAAGGACTTGTATTGGTCAAAGTGAGCAATGATTTTGCCAAAACCTCACATAACACGCTGTTTATGGTTCAGTTTGTTCGCTCAAATGCTTCGCATAAACTTCGAG
>Ga0209979_1002073_pt1 | contig 20069 bp, 18 predicted proteins | sample AnhtaG_FD_183114 | JGI IMG/M metagenome (GOLD analysis project Ga0209979, IMG submission 183114) | Deep subsurface microbial communities from Anholt, Denmark to uncover new lineages of life (NeLLi) - Anholt_01485 metaG (SPAdes) (version 2) | ecosystem: Environmental > Aquatic > Marine > Oceanic...
ACTTGGAATTCGGGCCGCCTGCACGGGGGAAATCGTTGTCGTAGTCGTTTGCATAGAAATACATTGCCTTGCCGATCTGCGAGAGGTTCGTGCCGCAGTTTATTCGAAAGGCCCGCTGCCTCAGTCTCGCCAGAGCGGGCATCAAAACGCTCATTAGCAGCGCTATGGTCGCAATCACGACTAATAGGTCAACTAATGTAAAAGCCCTTTTCTTAATTTCTTTTCCTATTTGGCATTTAGAGAGGTTAGTCACGCTTTAGCACCTTTCAATGCAACGGAAGTAGAAGGTCTGTTTTGACATTGCGAGTGTTTCAATTGTTTTTTAGCAGGTTTTGCGGGGATAGCTTCGCCGGCCGTGAGGGTAAGGAATTCGCATTGATTCAAGTTTTGCATTTTTCCTTCTTTTTATTCTTTTTCTTTGTTTTCTTTTAGTAAATCTGGTCGCCATTTTTTTGTACGTTCGAGCGCCTGCTGGCGGCGCCATTCGGCGATTTTGGCGTGGTCACCGCTTAAGAGTATGTCAGGGACCTTCATTTCACGAAAGACCCCCGGCCTTGTGTATTGCGGATACTCCAAAAGGCCTTCGCTGAATGAATCATCCTGGGCTGAGTCCTCATCGCCGAGGGCGCCGGGCAATAATCTAACGACTGCATCAATGATTACCATAGCGGCCAATTCGCCGCCGTTTAAGACATAATCGCCTATCGAGATTTGCTCGGCATCAAGGCCGATGCGAATTCGCTCATCGAATCCTTCATACTTGCCGGCGATTAAAATGAGACGTTTTTCTTTGCTTAGCTCGAGGGCTTTTTTCTGGTCGAATCTTTGTCCCTGCGGGGTCAGGAGGATGACCCGGCCTTTTTCCGGTGATAATTTCTGCACATGCTCGAAGCAGTCGAAGACGGGGCCGGGCATCATAACCATACCCGGCCCGCCGCCATAGGGTTTATCATCAACTTTTCTATAGCTGTCGGCGGCGAAGTCCCTTATATCGGTAAGAGCGATTTGGACCAGGGACGCCTCTTGTGCCCTCTTTAATATCGAGCAGCCCAAGGGCGACTCAAACATCCGGGGGAAAATTGTAAGAACGTCAATACGCATTGGCTTTTGGGTCAAAACCCCCAGTAAAACTGGGGGCTAATTATGCGTTGCCCCTTCGACTACGCTCAGGGCAGGCTTACCGGCGACGGCTAAACGACCACCCAATAAATTGGGGGTATGAGATCTATTCTTTTTTTGCTTCGGGTTCGGTTTTTTCTTCGGATTCGGTTTTGGATTCAGTTTTTTCCTCCGCCGTTTCAGTCTCAGGCTTTGCCTCGGCTTCGGTCCTGGTTTCGGCTTCTTCTTTTGCTTCGGGTTCGGTTTGTTCTTCGGTTTCGGTTTTGGATTCGGTTTTTTCCTGCGACGTTTCAGTCTCAGGCTTTGCCTCAGCTTCGGTCCTGGTTTCGGCTTCTTCTTTTGCTTCGGGTTCGGTTTTTTCTTCGGCTTCGGTTTTGGATTCAGTTTTTTCCTCCGCCGTTTCAATGACAGGCTTTGCCTCGGCTTCGGTCCTGGTTTCGGCTTCTTCTTTTTCTTCGGCTTCGGTTTTGGATTCGGTTTTTTCCTGCGCCGTTTCAATGACAGGCTTTGCTTCGGCCTCGGTCTTGGTTTCGGCTTCTTCTTTTGCTTCGGGTTCGGTTTTTTCTTCGGTTTTTTCCTGCGTCGTTTCAATGACAGGCTTTGCTTCGGCCTCGGTCTTGGTTTCGGCTTCTTCTTTAGACTTGGCTTCGGTTTCTTCTTCGGCTGCTGCTGCTTCGGGGCCGGCCTGTTCTTCTACTGCTTCAGTTTTGGCCTCGACCTTTTCCTCCGCTGTTTCAATGACAGGCTTTGCTTCGGCCTCGGTCTTGGTTTCGGCTTCTTCTTTAGCCTTGGCTTCGGTTTCTTCTTCGGCTGCTGGTTCGGGGCCGGCCTTTTCCTCTACTGCTTCAGTTTTGGCCTCGACCTTTTCCTCCGCTGTTTCAATGACAGGCTTTGCTTCGGCCTCGGTCTTGGTTTCGGCTTCTTCTTTAGCCTTGGCTTCGGTTTCGGCCTTAGCTTTAGATTCGGCTTCTACTTTGGCCTTTTCTTCAGCGGCTTCGGCTTTGGTTTTTTCCTCGGCAGCCTCGGCTTGTTTTTGGGCAGCAATTCTTTGAGCTTTGCTGAACAGCTTGCCTTTGGCGCCGGCTATGGCCCTGGCCTTTGCCCGGCGCGCGGCCGTTTGTTCGGCGTATTTGTGTTTGATACCATGACGAAGCAGAATTTGCGAGACCGTATCGGACGGTATTGCTCCTTTATCAAGCCAAAACTCTGTACGCTCGCGGTTGAGGACAATCTGCCTGGCCGGGTCCTTTTCAATCGGGTCGTAGTGGCCCAGCTTTTCAAGTATTTTGCCGTCACGTGGCGTGCGGGATTCGACCGCATTGATTCTAAAGAACGGACGATGCCGCCTGCCAATCCTGGTCATTCTTAACTTTACTGCCATAATTTTTTCCTTTCTTTAATTTATAATCAATTCCCGTGAGATGCCCGGTGCAAATCACGAAACACGTTTACAATGTAAGGCGTAGCCGTTTATGAAGATTGCAAAGTTCGCAGGGTCAATCTGTGCGTCGGCTGCGATTCTTTGTATCTGTTCATCAGTCAGACTATCAGCATTTTGTTTTTCGTTCGGCGTCATTATCGCCACTGCTTTTTTCAATTGCTCTAATTCTTCGGCGCTCGGCGCAGCCAACATCGCCAGCTCACTGCCGCCTTCGATATCCTTGAACTGGTTTCTTATCCGCTTGCCGTATTCGCTTTCCGAAAAACGGCCAACTTTTTCCAGGTATTGCTCAATTGAAATTTTATTTATTATTGCCATTTTATTGAATTTAATTTTTTAACTCAAACCGACCGTTTTTGAATCTCGTATTACCGTAACTATTGCTCTGACAATAATATAATGCAATTTGTCATTCCCGCGCAAGCGGGAATCCATTGTGCCGATACAGTTCTGGACCCCTGCTTCCGCAGGGATGACAATACGAATCGGTCAGTTTGGGTTTTTTAAGGTAACGTCGCCCCTTCGGCAAGCTCAGGGCAGGCTTACCGGCGACGGCTAAACTACCCCCAAATAAGTATGTGTTTAGCCAGGAAAAACCATCCCCAAAGCCTTCGGCTTTGAGGCTGCCACCCAATAAAATTAATAAAGAATGTGTGGCAGCCTCAAGCGCAGGACTCCAGCAAAGCGGAGTCCAAGCTTGGGGATGGCCATTTAAGCCACACATGGCTAAACACATACCCAAATAAATTTGGGGGTTAAATATTTACATTATCGATTGTTATTTTCTCCTTAATGGCTTCGGGGTTACAACCCGGCCGGCTGGTCGCTGGTTGTTACCCTTGCGACCGACGTCGCCGAGGTCATCGCGTGCCTTTTCAGCAAGGGCGAGAAGACGCTTAACTACATCAGGATGCTGGTCGGCAAGATTGTTTGTTTCGCCAATGTCGGCTTCGAGGTCGTATAGTTTTAGCGGTGCATTAGGTGCGTCCTTTTCCTGTTTGCGTTTTTTTATTTTGAAGGGCAGATGCAGTTTCCATTTGCCGGAGCGCACCGCCTGTAACTGATCCCTGAAGTAATAGTAGAACACCTCGTGCGGCGATTTGGCGCCTTTCTTACCAGCCATAAGGGGCCAGATGTCTTTGCCGTCAATTATTCTGTCGGTGGGCGGTTTAGTACCTGCCAGTCGCGCTAATGTCGGCATCAGATCCAGCGTCGAAGCCAATTCGTCGCACGTTTTGCCTGCCGGGATTTTGCCGGGCCAGCGCATTACGCACGGCTCGCGCATACCGCCTTCCATCGTACTGCCTTTGAACCCTGAAAGCGGCAGGTTGCTGCCGCCCCAGCGTTTAGCTGCGCCGTTGTCGGAGGTGAACACAACTAATGTGCGGTCATCAATGCCCAGTTTCTTGAGCGTCTCAAGTATCTTACCTGTGGACCAATCAATTTCTTCTACGCAGTCGCCGTAGCCGTCGTTGGCGGACTTGCCGCGAAACTTCTCGCTGGAATGGACGGGGTTGTGCGGCATCGTGTGCGGCAGATAAACAAAGAACGGTTTGTCCTTATTAGAGGTGATGAATTTGAGCACCTCCTCTGTGTAGCGCTTTGTCAGGGTGTTCTGGTCGGCGGGTGCTTCGATGACCTTTTCGTTTCGAAGCAACGGCAGCGGCGGATTTTTACTCCGCTGCCTGGCTCCCATATCGTTACTGTATGGGATGCCGTAGTAGTAGTCGAAGCCCTGACGTGTGGGCAGGAATTCCGGCTGGTCACCTAAGTGCCACTTGCCAACACACGCAGTGGCGTAGTCCTGGGCTTTGAGCACCTCGGCAATGGTGATTTCATTCGGATTTAGTCCCTTCTGGGCAACGGGGAACAGTACCCATTCGTTCCTGCCGCTTTGGTGCATATTTACGCGGCGGGGATAGCAGCCGGTCATCAGGCTGGAGCGGGACGGTGTGCATACGCCGCTGGTTACATAGAAGCTCGTAAAACGCATACCTTCGGCTGCCATTCGGTCGATGTTCGGCGTGCGGTGCTTCTTCGAGCCGAAACAGCCGAGGTCGCCATAGCCCAAATCATCACAGAAAATAATAATGAAGTTCGGCTTATTAGCCGGGCCACCTGTACTCTGTGCAGAACCTGAGAGTAGTTCGTCCGCGCAGCCGGGCAGCATCACCCCGGCGGCAGTTACGCCGGCAAGCTTTAAGAAATTACGACGGTTTACCCCGTTAGAAATATTCGCTTTTTGTCCCGGTAGAAATTGACTACTCACTTCTAACAGGGTTTGTTCCATGTTCTTGTCGACTCTGGAATTTCTAACGGGGTTTATGTTTTTATCCATAATGACGTTCTTTTCTGTAAATATTTACACTATCGATTTTTGTTTTTCTAAGTACCGTCGCCGTCCCGGCGACGGCTAAACGACCCCCAGGGCAGGCCTGGGGGCTAAACAACTAAATATTATCGTCGCTTAGTCTTGCCCCTTCGTTTGATGATTCTTTTTCTTTTCGAGCGCTGCTTTATTTTTCTTCCCCCGGCCATCATCTGGTTCAGCGCGCCCATGTTAAGTCCGCCTGAGAACATGTTCTTAAGTCCGCTGAGGCTTCCGCCGCTGATTGCCTTCATCATATCTCTGCTGCGTTTGAATGTTTTTACCAGTCCGGAAACATCCTGAGCTTCAGCGCCTGCGCCTGCGGCAATGCGTCTTCGTCTGGATGAATCTATAATATCCGGGTCGCGTCTTTCCCGGGGCGTCATTGAATAGACAATCGCTTCGGTTTGATTGAGTTCGGCACCGTCGAAGTCCAGGTCCTTGAGCTGGCTTCCCATTCCGGGCATCATTTTGAGCATATCCTTCATACCGCCCATTTTTTTGACAGCCTGCATCTGCTTTAGGAAATCGTCAAAGCCGAAACTTCCTTTGGCCATTTTCTTTTGCAGTTTCACGGCTTCTTCAGCTTCGAAATGTTCCTGAGCCTTCTCCACGAGTGTTACGACGTCGCCCATCCCGAGTATTCTGCCGGCCATACGGTCGGGGTGAAATTCTTCGAGCTTGTCCAGCTTTTCGCCTATGCCGATGAACTTGATGGGCTTTCCGGTAACGGCTTTTACGCTGAGGGCGGCTCCGCCGCGGGCATCGCCGTCCAGTTTTGTAAGGATGACGCCGTCGAGTTCGAGGCGTTCATTAAACTCTTTGGCTGAATTAACGGCATCCTGGCCGGTCATCGCATCGCAAACCAAATAAATCTGGTGCGGATTGACCGCTTTTGCGACGTCGGCTATCTCCGTCATCATTTCCTGGTCTATGTGGAGTCGGCCTGCGGTATCGAGCACGACCACATCATAGTCGTTTTTCTGGGCATGCTTTACGGCATTCTTCGCGACCTTTACGGAGTTTTTGCCGTCTTCGCTGTAAACATCAATATTAATCTGCTGACCGAGGATAATCAACTGCTCGATAGCAGCGGGTCTCTGGAGGTCGTCGGCCACTAAGAGCGGTTTTTTGCCCTTTGCGAAGAGATACTTGGCAAGTTTAGCGGCGGTGGTTGTCTTGCCGCAGCCCTGCAGGCCGGCCAGCATAATTACGGTAGGGCCGGGTGAAACAAAATAAATGCGGGTATCGACCGGGCCCATCAACTTTGTCAGCTCATCGCTGACGATTTTTACCATAACCTGGCCGGGATGAAGACTCTTTATCACCTCAGCACCGATAGCCGCTTGCGTAACGTCCTTGCAGAACTGCTTTACGACGTTGTAGCTGACGTCCGCCTCCAGAAGGGCCTTGCGGACATCCCGCATAGCATCCGAGATGTTGGCCTCGGTAATGCGTCCTCGGCCGGCCAGCGACCTGAAAACAGAGTTAAATTTCTCGGTCAACGATTCAAACATATCTTGATTTTCGATACTCGATACTCGATGTCGTCGCCCCTTCGGCAAGCTCAGGGCAGGCTTGCCGGCGACGGCTAAACGACCCCCAGGACAGGCCTGGGGGCTAAACAACCCCCCAATTTTTGGGGGGTTGACCGCAACGTCGAACTTTGAACATTCCGGTAATATAAGAATTGTAAGGTTGCGGGGGAAATTCTGCAAGGACAAAATCTGCTAATTACTGTGTCGAAAGATGTAAGGCCACCTCAAGAAATTTGGCCAGTCGTCCGAAAAAATCTGGAATTTTTTCTGTTGTGCTTCACATAGGTTTGCCGATAAGGTAATAGTAATAGAGGCTGATTAGGGTGAGTTCTTTCTTTTGGGGGCCTTAATAGAACGGAAGTCGTTTCGCAAGACATTGTGAATTAGATAAGCACAAAGTCTTAAGTAACTGTTCGCAGACAAAACACTGGCATGAGCCTGTGAGAGGCTCACGAATTTCACTGAATGGGCTGCTAAAACCAGCGCTACAATAGATAATCAGTAAGCAGAGTGTTACCTGAAACTCATTCCGTGAAACCCACTGGCGCGGGAGTCGGCGCGGGAGTCTGTGAGCGCACAATGTTCAACGCTCTTTTGTATGAGTGCTCAAATTGACTAATGTTATAAAAGGGTCAGGAAAATGAAAGAAATAATCATAGTAGCCGGCGAGAACAGGTTTGATGTTGAGCGGCTGAGAGACCGCTTGAAAGAGGAGGGTTACAGTTCAACTGCCTGTGAAATGGCAGAGGAAATTATTGAGGAATTGGATATTATGCCAATTTGCAGCGTGCACGTACCCTTAGTGGTTATTGAGCCGGGAATATTGAAGGACATCAGCGATGATTTGGTTGACCGGCTAAGTGAATGTGCGCAGGACGTTCCTTTCACACTACTCGCTGAGGCGGATTTAGAGGGTGATGTGGCCGAGAAATTCGAGCAAATTTGTGCACGCAGGGAGCCATTTAAGCCGGAATCAAACCGGCTGACTAACGTACTCAAAGAAGCCGGTGTCGCAATAACCTGTGCTTGAGGATAGCCGAAGCAGAAGAACCCGCGGCACAAACAATATAAACCACCGTTACGACTGTTATCATACCAATCACAAAAATTGAGTGCGCCCGATATACACCCGCTTTGAATCCGCACGTACACTTATCGCTCGCTTACCCCCCGCGCTTTCTTGCGCCTGCACTCGCGTAACCCCCTTGTCTGCTGTCGCAGACAGCAAAGGGGGTGCGAGCGAAAGCAAGAGCGGGGGCGGCTCTGTTTTGAGTAAGCGCATATATTTTTTGTGATCCGTAAAAATATTTGTATGACGGCATCCTGTGCCTGTTTGTTCAGTCTAAGCAGCGATGCGAGGTTATTATTCTATTTGAAATTTGGACGGTCTTGGCCAGTGCTGAATTGCTATAAGTCCAGTTACCACAAGGCATAACAAAGATGCAGGATTTCGTAAAGGTCAAAGAGGTTATTTTTTATTTCAAGTTTATTTAAAAATATACTTGCATATAAAAGAATACAGAAGTATACTATTGCGCTTAATCTCGGGTTCATAATGTCGGGCTTCTGCATAACGGCCGATTGGAGGAGAAGTCAAGCGAAAATGACCCTATAAAGCATAGTATTATAAGTATCTGCATATTTTTGGAAACAGTAAATTTCACTCGGAGGAAAATTTATGTTAGAGTCAAAGTTTTTAAAACACATACTCAGTCTGGTGATGCTGCTTAGTATTTCGGCCATTATCGCCGGTCCAGCTGAAGGTGAAGGTGTAACGACGGAAGAGGATACGCCAGTGTCTATAACCTTACTTGGTAGTGACCCGGACGGTGACACGCTGACTTACAATGTGGTAACTGGGCCGTCCCATGGGCGCCTGAGTGGGACAGCGCCAAAGCTGACCTATACGCCCCAGCCGAATTTCAACGGTTCAGACAGCTTTACCTTCAATGTCAACGACGGGACGGTGGATGGCGTTCCTGTAACCGTGTTAATCACGGTAAAGGCGGTCAATGACCCGCCGACAGCTAATGATGACAGTGTAACCACGCAGGAGGACACGCTGGTGTCGATTACCTTAGCCGGCAGTGACCCTGACGGGGATGCGCTGAGCTACAGCGTGGTAAAAGATCCATCACACGGGAGCCTGAGTGGTACAGGGCCAAATCTGACCTATACGCCAAATGAGAATTTCAACGGGTCAGACAGCTTTCTCTTCCAGGTCAACGACGGGACGGTGGACAGCGCTACGGCAACGGTGTCGATAAAGTTGAAGCCTGTCAACGACCCGCCGACAGCCAGTTATGTCGGTGCGAAGGTGCAGAAGAACCCGCCGGTAGCCAAGGACGACAGTGTGACGACCGAGGAAGACACGCCGGTGTCGATTACCTTAGAGGGCAGTGACCCCGATGAAGATGCGCTAACCTACACTGTAGTAACAGGTCCGTCCCATGGGAAGCTGAGCGGGACTGCGCCAGACGTGAGCTATACGCCAAATCCGGATTTCAACGGGTCAGACAGTTTTACCTTCAAGGTCAGCGATGAGACGGCGGACAGTAATGCTGCAACCGTGTCAATTACAGTAACGGCGGCCAACGACCCACCGACTGCCAATGATGACAGTGCGACGACGCAGGAGGACAAGCCGATAGCAACGATTGATGTGCTGACGAACGATACTGACGTGGATGATGACCAGCTCACGACGGCTGCTGTTACTCAGGGCAAGAACGGCTCGGTTACCATCAACGCTGATAACACTCTGAGCTATAACCCCAATGCGAACTTTTGCGGCACCGATTCTTTCACCTATACTGTCAGAGACGGCAAAGGCGGAACTGATACCGCCACGGTGAATGTTAAGGTCAAGGCGGTCAATGATGCGCCGACAGCCAATGATGACAGTGTGACAACGCAGGAGGACAAGCCGGTGTCGATTCGCTTGACGGGCAATGACCCCGACGGAGATTCGCTGAGCTACAGTGTTGTGAAAGGCCCGTCCCATGGAAAACTGAGCGGAACAGCGCCAAAGCTGAGATATTCACCAAAGGCGAATTTCAACGGGTCGGACAGCTTTACCTTCAAGGTCAGCGACAAGACGGCAGACAGCTCTGCTGCAACCGTGTCAATCACAGTGACGGCGGTCAACGACCCGCCAACGGCCTATGACGACAGTGTGACGACGGAGGAGGACAAGCCGGTGTCGATTACCTTGGCGGGTGGCGATGCCGACGGGGACTTGCTGACCTATAGTGTGGTAACGAATCCATCTCACGGGGGCTTAAGAGGGACAGCGCCAAGGCTGAGATATTCGCCAAAGGCGAATTTCAACGGCTCAGACCGCTTTACCTTCAAGGTCAGCGACAAGATGGCAGACAGCGCTGCTGCAACCGTGTCAATCACGGTAAAGGCGGTTAATGACAAGCCGAAGGCCGATGATGACAGTGCGGTCACGCAGGAGGACACGCCGATAGTAAGGATTGATGTGTTAGCAAATGACACTGACGTGGATGATGACTTGCTTAAGATAAGCACTGTTACCCAGGGCAAGAACGGCTCGGTCAGCATTAACGCTGATAACACGCTGAGCTATACCCCAAAGGCGGACTTTTGCGGCAGCGATGTGTTCACTTATACCGTCTCTGACGGCAAAGGCGAAACCGATACCGTTGCGGTGAATGTTAAGGTCAAGGCGGTCAATGATGCGCCGAGGTTCACTTCAGCACCTGTAACCACAGCTACAGTGGGTGCGTTATATACTTATGATGTTGATGCCACTGACCCTGATGTTGGAGATACGCTAAGTTACTCCTTAACCGTCAAACCAACGGGTATGACCATAGATGCAGCGACCGGCTTGATACAATGGACACCGACCAGCGCCCAGGCGGGGACTAATGATGTCGTGGTCAAGGTCGCAGATGACGGTAGTGTTCCAGCTTCAGAGGCCCAATCATTTACTATCACAGCAGGCCAGGCAAGCACACCTGCGACAACTGCCCCGACCATAGCAGATGACCCCGACCAAAAAGGCAAAAAAAAAATATTGGTAGCCGGCAAAGACAACGTTGTCCAGGCCAGTGACGACAATCGGCGGGAAACCGACTCTGGCTTATCCATATCCTATAATTTTTCAGATGTATCTATTCCGGCGGGTGCTGTAATAGCGTCGGTCGTTGTTCATGTGGAACACTTCGAGCAAGAACCATTTCCCGAAGGGAAATTACAATGGGCTGCTGGAACAGGCTGGCCGAGTCAACCGGTGGTTTGGGCGTCAATAAATCCTCCTGTGCACGAAGGGGAACCAAATGAGGCAACAGACTTATGGGACGTTACAAGTTTTGTGGACACGCCTGAAAAGGTAAATTCTCTTCAATTGCAAATTAAAAACAATTACCATGTTACCAAGAGAAAAACATTAGTAGATCACATCTATGCAGTAGTTGAATGGCGTTGAGTTCTGCACAATAGAAATCAAACATAATTATTTGTGGAAATCGTTTTTTTTCTTAAATAGTTCCTGTTGCGGGAACAGTATTTGTCATTCCCGCGGAAGCGGGAATCCAGCTTTTTCGCTCTGGACCCCTGCTTTCGCAGGGGTGAAATCGTCGGTTGTTGCTTTCCGCAACAGATACTAAATAGCCCATCGCGGAAAATTAAATTTGGCATTTAGTAAAATATCAAGTATAATATATATAGAGCAAGCGTAATTGCTAACATAGCGTAATTGCTAACATAATACTACTCCTTTCTTCTATTTGGGGGGCTGGTCATCACAAGGTCAGCCCCATTTTTTTTTGACGGTCATATACATTCTGCAACCAAATCGAACATTTCTGTAGTTTCCCTCTATAATTCAGGGCATGCTTTTTGGGCTCAGGACAGGCTTAGCGCAAAAAAACCGAGCTAATTGTCGGTCTAATGCCTGTTGGGTCCTAAAACTATTTTGTTTTTAGTCAGGCAGGGACACATACCGGAAAATATTCAGTCATCGGGTGATATTGCTGCTAAAAACTCTTGACTTTTGCGAGCAAATAGGATAAACTTACCTTTGTAATAAGTAGTTCCGGGGGGTGGTCAAAATCGGAATGGGGGGTTCTCAAATTTCCCCAATTGAGCACCCAAGTTAAGTAGTTAGTTCCTGTTGCGGAAACAATATTTGTCATTCCCGCGGAAGCGGGAATCCAGCTTTTTCGCTCTGGACCCCTGCTTTCGCAGGGGTGACATCGTCGGTTTTTGTTTTCCGCAACAGATACTAGTTAAATGGTGAGTGGTGAGTAGTGAGTAGAGTAGTCGACTCACCAATTAACCACTCACCAATTAACCACTCACCAATTAACTAATTGAGGGAGGAAAATGATGAAGAAGTTGGGAAGGATATCATCAGTTTTATGTGCAGCGGTTGTTCTGTTTCTTCCGTGCGTAACAAAAGCCACCACTGTTGGTACTGTGGATATAGCACATATTGGTCATGGTGCCAATGACGTAATGCAGATTTGGGCCGGCGGCCAGGAAGGTATTTACGGCTATGCCGGAGTTTATATGCTCGAAAAGACCTACGGCACGAATGAAGGAAAAATTTGGCCAGACGGCCCGATCGGCGCCTTTTGCATCGAATGGTCGGAGCTGGTCTCAAGCAATACATTGACATACGATGTGGTTATGCCGCAAGACGGACCTATACCAACTGCTCTTTTAGGAGGTACAATGGGTCTCACCAAGGCCAAATATCTCCAGGAACTATGGGGCAGGTATTTTGACCCATCCTGGGTCGGCAGCGGTTCATTTACTTACCAGCAAAATACCAAGGCCGCGGCTTTTGCTGCAGCAGTATGGGAGATAGTGCACGAGGACCTTCCCATGAACCCGTTGGGCTGGGATGTGACGGTCGATGGTTCATTGGGCGATCGTGGTTTCCACTGCGACTATTTTGGTACAGATTCAGCAAATTACATGTTACACACTCTGGATGGTACCGGTCCGAGTGCGGACCTGCGGGCCTTTACTTACAACGGACATCAGGACTATATTGCGCTAATTCCGGAACCAACAACAATAGCTCTGCTTGGCTTCGGAGCTGTATTTAGCCTGCTGCGGAGGAAAAAGACGGCTACGTAAGCGAATAATAGATGGGGGGTTTACCCCGTGAGATAGTAAAGAATTATCTCATGGGAATAATCCGGCCTTTTCCACGGCCATACCCTTGGCTTGCAGCCCGGTAAGAAATTTTTGGAGGGGAAAAAGATTTTTGTCAACCTATTAACAAGACCGGCCAAGAATGAAAAGCCGACCGTAGCAGAGATCGGCGGAAAGGGGGCACTTATAAAAACAAAAGAAATTCGCAACTGAACGAACCGGAATAACTCAAAGCCAACGGAACGGATTGACAGAGCAATCAGAGCTGCTGCGGGTGGTCTGCAGCGCAAAGATAAAACGGTTAGAAATTTAAGAACATAAAAGTATCGGAGGGGACAAAATGAAAAAGTTAGTAATAATGTTTCTCGCATTGTTGGTTAGTGCCGGCACGCCGGCGTTCGCAACCCCGGCAATCGAATTCAGTCCTGATGCAGACACCGGAGGTGGCTGGTATTACGATGGGGCGGACGTCCTTAGCTTTAACCAGTATATTACCATTGATAGAGGAATGGGTAGTAACGCTGATGCTTTGGCCGGCTCTTTGGTTTATATCCCCACCCTCGTAGTAAGTGGAAGCGGGACTTACTACGATGTCAAACCAATAAGCAGCCCAACCATCACGATTACCAACGCAGATAAGAGCGCGGTTTACTTGACTGGAACCCTTGGTTCAGGAGACCTGCAAACGATCGGCACGATAGCAGGGGGCTACACTTCTTTTCAGACAGATATTACCGACATCGTAATAACTGATGCCGGCAAGGCCCTTGGTTCTGCTGCGTTGAACATGATCCTTTATTCGCAAACTCCCGGACTCGATTTTGAACTCTCGTTGCAGGGTGGAAGTGGAACCAACTATCACAGCTTTGCGCAGATGTTAGCCGGCGGCTATACGGGCGGCAATGGTTTCAGTGGTGCCATGTCGATTCCTGAGCCGGCGACGATTGCTCTGATGGGTCTTGGATCATTAGCTTTGTTAAGAAAACGAAAGGCATAAGACAGTTCGCCATTTACCCGCCGCTGGGGCTGTGAGTATTACGCTTGCAGCCCTTTTTATCGTCTGGCGAGGAATAGTAGTAGTAGTCTGTCAAATTTGATTTGATAGCTTTCAAGGGCGGCAGCCTCAAGCGCAGCTTGGGGATGGCGTCTCCCTGTATTCACCATCCCCAAAGCCTTCGGCTTTGAGGCTGCCACTAAACCGTGAGAATGACAACTTACAGATTCAAGCTTGACAGGTTCTGAGCCATCCCCAAGATCGTCCCGATTTTTCGGGACTCGCTTGAGGCTGCCGCCCATCAAATTAGGTGTTACAAAATACTTGGTTTAGAAAAAACTTTTCGCTGTCGGCCGATAAAAAGGGCTGCTGCCTGCCCCGGCACGCCCTGATAGGTTTTTTAAACGGAATTTTGCGGTTTTTTAGCTGGCGTTGTAATAACTTTTGTGGTATGATACGTTTAGTATTTGGGTTGGAGGTGTGATATGTGTATATTTGGTTTTATATGGAGACGCTTGCGTAAATTATGGGGGTCAAGCGGAACTCTGCAAACCGGGATTGACTCCCATAAATGGGAAAGCAAAATCGAGATTTTTAGAAGCATATCGAGGGATCGTTATTGAATTCCTGAGCTAAAGAACTGGTACCACAAATAGTCCAGCCCATAGGTACCATTTCTGCTTATCTTGTGGGGTGGTGATTTTACACAGAAAACGCTGATTCTTCCGCAAACAAATCTTTTTAGCCCCGCTTCTTCGCTTTGCGAAGCAAAACGGCGGGGTGACAATTTGCATAGGCATACGCAAGGCGTGCGCCCAAGTAGCGGCTGTCGTGGGCGAATAACTGGTGAGTGGCGAGTGGTAATTATTTTTGATTAATTAAAAAGACTACGTACTTTTCTCCTGCGCGATTCACTTTGCGGTCGGGGCAAAGAGTGTATCTGATGGGAATGGCGATCCGTTAAACGTTTTTGGGAGTAATGGTATGGAGGTCTTGAGTCTTCGGTCTTATTAACTTCTCACCACTCACCAATTAACTACTCACCATTAGTCTTGCGTCTGAGGTCTTGAGTCTTCGGTCTTATTAACTTCTCACCACTCACCAATTAACTACTCACCATTAGTCTTGCGTCTGAGGTCTTGAGTCTTCGGTCTTATTAACTTCTCACCACTCACCAATTAACTACTCACCATTAGTCTTGCGTCTTGAGTCTGAGGTCTTGTGTCTTGTAAATTTTTCCTTGCATGCCCCCCTCCTACAATGTAATATGTCATCGACGTGCGGACGTTCATTGATTTTATCACAACAGCGGTGATGTAGGGTGTGCACTGCACACCTTTGTTCTTATACGGAAAACATATGAACAGTAGTTATAGGCAACGATAGAAAATGTAACGCACCAAGTTGATGTACATCGAACTCAAGACCGGTTATCAGGACAATGGCCCAGCTTGGATTGGGCGTGTTGAGTTCTCGCAAAGCGGACGAACATGCCCCGCACGAAACCTGTCCTGTTTGTCCTCCGAAGCTTCTGCGATGGTGGGAGTGTAATCGAAGGATAGGCCCTTGCCGTAATTTCGTGCGGGAAGCGCAGCCGAAGGGGTAGTCGAATGGGAGGAGTCTATTCAAAAAGCTGTCATTGCGAGAAGGCCGTAGGCCGACCCGGCAATCTCAAAAATATTTACACGTAGGGTGGCGGCTTGCCCCACCAGGTTACTTTAGTTTACTTTAGCTCACTACTCACTAATTCACCAATTCACCACGTGAGATGCAAAGCATTATCTCACCGTGGAGAGACGAGATTTCCCCCCAGTCATTCCGAACGCAGCGCATCCACCACCGTCATTCCGAGCGCAGAACTGGTTCCCGCCCTGGATTACCCGTTTTGGATTGGCCAGACGTAATGTCCTCGATTCCGACTCCCATGAATCCAACCGCCCCGGCCGGATCAGAGCACTCAAAGCGAAGCCATACCGTTAGTGTATCAACGCTCGGAGGTAGCGTTACGTCAACACCTTCTTCATCGCCATCATTACTCCGCGATCGACTCTTCTCGAGCCTGAAGATAGGACCAATCATTCTCTCGCTCTTCCCGAAAACGGCAATTCGTCCAGCTCGGCGGCTCATTTTCCCGTTTGGCAAAGGTGCTTTTCCCGCCAGTTGTTCAAGAGTAAGTTGCCTTCCGCCAGGCCCATTATGCGCACGAGATATCAGTGGAGGAAAAGAAATGCTGCTTAAGCAACCGCCATTCGGGACTGTCCCTACTTTGACACCTGATTCCTGGTCATCGCCTGCAAAAATTGCAGCCAAACTTCAAAGGTAACATCCGCGTTTCCATACGGTTTATGAGGTCTCAGAAAACTCCGAACACAATGGAACCTGATAAATACCCGCAAACACAACCGCGAGAAGTGTAAATGAAAAGTGTATGCGGATACCGCATCTAATTCATCTTCTTGATGCAATACAGGTTCTCATCGCTGCGCAAGATCAATGTGCCGTCGCACACAATCGCGCTGGCATTAAACGTGCTTCGATCCTCAAGTTTATTTAAAGCTAATTGTTCGAATTGTGGTTTCGCAGCCAATACCAAAGTACCGCCGTTACGTGTCACGACGTAAAGTCTTCCATCAGCCAATAGGGCCGATGCATAAGGCTGGGGCCCTACCCGTTCAGAATATTTGACTGATCCATCAGCCAGACTCAGGCAATAAGCAGTTCGATTGCGATCACTTACCCAGTACTTGTGACCTTCATGCACGACAGGAGAGCAAACATTCGCTCCGACATCGGCCTGCCAAAGCTTATGTGTGTCCGTTACATCCCCCCGGCCACCGCTTCGTACGGCAATGGCCTTCGAAGAACGGCCTCCCAAGGCATACAAAACACCTTTATGGGATACGATGCTTGGACAAATATAGTCTGGGATAGCTTCGCAGCGCCAGAGTTCACTACCCGTTTTGGGATCGAATCCCAGGATCCACCCTTTCACAGTTACGGCCAGCTCATGTTTCCCATTGGGGACCTCAACCAGATGAGGCGTATTCCAGGAAGAATCCATACCCCCCGCACGCCACACTTCTTTGCCCGTGGCCTTATCGATAGCCACAAGTGATTCGCTCTCGACACTTGCATTGACGATGACCAGGTTCTCGTACAATACGGGCGATGTGCCATTGCCCCAGCCATGCGTTTTCGTTCCGACGCTGGTTCGCCAAATCTGATTCCCGTCCAGGTCGAACTTAAAGACGCCGCTCTTTCCAAAAAAGATATAAAGATGCTCACCGTCAGTCACCGGCGTCTGGGCGGCATACCCATGATCGCGCACGCGTTTCGACTCAGGAAGCATCGGCTTGATTCGCTTGTCGAAGACCATCTTTCCGGTTTTAGCGTCAACACACACGACATGAAGCGTCAAGCCCTCCATGCGGCTCGAACTACTACCCATGCCATATCCGCTGTAGCAGGTAACATACAATTTGCCGTCTAATGTAATCGGACTGGACGAACCATAACCGGGCATCGCCGTCTTCCAAACGACATTTTCCGTCTCGCTCCAGGTGATAGGCAAATCTTGTTCCTGCGAAATACCCAATCCAGCCGGGCCTCGAAACTGAGGCCAATTTTCAGCAAGCACAGTCTGGGCAAAAAAGATAACAATAACCAACGAGACAACATGACTGAGACGACATCGAAACATAACTATACCTTTCACAATAATGGGAAATCACTGATACTATAATGCTTTCGATTGAAAATTCCCATATCTTTCCACCAGAAAGCTCCTTGTGTCCTAATAAATAGTATATATGAAGGATTATACGTTGTCAAAAGAAAAAATAGCTGAAAACTAACGACAGTCACGAATGGCATGAAGATAAGCAATTCTCATTGTAAGAGAGCCTCCCGCATTTCTGATCTGGGCTTGTTTAGCTAAGATACGAGCCACCGCCTCTCGGCAGGAACAGTCGGGTTCCAAGACCTGGACAAGAAAGGCCCAGAGGGTTTGAATGGGCGTCCAGATGCGATTTCGCCAGCGATAGTTCTCCGTTGCAGCCGCATCTATAATATCCCTCGCCGAGAGAAACTCGGCAAAGAACTTGAGCCTTTTGAAAAAATCATCCTTGAGAATTTTTCTGAAATGTGCAATCCTGGCCATCTGTAGCCTCCTTTCGTTTTATGTGAATGTTTGATTACTACAGTCCACTTAAAACATAGGAGGCCTTTTTTTTCAAGTCTTTGCATTATAAAACGTTAACGCTTATCTTCATGCCATTCGGGACTGTCCCCAATAAACCCAAATCTTAATCCACGCACCAGCCCCCGACGTATCTTCGGCAGGCCAATTAGGGTTTGCTGTGGCGATGGGCGGTTTGCCCCATTCCATTTTCACCCAATAAGATAATCAAAACCACAATTCCCATCAAACCAAAACCCAAGTGACCGTAATTCACTTGCAATCTTGGACTTCTGATGGTAGCATCTGACCAGATTTATCTTTTCTACGAATGCCGGGCAAACAGGGAGACCGATAAGAAAACAGCAGTATAAGCCCTAAAAGCATATAAAATCACGAACAACAGTTTAGAGAAATAATTTAGTTATAGTATGACTACTCAATTCGTTACAAATCAAGAGAGACTTCTCTCGGATGTGGTCAATAGTATTCTCCCCTGCGCCGAGCGACTCTATTTCTTGGTAGGATACTTCTACTTCTCGGTATTCAACTAAATTCATCGAAGAAAATTTACTAAGCCTAAGTGAGTAGGTTAAGGAATAGTCAGATGGAAAAAGGGTTAAAAAAAGAACTTGGCCTTTTGGGGGTTTTCTGCGTTGCTACCGGAGCGATGATTAGCTCAGGGCTGTTTATTTTACCCGGATTAGCTTTCTCCAAAGCGGGCCCGGCAGTTATCCTATCGTACATGATAGCAGGGATTTTTTGCCTTCCTACTCTTTTAAGTATGGCGGAACTGACCACTGCGATGCCAAAGGCAGGAGGTGATTATTTCTATATCATGAGAGGATTTGGTCCTCTGTTGGGGACAGTGGCCGGCTTTTCCACCTGGCTTTCTTTGAGCCTAAAAGGAGCGTTTGCGCTTATAGGTATGGGCGCTTATCTGAGAATAATTACCGATATACCTTTAACTATCATTGCATTGCTTTGCTGTCTGTTTTTTATTTTCCTGAATTTGGTAGGTGTAAAAGAAGCGGGAAGATTTCAGGTGGTCTTGGTCTTGGGACTCCTGGCCGTACTTTCCAGTTACGTTCTCTGGGGCTGGAAAACAATTAATCCCTCGAATTTTTCTCCATTTTTTGCTGAGGGAGTGGGTTCTGTGTTGGCTACAGCAAGTTTTGTCTTTATTTCCTACGGGGGGCTGACCAAAGTAGCTGCTTTAGCCGAGGAAACAAAAAATCCAGGTAAAAATTTACCCATGGGCATGATTCTTTCTCTTATTGTAACCTCGATTTTTTATGCTTTAGTTATCTTTGTAACTATCGGGGTTTTGAATCCTGAGTCCTTGAAAGGTACCCTTACACCGATATCTGATGGAGCAGCAGTTTTAGGTGGCAACATCTTAAAAATAATAATAAGCATTGGCGCATTCTTGGCCTTTATCTCAACGGCCAATTCTGGGATTATGACGGCCTCTCGCTACCCGTTAGGAATGAGTCGGGATAAACTCCTTCCCGGCGGTTTTCAAAAAATAAGTTCTAAATTTAAGACTCCTTATGCTTCTATTCTTTTTACCGGCTCTTTTATGATTTTAGCCATTCTGTTTTTAAGGCTCGAACTGTTAGTTAAAGTTGCTTCCAGCATCTTGATTTTACTGTATATCTTTGCCAACTTAACTCTTATTTTATTCAGGGAAAGCAGAATCTTAAGCTACAGGCCAAAATTTCATTCTCCGTTTTACCCATATCTTCAGGCTTTAGGAATATTGGGTGGGTTGTTCCTTTTAATTGAGATGGGAACGTTTATTGTTTTTCTGACTATAGTGTTTCTATTATTAGGATTTGCCTGGTACAAAGCTTATGCCCAAAAAAGAGCGAGTCAGGATTCAGCACTTATATATGCGTTAGAAAGACTGGTGGCTGTGGATAAAGAATTGACTTCAGATAACCTCCTTACTGAATTGAAGGATATTGTTGTTGAGAGAGACGGGCTAATAAAGGATAGATTCCAGAGCCTTATTGAGGAAGCTGATGTTTTGGATATAGACGGAGCTTTGAAAATGGAGGATTTTTTCAGAGATATTTCGGATATTCTAAGTGAGAAGCTGAATTTAAATCCAAAAGTGTTATTCAGAAAATTTGTGGAAAGAGAAAAAGAATCCAGCACCGTAGTAGGGTGCGACCAGATATTCTGGCAGGGCTATGCAGCCCGTTTTCGTACATCCCAGTAGCTTTTCCACGTATTTGACTGCTCCAAAGCAATCAAGGCCATTATTGCATCGGCTCCAGGTCTGTCCCAAC
>Ga0209979_1002074_pt1 | contig 20029 bp, 17 predicted proteins | sample AnhtaG_FD_183114 | JGI IMG/M metagenome (GOLD analysis project Ga0209979, IMG submission 183114) | Deep subsurface microbial communities from Anholt, Denmark to uncover new lineages of life (NeLLi) - Anholt_01485 metaG (SPAdes) (version 2) | ecosystem: Environmental > Aquatic > Marine > Oceanic...
AGGAGGCGCTGGATCAGTTCGAGAGGGCAGTTGAGGCTGCCCCGGCGTCTGGGCAGGCCCACGTGGCCCTTGGCGACTGGCATCGGCTGCAGGCGGATTGGGGGGAGGCGGAGGAGGCGTATCGGAAGGCGATAGAGGTAGCTCGTGCCGACCCCAGTGGATACATCATGCTTGGACAGGGCTATGAGGCTCAGGGTCGCCAGCAGGAGGCGCTGGATCAGTTCCAGAGGGCAGTTGAGGCTGCCCCGGCGTCTGGGCAGGCCCATGTGGCCCTTGGTGACTGGCACCGGCTGCAGGCGGATTGGGGGTCAGCGGAGGAGGCGTATCGGAAGGCGATAGAGGTAGCTCCTGCCGACCCCAGCGGATACATCATGCTTGGACAGGGCTATGAGGCTCAGGGTCGCCAGCAGGAGGCGCTGGATCAGTTCCAGAGGGCAGTTGAGGTTGCCCCGGCCTCGGTTCAGGCCTATGTGGCCCTTGGCGACTGGCATCGGCTGCAGGCGGATTGGGGGGCGGCGGAGGAGGCGTATGGGAAGGCGATAGAGGTAGCTCCTGCCGACCCCGGTGGATACATCAGGCTTGGACAGGGCTATCAGGCCCAGGGTTGGCAGCAGGAGGCGCTGGATCAGTTCCAAGCGGCGGTTGAGGTTGCCCCGGCGTCTGGACAAGCCTATGTGGCCCTTGGCGATTGGCATCGGCTGCAGGCGGATTGGGGGGAGGCGGAGGAGGCGTATCGGAAGGCCATAGAGGTGGCTCCTGCCGACCCCAGTGGATACATCCGCCTTGGTGAGATGTATCAGGCTCAGGGTTGGCGCCAGGAGGCGCTGGATCAGTTCCAAGCGGCGGTTGAGGCTGCCCCGGCGTCTGGCTTGGCTCACATCTCCCTGGGCGATGCTTATCGGCACCAGGCCGCTCTGCAATCCGCCCTGGTCGAATACGAGCAGGCTGTGGCCTTGGAGCCAGATTCAAGTGGTGCTTATAGAGCCCTGATCCAGGCCCAGCAAGCCCTGGGCCAGCCGGAGCAAGCCCTCGCTTGGGCCGAAGCCGCGGTGGAAAAGAACCTGGGCAGCGCTTCGGCGGAAATCATCCTGGGCGATGTATATACAAGCCAAGGTCAAGCAGAAAACGCACTGGAGGCCTACCATCGCGCTGTAACCAAGGAACCTGGCAGCATAGAGGCCCAAATTGCCCTGGGCTGGGCCCACCAGATTCGCGGATCCCAAGAAGAGGCGATGGAGGCCTATCAAAAAGCAGTCACATTGCAACCAGGGAATGCTAACACGCATGTTGCTTTAGCAAGCGGCTATTTCGGTGAGAGCCAGATTGGAGCGGCGATCACCGAGTACCAAACCGCCGTTGCCTTGGATCTCAGTTCGGTGAACTCATATCTTGCTCTGGGTGATTTCTATAAGGTCCGAAACCAGCTCGATGAGGCGATTCAAGCCTACCAGCAAGCCTTAAGTGCTGACACGTACAATGTCTCTGGTATGATCGCTATTGGCGACACACTGGAGCAGCAAGGGAAGACAACAGAGGCTATAGAGCAATATCAGGAAGCTGCTCAGGCAAATCTGGGCCTTGCCTCAGCAGAGTTGGCATTGGGAAATTTGTATCGTGAGCTGGAGGACTACAATCAGGCTGTAGAAGCCTATCGGCGAGGCATTGCTGCACAACCCGGAGATGCTAGTTTGTACGTCGACTTGGCTTTTGCTTTCCAAGCCGATGGAAAGCCTGAAGAAGCACTGGAGCAGTGTAATCGGGCGCTGGAGGTGAATCCTGGCTCGGCTTCAGCCTACGCCGCAAAAGGCCACATCCTAGCACGGGATTTTGGGGAATTTGACGAGGCCTTATCCATCTATGAACAGGCAGTGCAACTTGACTCCAGACAGACAGGGGCATACAAGGATACAGCACGGATACACCTACGGGAAATGCAAGACCTGGATAGCTTTATCTCCCAATACGAGGCCATTCGCGATGCAAATCCTGACCAGGCTTGGGTATATGGCATGCTGGCTTACGCCTACAAGACTAAGGATGCTGTCAGTGAGGCTATCAATACATTCGAGTCCCTACTAGGATTTGTTCCGGACTATGCCGATGCTCATTGCGATCTGGCAGAGCTATATGAGCGGGTAGTTCAAAGGCAGCCAGCCATTGATCACTGGGGTGTTTGCGCAGCGCTGACTTGCGGAACTCAACTCGGTGCTGATGCAGAATGGAATCGGGATCAGCTCAATCACATTATAATCACATCTCCGTCTGACGGTGCCACGGTGGCCGGTCGAGTGGAAATCAGGGGCTCAGCTTATATAGATGATTTCCAATTCTATAAAGTGGAATTCGGGGCTGGTGAGCAGCCTACTTCATGGTCGGTTATCGAAGATATCTACACAAGCCCGGTCATTGACAGCACATTGACGACATGGGACACTAGCAATCTGCCGGAAGGAGCCTATACTTTGCGGCTGACGGTTGTGGACAATACAGGCAATGAGCGGCCGGCCTATGAGGTACAGGTCACCATCCATCACTAGATACAGCTTTGCGCTAGGAGTTTATGTGAAAAGTCGGGCTGTCTGGAAGGCAATCGAGGCCCGAGCGAAATGAAGCATCGCCAGGTAGTTTTCAACTTTCTTCTCCCAGCAGATGAGCAACCGCCGGGAGCGGTTCAGCCGCAAATGGGTAATGCTCTACCGCTACTTTGCGCCCTAGATGATGAGGGGTCACCACGACCTGGCCACCATCATGTACATCCAGAACTCCGGGCAGGAGTGTGGCTCGGCGCACATCTACTTCGAGGGAGCAGGGCATCTGCGAGTTCACCTACTCCCAGCACATCGAGCAGATCGCGCCCGGTGAGACCTACATCACGACCGTGCCCTCTGCGCTGTCCGCCCCCTGGCTGGGGTCGGCCTACATCGAGTCCAACGTGCAACTGGGCATCATCGTGGACCAGACCAGCCTCGCGCCCTCGGCGGATAGGGGCATGCTGCTGAGTTGGCGCGGCCAGCCCTATCAGCCTTTGGATGGCATTCCTGACCCGGACACGGGCGCAATCGAATGGGACACCACGCTCTACGGCGACCTCGTCTTCCGCGAGTGGAGCGGGTGGAACGCCAGCGTCCAGGTGCAGAACCTGACCAAGATCTCGCAGCCGACCTTCGTCACCGTGGACTTCATGGACAACAGCGGCGACGAGATCCTCTTCCTGGCGGACTGGATCTGCCCCGGCGGGTCGGAGACCTTCTACATGCCGGTGATCACCGACCTGGGCTTCGACTACTGGGGAGCGGTGGAAATCAAGTCCCACAAGCAGGTTGACTGGCCGGGCGGCATCCACGAGGGAGCGCCCATCTTCGCCATCGTTGACCTCAAGAATGCCACCAGGGGTCAGGGCGGGGCCTATAACGCCCATCCTGAGTTCGAGAAGGAGGGCACGTGGGACTTCGCGCTGCCGCTGCTGGCGAAGAAGCACCAGAACGTGACCTCGCTGTTCGTCATTCGCAACAACGCCAACTGCAACAAGATCAAGCCTGAGATCAAGTTCAAGAACCAGGAAGGCCGGATCGTGTGCATCTTGGACAGCTTCTGGCTGCATCCCAAGCACTCGAAGCTGATTGACCTGGCGAACATCGGCTGCTTGACCGACGGCTGGGTTGGCGCGGCGGAGGTGATCGTCCAGGCCGATGTGGAGCAGCTCTGCAACGGCGAGCCGACCGACGTCATGCCCTCCGTGGTGGTGGTCAACCGGGTGCCGCCCGGGGTGACGCCGCTGGGAGACGAGACCAGAGTCTACGAGGGCTTCCCGGTCAAGCAGTGGTGCATCCCGCAGCAGTGCTGGGTCACCCTGATGGGCCAGGTAGTCACCGACACGGATCAGGGGCTGGTAGATGCCGCGGTGACTGTCTCCACCGACCTGTGGTGCGGTGCGAAGTGGACGGACACCGGGACAACCGGCGCAACCGGCGCTTACACCATCACCGTTCCGGGCTCGCCTGACGCGGTGGGCGCGTATGCCATCACGGCGGCCAAGAGTGGCTATGTGATGACGCCTACCGTCGCGATTACGGAAACGGTTGTCGGCTGCGACCAGTCCACGACTGCGGACATCCTCACGATGGCCGAGGAGAATACGGTCGGTGGCGTGGTCTTCTACGACTACGGCGACGACGGTGCAGATCCAGACGATGCTGTGGCGGGTGCCACGGTGGAACTCTGGGAGGGCACCACCAAACTGGCCTCCACCACCACCGACAGCATGGGCCTCTACAGTTTCGGTGGCCTGTACAAGGGTGTCACCTACACGCTCAAGGCCAAGTATGGCGCCCTATCTGGCACGGCGCCGGTCACTCCGCCTGGCTGGGGTGCTGCGATAAAGCAGGACATCGAGCTACAGCCATAACAGTTGCGTACCCCAACCCAGGCCCGAAAGCCACCAGGGGGAAACCCCTGGTGGCTTTTTTCGTGCGGGGGTCTGTCAACGGATGGGCAACGGATAAACGGATGGATGTAAGGGCGGGCTGGTGTGCCCGCTCAGTGCTGTCTCGCTCCCCTTTTCGGTAGCCGGATGTAGTGCGCCCTCTCAGTCCCGCGGTTTGATCTGTCAACGGATGGGGAACGGATAAACGGATGCGGGAGCGGGTCGTCTCTATTTGTCCAATCGGGGTGGGGGTGGTATAATAGAGTTGCAATTGAAGGGGTTATGATAAATACAAGAAAGTCAGGAGACTTCGCCATGAATGTGAAAGGAGACAGCAAATGAGCAAGGCGGCCATCCAACGGGTCTCCGTTCCCGATGCGGAGTGGCAGGAATTGGTCAAGTTGAGCGCACAAGAAGGCGTCCCCCCTGAAAGCTTGTTGGAGAAGGCTCTAAGGAGGTATCTTTCAGAGGTGCGGAGGATAGCGGAAGCAAGACGACTGCTTCGCCAGAGCTTCGGCGTCTGGAAGAACAGGGATGACCTGGGAGGGGACAGCGTTGACATTGTGAACAAGCTTCGCGAGGAGTGGGATGAGCGAACAAGGAGACTGGGAATCGAGTAGTTATGTTATCGATTCCGATGTACTCATTGACCATTTGAGAGGACATAGATCCGCACTGGATTTCATCGATTCTCTCATCCTTGATGGAGCAGAGGTGTGTTTTTCGGTAATCAGCGAAGCAGAGATCTATTCCAATGTACAGCCGGGCGAGGAGGCCAGGATACTGGCCCTATTTGGGGCCCTTACCAGGCTAAATGTCAACGGCGTCGTAGCCAGAAAGGCAGGCCAGTATCGCGCGTTATATAGGCGAAGTCATCGGATGGCCTTACCTGATGCGCTGATCGCTGCTACAGCTTTTGTCCACCAGTCCACCTTGATTACCAGGAATGTACGGCATTATCCTATGCCAGACGTTCAAGTGGTGATGCCCTTCGAGATAAGATGAGCCTCTAGTCACCGGGGATAAACCGCTGATTGAAAGCTACCAAGGGAAACCCCTGGTGGCTTTTTTCCTGTCCACTATCTGTCAACGGATGGGGAACGGATAAACGGATGGAGCCCCGTACTCTTCCTGGCACGGGCGTGGTGGGCGCTCTCTGGCGCGCAATTTGTGGGTAGAGGGACAAGCCCGCGAGTCGCGCTGCTTGTCTTCTGTGGCAAGCCTTCGGATTGACTACAACACGAAAAGCTGGTACAATAGTCCTAGGGGAAGGGAGAATGATCGGTCGGATCAAGAAATGCTTCTTGGAAAACAGGGTGCTCTATACCCAGCATGCGAGGGACGAGATGCGCTCGGAGGAGTTGGGGCCCATCAGCGAGGAGGAGGTCTTTGAAGCTGTACAAACTGGAGAGGTTATCGAGAGCTATGAACACGATAAACCCTATCCCAGTATCCTGATGTATGGAAGGACATTGCGGGAACGGCCGATTCACTTGGTATGCGCTTATGCGGAGGAAGAGGATGTGACCGTAGTTATCACGGTCTATGAGCCAGATCCATCCCGTTGGATAGACTATCGAAGGAGGAGGAAATGAGGTGCGTCATTTGCGGTAGCCCGGATATCGAGAAGAGCAAGGTAGAAGAGGAAATTCGCTTGGAGAACGACGTTGTTCTCTTCCCTATGGAGGTTTTGGTTTGTTTGGACTGTGGGGAGAGATATTATGACCGAAGGACGATGAGACTTTTAGAAGAGGCGGAGGAAGAGATAAAAGCGAAGAGGATGGCCCTTCAAGCCGTGGGAAGGGTTTTAAAGCCGGCAATGGCCTAGCGTGAACCGGAGAAGCCGCCGAGGGGAAAACCTTGGCGGCTTTTCTATCTGTCAACGGACGGGGAACAGATAAGCGCGATGAATAAAATGAGCAAGTTGCCTGGATTTGAGACAGAAGAAGAATTTGCTGATTTCATCGATGCACATGACACGGCCGAATATTGGGATCAATTTCAGGATGTGCCCGGGGTGCAAATCAGTGTATCCCGACCGCTCGAGGCAGCGGAACCCTTGGAGCTTTACCGCGATTTGCCAGAAGCGATCAAAGGGGTGGCCCAGAGGAAAGGCGTGCCTTATCACGCCCTTGTCCGGCAATGGTTGAGCGAAAAGCTAAAGGAGGAGCTCCCCCACGCTTGAGCTTTAGAGCTGTGCTTCGCATTCCTTGAAGGGCTGGATAAGCTACATTGGGCATTGAAAGCCACCAAGGGGAAACCCCGGGCGGCTTTTTTTCTTGCGGGGGTCTGTCAACGGATAGGTGCGGTGGGTGGTTCTCCATCCCGCCCTTCGGGGGCTGCTCGCCACTGTTTGCCAAATCGGGACGGGGCTGGTATAATGGAGCTAGAACCATTGCCAGGAATTCGAAGGACAAGAGAGGGTAGGGTTGTTTGGTGCCTTTGGGAAGGATGGAGATAAAATGAGCATAATGACCCTTACACCCCAGGCTATTGAGGGCCTCTTTTCCTCTCTCCCTCAGGACGAAAGGGCGGCCATCATCAGCTACGGAGTAGCTATCCGGCTCTCAGATCTGCGCAAGAGGCTCTTCCTTGCGGAAAGCAAAGTTGAGCACTTTGAGGGAAAATATCAGACCACCGTGGCCGAGCTCAATGCCAAAGGCCTGCCTGACGATGCCGATTACGAGATGCACGAGGATTATATCCTGTGGCACCATTGGGCCGAGGTGATCGAGAAAACGAGGGAAGCTCTCGCCTCTTTGGAGGAGATAGCCAGCACTGGCCTTTGCCTGGGAGAGATGATCCATGCTGGCGCCAGCTAGGCTGCTGGAAATAGAGGAGCGATTTGGGGGGTACATCCAGAGCATTGCCCCCCTCGAGCTTGATGGGGAGACGCTGCGGCTCATCCTGTATTTGAAGGGGGACACGCATCTGCGGGTGACGGAGAAGTGGAGAGGCAATGTCCTTGAGCGGTACAGCTACTACTGGCTCACTGCCGAGAATTAACTGAAGATTGGGTGGGACAATGCGCCACACCATACTCATCTTCCGAACTTTCCGCATCACAAGCATGTTGGGCGAAGGGAGAATAGGCGGCCTTCTTTTGAGACCAGCCTGGAGGATGTGATGAAAGTCATAATGCCGCAGTTGCCCAGGTAGAAGAAGCCGCCGGGGAAAACTCCTGGCGGCTTTTCTTATCTGCCAATGGATGGGGAACGGATTAACGGATGGAGCCCCGTACTCTTCCTGGCACGGGCGTGGTGGGTGCTCGCCCTCCCGCCCGTTGTGGGTTGCCCGCCCGCATTTGCAAAATCGGGGCAAATTGGCATAATAGCTCTAACCGAGGTCGGCAGGAATCCAAGGAGAAGGGGGATGGCCATGGCTGAGGAGGGGAAAGCACCGGTTTCAGAGGTCGAGAAGGCGGAGATACCCTGGGTGGTGGCCTATCTGAGGGAGGACATCCAGGAGCTGAGGAACTAGGTGCGGTAGCTTCGGAGGCTCACCATCGAATGCCATGAGAAACTCGATAAGTGTCAAGTTGGCGGCGGGCCGGTGCCCCCCACATCAAACACATTATACGAGGAGGCTTAACAATGAGAAGAGAGATTCTCATAATCTCAGTTGTCTTTTCGCTGCTATTGATGTGTGTTTCCCGTGCCAACATTACCATACCATCTAACACCAACTTCGATATCGAGTTGCAGCACCGGTTGGATTCGAGCAGCACGGTCAACATTATCGAGCCCACAGCTCAGGCACCGGCGTACGTAAGAGAGGGAGCCAGCTTCACTGTGGGGTTCACCTCATATTCCTTCCCATCATCCTCAAGAGCTATCCAGCAGGCCTATGATCCATACCGATCTCCAGCTAGTAGCCTATCCCAAACCTTAAGACGTGATACTCAACTTCAACAACAATTCCTGTCTTTCACAGCCAGTACTATACTTCAAGCCCCTGGAAATAGGCAAGAGCAGGTAGGGATAAGCAACGGATAAGCACGCTCCATTTCCGTTTGGCCTAATCAACTGCCTGCGTGCAAGGCTCTCCGTAAGCGAAGAAGCCACCTGGATTGACCGTGCAGGTGGGTTTTGCTATTGCCCAATAAGCCGAAATCTGGTATAATGTTGACCAAGCAAAAAAGGGATTACAGAGTTACGGCTCTGGTGATCCCAGTACCTCTCTCCTGTGGGCCCGGGAAGTAGGCATAGAGCAATTATGGCACCAAGCCGCTTCCTGGGCAAATGGAGGCGGCTTTTTGGTTCCGGCACGTTGGAAGCCACAAGTGACGGGCGACGTGGCTGCCGAAGCACCGGAAGTGAGTTGGATGGAACGTTCAGAAACGCCAGATTGAGGTTCTGATCTGCAAACAGTCTTTTCGCTGGCATCATATTCGTGTTTTGTCAACTTTGCCATCAGGAGCGATAATACCAGAAAAATGCATTGGCGAAATTCAGTAAGATCCTCTATGTTGATTAGAGTGTTCAATGCGAACCTGGAGTGCAGGCTTCAGCCTGCGATTTTGCAGCCCAGAGGCAGCAGTCCGCGCTCTCTCAAACTTGCGTTGACCGTACTGCTCATACCTCTACTTTTTTCATTTCTTCTGGCCTTCACAAAGGCAGCCCCGCCCCCGCCGGGGCTGTTGGCATCAGCCTCTTCCTCTCCGTCAAAGCTGGCCCCAGCAGTACGGACCAAGATCGAGCCGCTGGTGCTTAAGGAGCTGACCGAAGCTTCTTGGTCCAGCGAGAGCAAGCTTGCAGAGGACGCGAAGACCACCTACGTTGTCTACCTCAGGGAGCGGGCCGACTTGAGGCCTGCCCGAGTGATGGCCGCTGGGCTTGCTCGCCGACAGACGGTGGTCTCGGCTCTGCAGGCGACGGCGCGGCGAGCCCAGGCGGACATCGTCGCTTATTTGGCACAGCAGAAATCAGTGGGCAAGGTGACGGATTACACCCCCTATTGGGTCTTCAACGGGCTGGCCGTCACGGGGGACCTGGAGACGCTTCTCGCCCTGGCCGCCCGGCCTGAGGTGGAGAGAATCCGGGCCAACCATAGGCGCGAACTCCCAGACCCCCCCCTTAATCCCCCCCCTAGTAGGGGGGGGACAAGAGGGGGGGTTGTGGAGTGGAACATCACCCGGCTGAGGGCCGATGAGGTCTGGCGCGACCTCGACATCGCTGGTGCGGGCGTGGTGGTTGCCAATATGGATACTGGCGTGGACTGGACCCACCCCGCCCTGCAGAGCAAGTACGGGGGCTCGGACGGCGACCACAACTACAACTGGTATGATTGCACTGGCACTTATCCCAGTGCCCCCGCTGACGGAGACGGTCACGGCACCCACACCATGGGCACCATAGTCGGCTCTGATACTTCGACTGGGCTCAGTACAAGCACTTCGGCTGAGCTCAGTACAAGTGCCGGCGGCACTTTCCACATCGGCATGGCCCCCGATGCCCAGTGGATAGCGATCAAGGTCTTGGATGACGACGGTATCGGTTATGACACCTGGATCCACGCTGGCTTCCAGTGGCTGCTGGCCCCCACAGATCTTAACGGCAATAACCCCGATCCCAGTAAAGCACCCGATGTGGTTAACAACTCCTGGGGGCCTTCCTTTCCCAATGTGGCCGATCTTACTTTCCTGCCTGACGTGCAGGCCTTGCGGGCGGCAGGTATCTTCGCTGTGTTCGGTGCTGGAAACGAGGGGGAGCTGGGCGACGGCACTATTGCAGCGCCGGCTGGCTATCCGGAATCTTTCACTGTGGGTGCCACCGACTTCGAGGACGCTATTGCCTCCTTCAGTGGTCGAGGGCCCTCTTTCTGGGGGGAGTTTAAGCCAGAAGTTAGTGCCCCCGCAGTGGACATCCGCTCCAGCGTCCCCGGCGGTGGCTACGAGGGGGGCTGGAGTGGCACCTCCATGGCTACTCCTCACGCCGCCGGCCTGGCAGCCCTCCTGCTCTCGGCCGAGCCTACCTTGACCCTCTCCGAACTGGAGAGCTTCATGAAATACACTGCCGCCGATTTTGGCGAAGCGGGGGCTGACAACGCCTACGGCTGGGGGCGCATAGATGCCTACGAAGCGGTGCGCTGGGCCCTGGGCGCGGGTAAGCTCTACGGCAGGGTGACCACAGCAGGCAGTGGCACTCCTATTCCCGGGGCCACGGTCAGCGGTGTCAGCCAGGCCAATGACCAATTCATCGCTACCGCTAATGACGCGGGTGTCTACAGCATTAGCACTCCCAGCGGCCTCTATGACGTCACTGCCAGCGCCTTCGGCTACTACTCCGAGACAGTGAAGGCGGTGGAGGTCATCACCGGCTTCATGTCCATTCGAGATCTCGCCCTGCGGCCATCTCCTACGGGCACTCTAGCGGGTCGGGTGACCGAAGCTGATACGGATGCGCCTCTCATGGCTACCATTAGCGCCACTGATACCCCCCTTCGGCAAGCTCAGGACACAGCGGCCTCCGTCAGCACCGACGCCAATGGGTACTACACCCTGATGCTGCCCGTGGGCACTTACGCTGTCAAAGCCACAAGCCACGGCCACAAGGCGCAAACGGTAACAGGCATCAGCATCGCCTCCGGCGCCCGTCGGACCTTGGACTTCGCACTTTGGACTGCTCCCTCCATATTGTTGGTTGACTCCGACGTTTGGACCGGTGATAGCGTCGCCAACTACTACGAGTGGGCCTTGGAGTATGAAGGTTATTTTTGTGACACGCGTCCGATTACCGACACTGCCTATCTTCCCACTGCAGCGGAGCTTTCCCCTTATGATGTGGTCATCTGGGCCAGTCCCTGGAGCTCGCCAGGCTACATCAATGCCGACGAGGAGCTGATGGACTACCTGGATGGGGGTGGACGGCTTCTCATGTCCGGCCAGGACATCGGCTATTGGGATAGCAAAGACTATTTCTGGGCTTATGCACCCCTCTTCTACGATGAGTACTTGCATGCTGACTACGTGCGAAACGAGACCCGCATCAACGCCTTGAAAGGGCTGGCCGACGATATCCTCGAAGGGGTGAACCTCGTGCTCGAGGATGTTTATGCCTACAAGAAAGGAGACTACTTGACCTCCGATGAGGTAGCGCCAGCGGATGGTTATGCGACCAGCATCATCGCTTACGAGGGCGACGGCAGCGGGGGTCTCAGGGCCGATGTCTGCGACCCCAGTCCCTACAGGGTGGTCTATCTCTCCTTCGGCTATGAGGGGACTGGCCCCAGGCCGGGCTACGCCGCAGTGCTCGATAGGGCCATTCAATGGCTAGTCGCGCCGCGTCCCTTGAGGGAGACTAGCCTTACGCCGAAGGCCCAGTCTCGGGTGGGAGAGTCGGGAACCAGCATACAATATTCCGAAAGGGTGGTGAATAATGGTCAGGCAGTTGGTGCTTACAATATCTCCCTCTCGGGCAATGCCTGGCCAACGGCCATCTTGGATCCGGAGACCATGAATCCTGTAGCCAGGACGGAGGAGATATCACCCTGTGGCTGGCAAGACCTGCTCGTGCAAGTGGATATCCCTAGCTCGGCGGCGGTGGGAGAGATGGACACGGTTACAGTTCGAGCGACGATGACTGATGACCCCAGCGTCTCCAGCACGGCGACTCTAACCACTCGGGCCTTCCCCGCCTGGAACTACAAAAGCCGCATGCTAACTCCCCGCTACCGCTTGGCGGCGGCGACGGTCGGCTGCGAACTCTACGCTATCGGTGGTTGGGACTGGACCGGTGCTTCCACCGTCAACGAGATGTACGATCCCGTTGTCGATTTCTGGACGAAAAAAGCATCCAAGCCGACAGGGGCGGCCAACGTAGGTGCCGCTGTCCTCAATGGTCGGATTTACGTGGTGGGGGGAATGACCTATAGTGGCTTCCTCTCGGCGGTGGAGGTCTACGACCCCGCCACAGATAGGTGGTCTTCGGTAGCGCCTTTGCCCGTGGGCCTATCAGGTCCGGCGGTGGCGGCTGCGGGGGGCAAGCTCTACGTCTTCGGCGGCCGTAGCGCCTCGGGCTATGTGGACACCACTTACGAATACGATCCCACTGCTGATACCTGGACACAAAAGGCTCCGATGCCCGGTGGGGCTCGAGCCTACGCGGCGGCCACAACCTTGAACGGTAAGATCTATGTCGCAGGCGGCTGGCCCGACCTCCGCACCTTGGAGGAGTACGACCCAGCCACCGACACCTGGGCGACTAAAGCCTCGCTCTTGAGAGGTAGACAGTCGCTAGGGTTGGTGACTATCGGTGGCTACATCTACGCCCTGGGCGGTGGCTCGTATTGGGACGCTCTGGGAACGGCCGAGCGCTATGATCCCGCCGCTGACACTTGGGTGCCGGTCTCATCCTTGAACACAGCCCGCCTGGGCTTTGGAGCGGCGGTGGCGGGAGGGAGGATTTACGCGGTAGGTGGCGTTGACATATACGGCGAGTCCATCCCAACTAACGAAGCGCTGGCTCTGGAGGACTCCCTGTGTCCTTCGATCAAGAGAGTGGATAAGGTGACGGCCTTACCTGGCGAGGTCCTGACTTACACCATAGCTCTCAATAACCCAGGCAGCGCCGATTTCGCGGTCGTGAGCCTGGTCGACCCCATGCCGGCCAACACCACCTACGTGCCGGGCAGCGTCAGCGGAGGGGCCACCTACTGTGCGGAGACCAATCAAATCGAGTGGAGCGGCACGGTGAGGGCGGGCACATCCATCACTTTCACCTTCCAGGTGACGCTGGATAGTCCCTTACTTGGGGGGACGACCATTGCCAACGTTGCGGCTGTCAACGACGGCAGGGGCACATCCTTCACGAAAAAGGCGACAACAAAGGTACAGGCAGCCAATTTGGAGACATCCATAAAAGAAGTTGATAAAACGGTAGCTTCGTCGGGGGACGTATTGACCTATACTATCATTCTGAGCAACACGGGCTCGGTAAACGTTGTGGGCGCCAGCTTGGTTGACCGCCTTCCGGCTAGCACCACCTACGTACCTGACAGCGCAACTGGTGGGGCGGTCTACGATCCTGTCCTCAATCGGATAGAGTGGACGGGGATGGTCTGGCCCACAGTGTCCGAGAAGACCGCTTACAGTTGGCTGGACAGCGACACACCGGGCGGTCCCACGTACAATTGCGAGGCGATCAGCGAGACGGGCACCCAGGTCACCTCTTGGACTGATAGGAACGACGGCTTCGCAGGGCCCTTCGACATCGGTTTCGACTTCCCCTTTTTCGGCAACGTCTACTCGAACAGCCTTTACGTGGGCACAAACGGCTACGTGAGCTTCGGCCAGGGCCACAGCGGCATACCTATCGGCACCTTACCCAGCCGTAGCTATCCCAACAACGACATCATGCCCTTCGGCGGTTCCTTGTACATCATGGATGGTGTATCTCACGTCTACTACCAGTTGCTCAGCGGTCCCACTCGCTTTGTCATCGAGTATGTGGACGTCCAATGGTGCTGTGGTCTGAACACCTCTCACACCTTTGAGATCGTGCTCTACCCCGGCGGGGAGATCCTGACCCAGTACAAGAGCCTGCACGGGGACATCCCCTGGTTGGTGGGCCTCGAGAACGAGGATGGCACCGAAGGGTTGAACTATCCACCTTCTTTAATCCATGACAGCTTGGCCATCAAATATCTGCCCCCTGCCCCGCCCTGTCCTCCCCACGTAATTAGCTTCCAGGCGAGAGTTGATGACTCCGTCCCACCGGAGACGGTCATCACCAACACAGCCACCATCAGCGACGGGGTGGAGTTCTCCTATACAAGGACGGTGACAACTACAGCTAACACGGTGGATCTCTGGACCTCGACTAAGACGGTGAGTGAGGCCCTGGCTGTGCCCGGCGACGTGTTGACCTACACCATCGTTCTGCGCAACACTTGTACTGAGCCTAGCCGAAGTAACGGTGAGGCTGCAGAAGCAGGTTTTACCGACCCCATCCCTGTTCATACGAGTTACGCATCCGGCAGCGTCACCGGCGGAGCGACCTACGAGGCAGCGCTCAATAGGATTCAATGGAGTGGGACAGTGCCTGCCAGGAGCGAGAAGGTCTTCACCTTTGCCGTGACGACGGATGCATCGCTGCCCGATGACACGCTCATCGTCAACGTTGCTACTATCAGCGATGGATTGCATCTGCCCTTCACTCGCACTGCAAGGACGACGCTGAAAAGGCCCGACCTCTCCGCATCGGAGAAGTTGGTTAGCGCGGCCAGGGGCGGTATAGGCGACATGCTCACCTATACCCTGCGGGTGAAGAACGCTGGCGAGGGCCTGGCGAAGGCCACCCTAACTGACTCCATCCCCACGGGCACCTTATATGTGCCTGGCTCCGCCTGGGCTGGCAGTGGTACAGTCGTCTATGATGAGGTCAATGCTAGGATAACTTGGAATGGCGAAGTCCCTCCAAAGGGCATGGCTACCATCGTCTTCGCGGTCACTGTGACGGAGGAGGGAGTCATCATCAATACCGTAACCATTGGCGACGGCCTGGGCGACCTGACCGAGCGGAGCGCAACGACGATGGTGCTTCCGTACAATGTCTATTTGCCCCTCCTGATCAAGAACTATGGCCTCTGATTTGGCAGGGTGAGGGATAGATAGCTACCTGCAGGTCCCCTCACTCGCAAGTCCCCCCCACTGCGCCGCCACCCCCATGATGTCCACGAGCCCGAGGTGCTTAATGATCGTGGCCTATTGCGCTCACCCAACATCACGCTGGCAGTAGAGAGCGCGGTCTCGGCGTTGACGATTTCAAATGCAACCAGTTCTGAGCGGCTGAGAAAGTGCCTGTTCTCGGAGATCAGGTACTCCGCGCCGACCCATTGAGCGTAGGCGGCAACAGCAGCATCTTCTTCAGCGAAACCGAGGTTGATGTACTTGAAAATCAGCTCCTCCGGCGGCTCGGCGCGCATCTACTTCCAGGAGCATGGAGTCTGCCGCTTCATCTACGACGAGCACATCGAGCAGATCGCGCCCGGTGAGACCGACGTCACCACCGTTCCGGGCACGCTGTCCGCCCCTTGGCTGGGGTCGGCCTACATCGAGTCCAACCTGCCCCTGGGCATCGTCGTCGCCCAGACCAGCCTCGCGCGCTCAGCGGATAGGGGCATGCTGCTGAGCTGGCGCGGCCAGCCGTGTCAGCCGAAGGAAGGAGTTTGGGACCCCGTCCTCGAGGCCTGGGAATGGGAGACCGAGCTCTACGGCGATCTCATCTTCCGGGAGTGGAGTGGGTGGAACGCCAGTATCCAGGTGCAGAACCTGACCAAGATCTCGCAGCCGACCTTCGTCACCGTGGACTTCATGGACAACAGCGGCGACGAGATCCTCTTCCTGGCCGACTGGATCTGCCCCGTCGGGTCGGAGACCTTCTAGCTGCCGGTGGTCACCGAACCTGGGCTTCGACTACTGGGGAGCGGTGGAGATCAAGTCGCACGCGCAGGTTGACTGGCCGGGCGGCATCCACGAGGGTGCGCCCATCTTCGTCATCGTTGACCTCAAGAACGCCACCAGGGGTCAGGGCGGGGCCTACAACGCGCACCGCAGGTTCGAGAAGGAGCAGGCATGGGACTTCGCGCTGCCGCTGCTGGCGAGGAAGCACCAGAACGTGACCTCGCTGATGGCCATCCACAACAACTCCAACTGCGCCAAGATCAAGCCTGAGATCAAGTTCAAGAACGAGGAAGGCCGGGTGGTCTGCATTCTGGACAGCTTCTGGCCGCATCCCAAGCACGTGAAGCTGATTGACCTGGCCAACATCGGCTGCTTGACTGACGGCTGGGTTGGCGCGGCAGAGATCAACATCGTGGACTGGGAGATTCTCTGCAATGAGGCCAGAAGCCCGTTCGATGAAGGGATTATCATGCCCTCTGCGGTGGTGGTCAACCGGGTGTCGCCCGGGGTGACCCCGCTGGGAGATGAGACCAGGGTGTACGAGGGCTTCCCCATCAAGAACTTCTGCATCCCGCAGTGCTTCGGCGACCTGACGGTCAACGTGGTCAGCGACGAGGACGCCACGTCGGTGCCCCTGGCAGGCGCTACGGTGACGGTGAAGACCGGCCTGTGGTGCGGTGCCCCGTGGACGGGTACTGGAGGACCCACCGGGACGGCAGGCACCTATATTATGGAGGTTCCTGGCGACGATCCTGCAACGCTGACGGTGTCGGAGGCCACCGATTACGCCGTTACCGCCGCGAAGACCGGCTGCTTGATGGTTCCGTCGACCGGTTGCCACCGCGGACGTGCTGGAGTGCGGTGCTACGGGCACTGTAACCGTCACCATGAAGCTGGGCGCTACCGTCAGCGGCGTGATCTTCTATGACTACAACAATGACGACACGACGGACCCCCCGGATGAGCTTGTCCCCGGTGCTACGGTGGAGCTGATACTGGGCGGAACAACGGTAGATACCACCACGAGCGACGACATGGGCATCTACGGGTTCGTTGGCCTCGACCCAACTCTTGGCGTGTACACGATCAAGGCAACCAAGGGTTCACTCGTTGGGACCATCACAGTTGACCCCGGCAATTACGGCCAAGTCATAGAGCATGAGGACATCGAGCTGCATTAGGTGTCCGCCACCCAACCGAGGCCCGAAAGCCACCGGGGGTTTCCCCCTGGCGACTTTTTTCTTGCGGGGGTCTGTCAACGGATAGGTGTGGTGGGTGCTCCCGGTCCCGCCCTTCGGGGGCTGCTCGCCCCCATTTGCCAAATCAGGGGCGGGGGTGGTATAATAGAGCTGGAACGGAGTTCGGGAGGGATTCGAAGGAGGACAAGGATGGCCGGGGAGGTCAAGGCGCCGGCTCCGGAGCTGGAGAGGGCGGAGATACCATAGGTGGTGGCCTATCTGAGGGAGGACATCCAGGACCTGAGCAATGAGGTACGGGAGGTTCGGCGCAGTGTCCAGCGTCTGGATGAGAAGATGGATGGCGGGTTGACGCGGCTGGACGCTAAGATCGATGCCAGGACTGACGAACTGTGCCAGGAGATGAGCGAGTTGCGCCAGGAGATGAGCGTGCAATTCCGCTGGATGGTGGGCACAATAGTGGCCGTGGGTGGGCTCATCGTGGCCGCTCTAAAGCTTTTGCCATGAACTGTTTGTTGGCTGGTGCTGAAAGTCACCGAGGGGAAATCTCCTGGTGGCTTTTTTTCTGTCAACGGAGTGGCCAACGGATGGGGAGCGGATAAACGGATGGCCCCCCGGTCGGATGCAGTGGATGCTCTCTGTCCCGCCCTTTGGGGGTTGCTCGCTCTCGTTTGCCAAATTGGGACGGGGGTGGTAAAATGGAACTGCGGCTGTGGTTGCTTTTGGGAGTGAATGGGGCTATCATAAAGCCAGGATAGTTGATAACGGAGGTTGCCAGAGTGGAGAATGTGATCACTTTGCAAATGCCGGAAGACGTGCTGCTAGAGGCCTTAGGGCGTCTCCCCGAGGGCAGGCGGCGGGCGCTCTTGCGTCGGCTGATGGAATCGGAGGCCTTGAAACCTCGCTGGGTGCCGGTGGCAGAGCTGGGACGCTTGATTGGCTTGGTCTCCCTGGGGGGGGATGCGCTCCAAGATACCGAGGCGCTTTACAATGGTTGATTTGATCGTTGATGCTAATGTGCTGATCGCCCTACTCGATGGCGCGGACACATGGCATCGCACCGCGGTGGCATTGTATGATGCGCTCCAGGATGCTGGGGCTCGAATGCTATACTTGGACTGTGTGATCAATGAGACGATCGGTGTTTTGGGACGCCGTGTGCGTGAGCGAGGGCGGATATCCCAGTTTGCCGAATTGCTTTCGCATTTGAACACGCTCATCCCCGAGACGCAGATCACCTGGGTCTATCCGGAAGTGCCCCGGCTTTACGCCGACGTGCTCGATCTGGTGCGATCCTCGGATGGCGAACTGAATTTTCACGACGCCCTCATCGCCCTTATCTGCCGCGAGTTAAGTGTTCGCTACTTGGCCAGTTTTGACCGCGACTTTGATCAGGTGTCCTGGTTAGAACGAATAGAGGAGCTCACGGATCTTCAAGCCATGCAAGAGAAAGCATGACTCTCGAACGAGCCAATCGGCTATTGAGAGGCCGTCGAGCTGTCATCTTAGCGCCGAAAGCCGCCAAGGGGGAACCTCTGGTGGCTTTTTTCTGCCAATGGCTCTGTCAACGGATAGGGAACGGATAAACGGATGGATGTAAGGGCGGGCCGGTGTGCCGGACGCCGTTCCTGTTGGCCGTCGGGCGTAGTGGGCGCTTGCCACGCCGACGTTTGATTGTCAATGGATTGGTAACCGATAAGCGGATGATTGGATTGAGCGAATTCTTGATTTGACACTCAGCTCCTTTTGTGCTAGAATGATTGTCCAAAGGCAAAAGCCATGAAGATCAAGGACATTGACGTCAGCGACGAAGTGGCTGATAAGATTGCCAGGAAACATAACGTCTCTGTCGAACAGGTTTATGAGGTGTTTTGGAACGAGTACGATAGGCCTCTTGTACGAAGGAGTGACCAAGTGCCAGGCGCCTACCTTGCCTATGGCCGGACCGAGGCAGGGCGTTATCTGTTGGCAGCCTTTTCCCTTGGCGCTGGGGGCAGGGCCAAGATATTGACGGCGCGGGACATGACTCGGGCTGAGCGCAGGCTCTACGAGAGGAGATGAACAAATTGAGCAAGTTGCCTAGATTTAAGACAGAGGAAGAATTTGCTGATTTCATCGATGCACATGACACGGCCGAATATTGGGATCAATTTCAGGATGTGCCCGGGGTGCAAATCAGTGTATCCCGACCGCTCGAGGGAGCGGAACCCTTGGAGCTTTACCCCGATTTGCTAGAAGCGATCAAAGGGGTGGCCCAGAGGAAAGGCGTGCCTTATCAGGCGCTTGTCCGGCAATGGTTGAGGGAAAAGCTAAAGGAGGAGCTCCCCCACGCTTGAGCTTTAGAGCTGTGCTTCGCATTCCTTGAAGGGCTGGATAAGCTACATTGGGCATTGAAAGCCACCAGGGGGAAACCCCTGGTGGCTTTTTTGTACGCCCGGCATGGGCGATAGCTAGGGGGTGAGGCTTCGACTGAGCTCAGCCGAAGTCAAGTCCCTTGCGGGCGTTGATCCGACGAACCGCTAGCCGAAGTCAAGTGCGTGAGCGTGAGCGAGTGTGGGGAGGAAGCTGGAGGGCAAATCCTGGACTTGATGGACAAGAACTGCGTAAGGAGGCGTGCCCTGTGAAATACCGTCTATTTCACAGGGCGTGGGGCGCCGGGTGAGCTGGCCCTGTGTAATAGACATTACACAGGGCTGGCAAGAGACAGTGAAGCCCTAAGGAGGATCAAAGCGGCTCTACGTAAACGCAGCAAGGGTCAGGGGAAAGCTATCGCACCTTATCCGGGGAGGTCTGTCCTTCCTGCGGGGAGTGCAGAAGTCAGCAGAGGCTATAGTAGTCGGTGGCGTAACGACCACCCAGGGCGGTCAGGCCGTCCCCCTATCCCGATTATGGCAATGTGGGGGTTGGTTCACCGAGAGGCAACCCTCGATTTCACGGCCACGATAGCCGCTGGGCTGAAGACGTAGGCCAAAGCCGTGGCGATCACAACCGCCAACCACCCCAGGGCCG
>Ga0209979_1002075_pt1 | contig 20027 bp, 15 predicted proteins | sample AnhtaG_FD_183114 | JGI IMG/M metagenome (GOLD analysis project Ga0209979, IMG submission 183114) | Deep subsurface microbial communities from Anholt, Denmark to uncover new lineages of life (NeLLi) - Anholt_01485 metaG (SPAdes) (version 2) | ecosystem: Environmental > Aquatic > Marine > Oceanic...
TCTGACTACTGGTGAAGCTAAGCAAAGAGGGAAAGCCAAAGGTAAAGGGGATAGATAGAGGGGCAAACTCCTTGTTTAACAGGAGCACACTGTGCGGTCTATTACGAGCTTGCGTAACATTCCATCGAATTGTTCAGCGATACTGACGTATGACCGGTTTATACCTGGCAAAGTAAGAAATACCGAAGGCACCATCTTGACTTTTGGTGTGGCTGGTGTTACCATAGCAGCATGAAAGAGAAACATCGCTGGCCAACGACAAGCATTAGAGTCAACCCCGAAGTTCTCCATCAAGCCCGTATTGCCGCAGTTACCCGTAAGAAGATGCTGGGGCAGTGGCTTGAAGAGGCAATTATGGAGAAGATCAATCGGGAACAAAAACTCGATGAGGAGGTTCAGAAATGATAACAAGAAAAGGAGAATGCTATCAAGAAAAAGAGGAGTGCTTGCTTAGTGAGGATAATTTCGTAGCTAAATCTGGAAAGCATGGCTTCGAGTCTGGGGACATTGCTTGGGAAGCAAGCACTCTTCCGCTGAGTTACACCCGCCCAAATTATATCTATTCTAGCCCAAAAATCAATAGCTGTAAAGGGGGGGCCTCACTTATGCTGAGAAGTATCAAGCAGAATAGAGAGTACTGAGGAAACCTGATGAAGCTATCACAGAACTACATTTGTTGCTAGATAGTCTATGCAGATGGCAATGCTGAGCACCGCCGTTGACACTAGAAGCTGAGTTAAGTATAATTTTGTTATATGGGGAGGTGTCTCCGGCTCCATGGGCTCGTAGCTCAGTGGCAGAGCGGTCGGCTCATAACCGATTGGTCGTAGGTTCGAATCCTGCCGAGCCCACTTCTTCTGTTAGTTAGCGTTTTCATTGATTTCCCACCCCCTTTCATTAAGGCACTTGAGATGGCAATCGCTTTTGAATCTGGACAATTAGTGAGGTTATAAGCGCTACGAATTTAATCACCCGGTCGTGTTGAGATTGTAAACCATTCCATCACAAATAACGAGGCTTTGTTCTCCTCCAGTACAGTCTCTAAGTCAGGCTACTTGACGGCATAGCTTGCACCAGGTATAATGCCAACTCTGAAAAGGTGCCAGAGGAGTAAAACATGACACATGGCTACACTGGTCGGATTTTGAGAGTTGACCTCACCTCAAGGAGGATGGTCACGGAGGAACCCCCGGAGAACTTCTACCGCCAGTATTTTGGTGGTGGGGGGTTTATAGGCTATTTCCTGCTCACAGAGCTTCCGCCAGGAGTGGACGCCTTGGGTCCCCAGAACAGACTCATCTTTGCCGCTGGTCCGCTGACAGGGGTACCAGTGGGGGGATGTGGCCGTCATAGTGTAGGTGGCAAGTCGCCCCTTACCGGGGGCTTCGGCGAAGCTGAGGCTGGGGGTTACTGGGGGGCCGAGCTAAAGCAGGCTGGCTTTGATGCCATCATCGTGGAGGGTAGAGCAGAAAAGCCGGTCTATCTTTTCATTCAGGACAGTCAGACCCAGCTCAGGGACGCCCGTCACCTGTGGGGTCTCAAGACCCTGGAGTGCCAGCATGCCATCCGTGAAGAGCTGGGTGACCACGGAATAAGGGTAGCTCAGATTGGTCCCGCTGGGGAAAACTTGGTGCGCTTCGCCTGCGTAGTGAACGACCTAGATGCTTTCGCCGGCAGAACCGGCATGGGGGCAGTTATGGGCTCCAAGAATCTCAAGGCGGTGGCCTGCCGCGGCCATCAGCGCCTTTCCCTGTCTGACTCACCGGCGGTGGCTACTATTGCACGCTGGGTCAGAGATAACACCCCGATAACCAATAAGGCGATGCGGGAGTTGGGTACAGCCAATGTAATCCGGGGTCTCAACCGCCATGGAGGCTTACCTACCAGCAACTTCCAGAGAGGTTCCTTTGACGGAGTCGACAAAATAAGTGGTCAGGCTATGAGAGACACCATACTCGTGCGAAGGAGGAGCTGCTATGCGTGCCCCGTCCAGTGCAAACGTGAAGTGAAGGTGGATAAGCCCTTCACGGTTGACCCTCGCTATGGCGGCCCCGAGTACGAAACAATAGCTGCCCTTGGCTCCAACTGTGGCATAGATGACCTGAAGGTTATCGCCAAGGCTAACGAGCTTACCGCCGCTTACGGTCTGGATAGCATCTCCTGTGGTGCTTCCATTGCCTTCGCTATGGAGTGCTTTGAGCATGGTCTCCTCACTCCACGGGACACTGGGGGACTGGACCTGCGCTTTGGTAATAGCCCGGCAGTGTTGGAGATGGTAGAGCGGATTGGTCTGCGCCAGGGCCTAGGGGCTCTCCTGGCTGAGGGCGTGGCCCGGGCTGCTCGGAAGATAGGTCACGGGGCTGAGGAATTCGCCCTCCATATCAAGGGCCTGGAGATACCTATGCATGAGCCTCGCTGGAAACAGGGCATGGGCATTGGTTACGCTGTATCACCGACCGGGGCTGACCACTGTCACAATATGCATGACTCTGCCTTCACCCACCCGGGCCCAGATTTAGAGGACATAAAGACCCTGGGCATCTTGGAGCCCCTGCTCGCCAATGACCTTTCCCCGGCCAAGGTCCGGCTGCTCATCTACCGGTCTCTATGGATGCACTTCTTGAACTGTGCCGTCTGCTGTTACTTCGTCATGGTTTATGGTGGGGTGGGGTTCCAGAGAATAGCTGACTTGGTTAGGTCTGTCACCGGTTGGAATACCAGTGTCTTCGAATTGATGAAGGTGGGGGAAAGGGCTGCTAACCTGGCCCGGGCTTTCAATCTTAGGCAAGGTCTCACCCCCCAGGATGATAATATGCCACAGCGCTTTTTTATCCCCCACGCTTCGGGACCCCTCCAGGGTGTGGCCTTGGACCCTGAGGCCTTCCAGAAAGCCAAGGAAATCTATTACGATATGATGGGTTGGCCTAGTGGTAAACCCTCCCCTGGTAAGCTGGGGGAGCTGGGTATTGACTGGGCAGTGCCTTTGATGGAAGCGTGATAACGGGGTGGTACCCATAAAACCCTCTTTGGTACTTCACGGTTCCTTTTTCCTTGAACATGCTGCGATATTACCGCCGGAAGAGTAAGGGAGAACAGTATAGCAACACGGAGGACTGTTAGTCTCGGCTTCCCCACAAAAATATAGAGCAGCCAAGAGTCACTGCTAATAAGGTAGCACCTACAGCGGTGAAACTGGTGTAAAAGCCGAACCGGTCAATGAGATAACCCAGTAGCGGTGCTAGTGCGCCGGAGCCTCCACGGCTGCCGGTATAGTAGATACCAAGCATCGTGGAGCGATTACGCTCTGAGGTCTGGCTGACAATGTAGGCCTCTACCACTGGCATACTCATGTGCATAGCCATGCCGAGGATAATTAGCACCGCCGAGATACCCCAGCCGTAGGGCGTCAAGTTCAGCAGATAAATGATGGGACCAGCAGCTAGGCTTGATACTAGTATCACCGGCACCTTCCCTAAGTGGTCAGAAAGGTATCCACCCAAGGGACCTGACAAAAGCCCGGTGGCGTAGAAGAGGGCTAGCAAGGCGGCGGCTGCTTCCTCGCTGACGCCGAAGTGGTCGACAATGAACAGTGGGATGAATGATGCTATAGACAAAATAAAGCTCTGGATGGCTATCCCTAGAATGATAAGTGTAACCAAATGGCGCAACCTGCCTGGGATAGGGGGTGTCTCGGTGTGACTCTGGGATGTTGGATGCTTGAATTTCTTAGAATATCCACGCCGGCCTAGCATCACATAGAATACAATGCCAAATACAATGGTCGGGATAGCTAATGTAATGAATGAGCCGCGCCAGCCCAAGGCAGCAGCAATAGCGACAGCAATTAGTGGAGCCAAAAAGAAGCTAGCACTGCCACCTATCTGATGGAGGCCTAGTGCTGAGCCTCGGTTCTTCGGCTCAACTGAGGCTGTGACCAGTGGTGCAGCGGATGGATGGTAGCCGCCACCAGTCGCTCCCAGCAATACTAGGAAGAGTATCATCATAACATAGGTGGGTGAAAGGCCAACCAGAAGTCCGGATAGTGCCACACCGGAGATGCCTATGGTGAGTACTATGCGAGAGCCAATACGGTCGGCCAGCCACCCTGCTGGCAGCTGACTGATACCATATGACAGAGTGAATGCTGAGACCAGCCATCCCGCCTGAGTGTAATCAAGAACGAAGTCGTCACGGATGAATGGTAAAAGCGGTATCAGCAGTGCAGCCACTAGGTGATGCCCAAAGTGTGCCAGCACGAAGAGGGGCAGTAGTCCTGAAAAAAACGAGCGAAAACTGGGTTTTTTGATGGCAGTTCCCCAATCCTCTGATTTTCTAGCTTGCAACGTAAATCCCGGTTAGCATAGCTAATACACCGGGATTTTCTGTTATACGTCACCTTCTAGGCAAGGATAGATAGTTAGCTTTAAATCTATCAACCCGTCCACCTAGTTAGCCCAACATTATAAACCCTTCTGTTCTGCATTGCAAAGAGGTAACGTTATGATGTAGCCATCCCAAGGGCAATAATGCCGGCCTCTGTGGCATCACTTGGTAAACCAGATAAACAGGGTAGTGCCTGCAAGTCCTATAGCGGCGCCGAAGTAAAACACTGAGTTAATATTGGCAAAATCAGCTATCACCCCGCTTACCACTGGTCCTATAGCCATGCCGATGCTGAATGCCATAGCAAATACAGCTATAGTTGAGCCCATGCCGAACCTTCGGCCTTCCACTACAGTCAGGGCTGAGGCGGCTGGCAAGGCAATGGCACCACCAACACCACCGAGAGCACATATCCCTAGTAGCTGCCAGAAGTTGCCTCCTAGGGGAATAAGAGCCAAGTAGGTGAGATTGGTAAGACTACCAACAACTACCAGGACTCTCCTATTGAACCTGTCGGCAATATTGCCACCATATACCTGAAGTAGTGACATCAGCAAGATATTAACTGCTAACAACACCCCTATAAGAGTCGGGCTCAAACCAATGTATATACCAGCGAAGATAGGAAGAAAAGTGGCCAAGATTCCTCTGCCTATTGAAAATGATAGCCGGAAGCTAAAAAGACCTTTCATCATGCTACTTGTGCTCATCTGCTTAAAAGATGCACGAGGGCTGGCTGGCGTTTTCCTCTGTCCAATCTCAGGGAGAAAGAAAATCACTAACAAGAAGGCTAGTAGATTAAGACCACCCATAGCATAGAAGGCAATATTCATGCCAAAGTGGTCAGTTAGTGTTCCACCCATCAAAGGACCGAAGCCAAAGCCAGTGAAAAAGGCAGCATTGAAGTAGCCCATCCAGGTCCCCTCTTCACCCTCTGGGGAGATGTCACCCACATAGGCCTGAGCAATAGGCAAAATCATGCCAGAAGCAACACCGTGAATTAAGCGGACTAAGGTTAGCTCGTAGACACTATTTGCCCATATGTAGCCTAGTGAAATAATTGCATAGCCTAAAAGACCAACGCTGAGAAATAGCTTTCGTCCGTTACGGTCCGAGAGCCTACCGACAATGGGCATAATTATGGTTCGGGAGATAGAGAAGCCAGCAAAGATTGTACCTATCCAGATTCCAGTGGCTCCCATTTGCTCAGCATAAAGAGGCAGGAGTGGAGATATTATGCCGACACCCAGCATGGAGGAGAAAATAGACAGAGCCAGGATGGGAAAAACTTTCTTTATGGTGGGCATCTGAAGCATTATAATGCCTCGTCATTGAACTTGGCAACCTGAGGCAATTGAGAGTGTTTATTCTACCTCACCCCCTTTATCCCCCTCTCCTTTAAAGGAGAGGGGGAGGTATAAGTTTGAAGGGGCTTTGCCCCTTCAAACTTCCCTTGATAAACGACCTTGGCGATTGCACTTATAGCTTGAGGCTGGTATAATAAGGTTTATAGATAATTGTTGGCTTAAATTAAGATATTGGTGGTCATTAGATTTATAGATTCAGCTAAAACAGACTAGTAGCGGGAGTGGTCAAACCTCTCGTCCCCAGTTAGGGTGGGAGGTTTTCATTTAAGAGACTGAGAAAATTTTAGTCATGGTTATTGATAGTGAAAAAACAACAACTGAGGATGAGAAGTTACCGATAATGCGACATTCGGCAGCTCATGTTATGGCCGAAGCGGTTCTGTCTATCTTCCCTGATGCCAAGCTTGGCATTGGACCGGCTATTGAAAATGGCTTTTATTATGACTTTGAGCTACCCCGCTCACTTAATCCTGATGATTTGCTACTTATTGAGACCAAGATGGCTGAAATTATCGCGGCAGATTCGCCTTTTGTTAGACAGGAAGTAGATAAGGAAGAGGCTCGAAGACTTTTTGCTCACCAGCCCTATAAGTTGGAGTTAATTGACGAGGTTCCAGATGAGAAGGTTAGTATATATCAGCAGGGTTCGTTTGTTGATTTGTGTCGTGGACCTCATCTAGATTCCACCGGGGAAATTGGAACTTTTAAGCTGGTGGGCATTGCTGGAGCTTACTGGCGGGGTGATGAACATCGCCCCATGTTACAACGAATATACGGTGTTGCCTTTGCTACCAAGGAGGCTTTGGTAGCTCATCTAAAAAAACTTGAGGAGGCAGCCAGCCGTGACCACAGGAAGCTGGGTAGAGAGCTTGACCTCTTTAGTATCCATGATGAAGCCGGGCCAGGGCTGGTTCACTGGCACCCAAAGGGGGCAGTGATACGCCGTGTTATTGAGGATTTCTGGAAAGACGAGCATATTAAGCGTGGCTACGACATCGTATACACTCCCCATGTGGCTAAATTGGACTTGTGGAAAACCAGCGGTCACTGGGAATTTTATCGTGATTATCTGTATAGTCCAATGGAGATAGAGGGGCAGGAATACATCATTAAACCAATGAACTGTCTGGGGCACATTCTGATTTATAAAACAAAGCTACGTAGTTACCGAGAGCTACCGGTGCGTTACGCCGAGCTAGGTACTGTTTATCGCTATGAGCGCTCTGGGGTGTTACATGGTTTATCCCGGGTTCGGGGCTTCACCCAGGATGATGCCCACATTTTCTGCCGTTTTGACCAATTGGAAGACGAGGTAGTAGGGGTACTAGATTTAGCTCTCTTTATGGTAGATACCTTTGGTTTTGAAAGTTACGAGGTATTGCTTTCCACCCGACCAGAGAAATATGCCGGCGCTATCCAGGTTTGGGAGGAGGCTACCAAGACCCTAAGCCAGGCACTGAGTCGACTAGGGGTTGCGTATGTGATAGACCCGGGAGAAGGTGTATTTTACGGACCCAAGATAGATATTAAATTTAAGACTGCCCAAGGACGGGGGTGGCAAGGTCCCACTATCCAGGTTGATTTTAACCTACCCCAGCGCTTCAATGTTACCTATATTGGTGAGGACGGGCAGGAGCATTTGGTGGCCATGGTGCATCGCACTGTGCTGGGCAGTATGGAACGCTTCCTTGCCTCGCTTATTGAGCACTACGGGGGTGCCCTCCCGGTGTGGATAGCACCAGTTCAAGTAGTGGTAATTCCAGTTGCTGACCGCCACCTGGACTATGCTCACAAGCTGGAAGCAGAATTTAAAAGCGAGGGTGTGCGCATAAAGGTTGATGACCGGTCAGAAAGGGTAAACCTCAAGATTCGGCAGGCACAGTTGGATAAGATACCATATATGCTAGTGGTGGGAGACAAAGAGGTAGCTTCATCTACTGTTTCCGTCCGTTTACATAGTAGTGAGCAGCTGTCTTCGTTATCGGCTGAAAGCTTCAAAGAAACTATCAGTAGAGTTATAACAAGTAAGGTAAAGGACTTAAAGCTATAATTTGATTGGTTTGAGGGAATGTGTTATAGTTTCTGACTACAAGATACTCGTGCTTGGGGGAGGTAGATAAGGACCATAATTAAGAAGCTACGTGTTAATGAGAGGATTAGAGCTAGAGAGGTTCGCCTCATAGGGGAGAAGGGGGAGCAGCTAGGGGTCATGCCCTTGAGCCAAGCGCTGGAGATAGCCAGGAAGCGTACTCTTGACTTGGTTGAGGTAGCGGCTACTGCCGAACCGCCGGTATGTCGCCTTCTTGACTACGGGAAATATAAGTATGAGCAAGACAAGAAGGAGCGTGAGGCCAGACGGAGCCAGAAGGTTTCACTTTTGCGGGAGGTTCGGTTACGACCTAAGATTGATAGTCATGATTTTGAAGCTAAGGCTAGGACGGCTAAGAAACTGCTGGCTGGTGGAGACAAAGTTAAGGTAACTGTAAGGTTTAGGGGGCGGGAAATTACCCATCCGGAGATTGGATTGAGGTTGCTACAAAGAATGTCGGAGTCATTGAAGGAAATGGCCACCGTTGAGCGGCAACCACTGTTGGCAGGAAGGAGTATGTTCATAATCCTATCAGCTGCCCAGAAGACTAAAACAAAGGAAGGGGTAGAATAATCGTAAATGCCGAAACTGAAAACCCATAAGGGAGCACAAAGCCGCTTCCATATTACTGGCAGCGGCAAAATTATGCGAACCAAGGGTGGAAAAAGCCATCTGCGTCGCCGCAAAGCCAAACGGACTAAGCGCCTTTTTGATGAGACAATACCGGTAAGTCCTAGCGATAAGGCTCGAATAAAAAGGGCTTTACCCTACGGGGTGAAGTAGATAGGGGGATACTTTGCCGCGAGTAAAGAGAGGAGTAACTACTCACCGCCGACATAAGAAGGTGCTGGCATTGACTAAGGGGCATCGGGCAACAAAGCACACCCTTTATCGCCGTGCTCATGAGTCTATGCTTAAGTCGCTGAGTTATGCCTATAGTCACCGCCGGGAGCGAAAGGGTGATATGAGGCGACTATGGATTTTACGAGTCAGTGCGGCTAGTCGAGCACAGGGGCTCACCTATAGCCAGTTTATCAATGGCTTAAGACAATCAGGGGTTGAAATCAATCGCAAGATGCTGGCTGATATGGCAGTTAGAGAGCCTAATTCTTTTGCTAACCTGGTAACCATAGCCAGAGGGAAAGTTCAAGGCTGAAACGGAGATTGTTTAACCTTATCTCCTGTATCCCCTTCCCCTTATTAAGGGGAAGATAATTTCCTTAGAGGGGCTATGCCTCTCTAAAACTCCCTGAAATAAGCAATAGAATATGTTTTCCCTTGACCCTTTTATTGCTTATAACCTATAATTCAAGACAGCTAATATAAACCTAAGGAGAATAGTTCATCAAGAAGAGATAATTCATTAAGATTAGGAGTTTTGAAGGGGCTTCGCCCCTTCAACAGTAACCTTACCCCTTTCCTTAGAAGGAAAAGAATACCAAAGGAGAATCAAAGAGAGGCGAAGCCTCTCTTATATAACCGTTCCCCCTTCCCCTTATCAAGGGGAAGGGGGACAAAGGGGGATGGGGTTAATAAACAATCTGAGTTTAAGGCAAGAAGATGTTAGGCCAGCTTAAGGAACTACAGCTAAATGCGCTCCAGGAGTTAGCCGGGGTTAACAATATTAAGGGGTTAGAATCGTGGCGAGTCCGTTATCTGGGCAAGAAGAGTGAGCTCATCAAGATTCTGCGTAGCTTAGCCACTCTGTCTTTAGCGGAAAGGAAAGCAGTGGGTGCCCGTGCTAATGAGGTGAAGACTAACCTGGAGAATAGTCTACGGCAAAAAGGGCAGGTGCTGCAAGAGATACAGCTTGCCACCTCATCTAAGGAAGAGCACATTGATATTACCCTACCCGGTTACCCTCTCCTGACAGGTCGTTTGCATCCGATTACGCAGACACTGAATGAGATGTGTGACATATTTGTTTCTATGGGCTTCCAGGTAGTGGAAGGTCCTGAGGTGGAGTGGGACTATTACAACTTTGAGGCACTCAATATTCCCCAGGAGCATCCAGCTCGTGATACCATGTCAACCTCCTGGGTTGATTATCCGACGGAGAGTGGTGACCGACAAGTGCTCCTTCGCACCCACACTACTTCAGTAACGGCTAGGACTATTGAGACCATGCAACCCCCGATAAGAGTAATTGAGCCAGGCAAGGTCTATCGCTATGAGGCTAGTGATGCCACTCATGTTCCCATGTTTCATCAAATTGATGGGCTAGCTGTAGATAAGGGTATCACCATGGCTGACCTCAAAGGTACGCTTTATGAGTTTGCCCGTCGTTTCTTTGGGGAGGACAGGAAGGTGCGCTTCCGCTGTGATTACTTTCCTTTTGTTGAACCGGGCGTTGAGATGGCTATCGCGTGCCAGGTCTGTGATGGTAGTGGTTGCCGTCTGTGTGGTAATACTGGCTGGATTGAGATATTAGGCGCCGGAATGACCCATCCTCAGGTGCTTGAGCGTGGGGGTATTGACCCGGACGTTTATACCAGCTTTGCCTTTGGTATTGGTGTTGAACGCCTCCCTATGCTTCGCTATGGGATTGACGATATAAGGCTTTTCTATGGTAGTGACCTTAGATTCTTAAGGCAGTTTTAAAAATGAAGGTTTCACTAAAGTGGCTTCAGGAGTATATAAATATTAACTTGTCCCTGGCTGATTTAGCTAACCGGCTGACTATGGCTGGCATTGAGGTCAAGGGAAAGCAGGCTATTGGCAGTGGTTGGGAGAATATTGTTGTTGGTCAAATAGTGGCGGTTAACCCCCATCCTAATGCTGACCGGCTTAGTTTGCCTACCGTTGATTTAGGCACCGAGCAACAGACTGTTGTTTGCGGCGCACCCAATCTCAGAGTTGGTGATAAGATAGCCTTTGCCTCTGTTGGTGCTCAACTCATTGATGGGTACAGCGGGCAGGTAGTTCCCTTGAAATCAGTCAAGATTCGAGGCATCACCTCCAGCGGCATGGTTTGCTCAGAGAAGGAGCTGGGCATATCTGATATTCATGAAGGGATTATGGTCTTGCCAGCTGAAGCTCCGGTGGGCACCCCACTAGCCGATTACCTAGGTGATACTATTTTTGACTTAGAGGTAACGCCCAACCGTCCTGATTGTCTATCTATTATTGGTATAGCTAGAGAGATTGCCGCCCTCACCGGGCAGAGTCTGCGTCTTCCCAAAGTTACCTATAGGGAAACAGCATCTCCCATAGATGAGCAGGTCTCAGTAGAAATTGCGGCTCCTAACCTGTGCCTCAGGTATTGCGCCAGCCTACTCACCGGGGTAAAAATAGCTCCATCACCGAGATGGATGCAGCAGCGGTTGCTGGCTTGTGGCATGCGCCCGATAAATAATATCGTTGATGTTACCAACTATGTCATGCTGGAATATGGACAGCCTCTCCATGCCTTTGACTATCATCAAATTAGAGGCAGAAGGATTATTGTCCGCCGGGCGGCTAATGGAGAAGCTATAGTTACTCTGGATGGGGTGGAGCGGCTCCTTAAAAGGGATACACTGGTTATTGCTGACGAGGAGGGAGCGGTGGCGATAGCTGGGGTTATGGGTGGTGCCGATAGTGAGGTAACTGAGGAGACAACTTCAATACTGCTGGAAGCCGCCAATTTTAAGCCAGCAAGCATCCATTACACCGGTAGGGTACTCAATTTACCCAGCGAAGCTTGCGCACGGTTTGAGAGGGGCATTCGTCCGGAGCTGGCTCTACCTGCCCTTAAACGGGCTACTCAGTTAATTTTAGAGTTGGCTAGTGGTGAAGCCGCCAAAGGCGTTGTTGATGTCTATCCCGGCAAGAAGCTGCCAAAGCCTATCTTGCTATCAATAAGTGAGGTAAAGCGAATTCTGGGGGTTGAGTTCAGTCTTGACCAGATAGTGGGCGCCCTGGCTTCCCTGGGCTTTGATTGTAGACCCGGAGATTCAGCTTTAGAGGTTTGGGTTACGGCTCCTTACTGGCGGAGCGATATAAATCTGGCAGTTGACCTTGTCGAGGAAGTGGCTCGTATTATTGGCTATGACAACATTCCAATGACTATGCTCAGTGAGCCGCTACCGAAACAAAACCCGGAGCCTACAATTAGTCTTAAGCAGGAAGTAAGACGCCACCTCACTGGTTGTGGCTTTCAGGAGGTGATTACCTATTCACTAACTAGTCGGGAAAGGCTAAACAGGCTATTCCCTGAACCCCACCCCCTTGAGCCTGTGCCCCTTCGGGTGGCTAACCCGATGACGGCAGACCAGGAGTATCTCCGTCCTAGCCTGCGAGCTAACCTTTTAGCTGCCCTTACGGCAAATAGAAAGTATGAAGAAGGTAGTATTAGGCTTTTTGAGTTGGGCAGAATATATCTACCCCGACCCAAGGACTTACCTGATGAGCCTGAGGTGCTGTGCGGTGTCCTGAGTGGTGCCAGATTGGAAAGGTGGTGGCAAGGTGAGAGTGGATTAGTGGATTTCTTTGATGCCAAGGGGGTTATAGTAGGCTTGCTTGGTCAGTTGGGTTTAGAAGTCAGCTTTGAGCCAAGTGAAGATGAAGGTTTACATCCCAACAAACAGTCAGCTATAGTTATCGCCGGTAATAGACTGGGCGTGGTTGGTGAGGTGCACCCTAAGGTGTTAGCCGCTTTTGACCTTTCAGAAAATGTCTATCTGTTTGAAGTCAATGTGATAGCGCTTTTACCTTTCACCATTGGTCATAAAATGTTCCAGCCCATACCCCGGTTTCCAACCACAGTCAGGGATATAGCTCTAGTGGTCGATACTGAAGTAACCCATCAGCGAGTTCAGGCTCTTATTAAGGGCTTTCCGCTGGTAAAGCAGCTTACCATATTTGATGTCTATACCGGTGAGCAAGTACCACCGGGCAAGAAGTCTCTTGCCTATCGGGTTGTCTTTCAGTCCCCAACTCACACCCTGACTGAAAAAGAGGTTAATAAGGTTCAGCAGCAAATCCTGAGTAAGCTATCCCAAGAGCTTGGAGCTACCTTGCGCAGCTGATACCAGCTCAAGGAGATTTGATTTTGAGCGTTAAAAAGCCTTGGGGTGAGGAAGAGCATAAGAAAGCGATAAAAGCATTCCGCCATGTTTATCCTAATTGGAGCATAGTGTCTAATCAACCTAGATGCCCCAAGTGCCATAGACCAAATTTCTGCTCGAACCATCACTATGCCTATGAAAAATGGCTTGGCAGTGTAGCAGGTGTTCTGCTGCTGGCAATTAAGGACCGCAAGCTCAAAGAGGAGTTTGAAAAGTTGTTGAAGGAAGGCTGTTGAAGGGGCTTTACCCTTCAACAATCGCTCCCCCTTAAGTGAAACAAATATTTGCGGGAGTCTAAGAGGGACGCCAGTCCCTCTTATTTAATTACTTCCCCTCTCCTTTGAAGGAGAGGGGGACACAGGGGGTGAGGTAGATAACTAATCTGTAATAAGCTCCTTGAGTCTGGTTACTATCCCCTCAAGTGGCACAAGCTCAGATTCTTTCTGCGAGCGCCACTTTATCTCTACACCGTTACTTTTAAGGGTGCGGGGGCTAATGGTAACCCGGATGGGTATCCCAAGAAGGTCAGCATCATTAAATTTCACGCCGGGGGACTCTTTGCGGTCGTCAAAAAGCACTTCTAAACCCTCTGTCTCAAGCTCGGAATACAGCTTTTCGGCAACCTCTGAAACCTTAGAGCCTTTCCGATATAGGGAACAAAGGTAGATATGATAGGGAGCAATAGTTAGCGGCCAGATAATGCCCTTGTCATCATGGTTCTGTTCTATGGCAGCAGCTAACAACCTGCCCAGACCTATACCATAGCACCCCATAACCATTGGATGGGATATGCCCTCATCGTCAGTGAAGAAGGCACCCAATTTTTCACTGAGAAAGGTGCCCAGCTTGAAAACATGCCCGACTTCAATCCCGTGGGCAACCGATAATTGCTTACCACACCTGGGACATCCTTCTCCAGCCCGGGCCAGGGCTATGTCTGTCACTGTGTCAGCCTTAAAGTCTCTAGGGTAGTTGACATTTCTAAGGTGGGTATCAGGCTTATTGGCTCCAGCAACCAGGTTTGCCCCCGAGGTTATGGAATCATCAGCCACCACCTTAAAACCACTTATGCCTACCGGCGATGCTGAGCCAGCGACTATGCCAGCGTCTGTCACCTCGGCTTCGGTGGCCATACGGAGCTCGTAGCAGTTTAAGATGTTTTTTAGTTTCACCTCGTTTATCTCGATGTCCCCTCGGATAACCGCAATGACAAACTCGCCATCGGCGACATAGAACACTACCTTAAGGGTATGATTTTGGGGCACCTTCAGGAAATTTGATAATCCCTCAATAGTAGTAATGCCTGGGGTGTTAACCTCTTCCAGAGGCAGTGGCATCTCATCCGGTAACTTCTCTTTAATACTCTGAGCCTTGACCACATTAGCGGTATACTGACAACTGGAGCAATAGATAATTTCGTCCTCACCACTTTCAGCAATAACCATGAATTCGTGGGAGTCCTTGCCACCGATGGCACCGCTATCAGCTTCAACCACTAGGGTAGGGAGCCCACAGCGAGTATAGATATTATGGTATGCTTGAATCATCTTGTTATAGCTCTGGTCTAATCCGGCTTCGTCGGTATCAAAGCTATAGAGGTCTTTCATGGTAAATTCACGAACCCGCATCAGCCCGCCTCTGGGTCGTGGTTCATCACGGAACTTAGTCTGGATGTGATAAAGTAGCAGCGGCAGGTCACGGTAGCTCTGCACATTGTGGCTAACCAGTTGGGTGATGACCTCTTCGTGGGTTGGTCCAAGGGCTAGTTTGCGGTCTCGGCGGTCAGAGAGGGTGAAAAGTCCCTTACCAAAAGCTAGGTCTCGCCCACTTTCCTGCCACAGCTCCAGAGGCTGGAGGGCTGGCATTCTTAGCTCCTGTCCACCGGCTTTATCCATCTCGTCACGGATGATATTCTCTATCTTTCTAAATACCCGCCAGCCTAACGGTAGGTAAGAGTAGACACCAGCCGCTACCTGATTTATCATTCCTGCCCTCAGCAATAGCTGGTGGCTAACCATATCCGCCTCAGTGGGTACTTCTCTTAGTGTTTTACCAAACAGCCTTGATATACGCACTTTCTGTTTCTATCTATATTTTCCTTTCTACCAATTCTTGATGAGTTTACCCTCTTTGTCCTTCATGGCACCGGCAACCGCCATGATAAAGTCCACTAAAGCCCAGATGCCTAACCCACCTGCAGTGATAAGCATAAGAATTCCCGTTACAATCTTGCCTAGGTAGAATCGGTGGATGCCGAGCCCTCCTAAGAAAAAGGCAAGTAAAGTAACGGCTAGTCTTGATTTGGGTGAAATCTCCTCTTCCATTTTGGTTTCCACTGCTGGTTTGGGTGGAGCTTCTTCCACTTTAGCTCCCTCTGTCGGTTTGGGTGTAACCTCTTCCGCTTTGGCTTCCTCTGTTGGTTTGGGCGAAGTCTCTTCCATTTTGGTTTCCTCCTTTATTTTTGAGCTATGGGCAAGCCCGACAATTTCAAATATTAAACCACATTAAGCAGGTTTAGTCTAGTAGGGTAGGGTATTTCTACCTCACCCCCTTTAATCCCCCTCTCCTTCAAAGGAGAGGGGGAGAGTGGTTGTTGAAGGGGCGAAGCCCCTTCAAACTTCCCGTTACTATCCCCAAAGTCTTTTACCTAGATTTTTCCGCCACTTTCTTTTTAGGCCCGCCTATCCTTTTTAATCTCCCCTAAACTTCTTGGCCGAAATTCTTTAAGTTCGTTCTTTAATTCAACTACCAAATTTTCCTTCTTATAATACTTGTTGTCTAACCCTACCCGTATATGTTCATGGTTAAAACGCTCTAGGCACTGCCTAGCAAAAATTTCATAGTTATCGTGGAAGTATCCTCGCCTGTTCTGCTCTTTTCTAATATACTGTTTACATAGCTGATACCAGCATCGTATAACAGGGTGACCGCCATATGTTTCCATTGCAAGTTTCCCATCAATAATCCCTTTGCCTACTAAGGCTCCCAGTATTTCATACCTGCCAAGTACATAGCCTATATTATTCCTGTCAACACTTGGTAGGTTTTGCATATCTTCTTCACGGTTGAGGCTGTAAATAAAACGAAGAATCTCCACGACCTTTTCACTACGTAACTCACAAAATAATTCGACAGCAATCTGTGCGTTGGTGCTTAGTTTTGCTTGCCTAAATTGCCGAATGGCAAAAAAGATACCTCCAGCCAAGATACAAGTGGCTAGGGCTCCTACTGCTGACCAACCCCATGTCCAATCCATATTTGCTCCTCCTGTAGACTAAAACCTCTCCACCTCTGCCATTAGTACGGTGAGAAAATCCTTTTCCTCAACCACGCCAATCTTTTTGCCCTTCTTAAATAAGACGGCTCTGCCTTTGCCGCAGGCGATGCCGATATCGGCGTCTTTGGCTTCGCCAGGACCATTGACCACGCAGCCCATCACGGCTACCTTTATCGGTTTATTGACCTTTGATAGCTGTTCTTCCACTGCCCCAGCCAGTTTGAAAATATCAACCTCAGCCCGGCCGCAGGAGGGGCAACTAACCAGTATTGGTCCGTGCTGACGCAAATTCAGGCTCTTTAGAATTTCATAGCCGGCGATAACTTCTTCTCTGGGGTGTGCAGTCAGTGAAACCCGGATAGTATCGCCAATGCCCAGATAGAGCAGGGTGCTGATGCCCACAGTGCTGCGGATAATACCGGTTCTGGGTGTGCCGGCTTCAGTAATGCCGATATGCAGGGGATAGGGTATCTTTTGAGCGATGTCCTGGTAGGCTTCAATGGTGGTGGGGACATCAAAGGCTTTAAGTGAGACCTTAATCAGGTCAAAATCAAGGCTTTCCAGTAGCCTTATCTGCTTGAGTGCTGCCTCTACCATCTGCTGGGCGGTAGTTAATTGGGGATTACTTGGTTTGGGCAGGCTGCCGGCATTTACCCCGATGCGAATGGGTACATTCCTTTCTTTAGCCGCCAGAGCAATAGTTTGAACCTTTTCCGGCTCGCCAATGTTGCCTGGATTCAACCGTAGTCCGTCAGCACCAGCCTCCAGTGCCATTAACGCCAGCCGATAATCAAAGTGAATATCAGCAATTAAAGGAATGGAAATGCCTTTCTTTATGCCTCGTATTGCCTGGGAAGCTTCAACATCAGGTACTGCCACCCGCACCAGCTCGCAGCCGCAATTCTCAAGCTCCTTGATTTGAGTAATAGTTGACATAACATCACGGGTGTCAGTTTTAGTCATTGACTGCACCACGATAGGGGAGTTACCACCCACAGTAACACTACCAATTTGAACTGGTTTAGATACGCGTCGCTGATTCATTTATCTACCTCACCCCCTTTATCCCCCCTCTCCTTCAAAGGAGAGGGGGAGGGTGGTTTTTGAAGGGGCAAAGCCCCTTCAAACTTCCTTAGCAAACTACCTGATTTTATGGTATCAAGCTTTCCCCACTTATAATTCTTATAATATCCTGATAGGTGATGGCTAAAATTGCTGCCATTAGTAGAATAAAGCCAATAGCATGTATTAAACCTTCTGTCTTGGGGGAGATGCGCTTGCCCCGGCGAGCCCATTCCAGGAGAACAAAGACAATCCTACCACCATCTAGGGCGGGGAGGGGGAAGATATTGATTATAGCCAGGTTTATGCTAAGAAAGGCGGCAAATTCCAGTAATGGGCTAATCCCAGCCTTAGCCACCTCTCCGGTGATTTGAGCAATAGCCACCGGTCCTCCCACTTGAAAAGTCTCTGTGCCGATAAACAGACCAAGTATGGCGTTTTTGAATAGAACAAAGGTTTCTATACACTCTTTTACCCCCAGGGGTATTGCTCTCCAGAAGGGTTCGCTTTGTCTGACGATGGTTGGGGTTGGCATACTGACCACAATACCCATTGCTCCCTCACCCTCGGGAGGCTTCCACCTGGGTATTAGTTGAACCTCCTCCGTCGTTGAATCACTGCGGCTGATTACTAGGGTAGTCTCCTTACCCAGGTTAAGCCGGATATAGCGGTGCAGGTCTCCAATGTTATGCACTGGGTGTTCGTTTACGCTCAGGATTGTGTATCCAGAATCAATGCCGGCCATGGCTGCCGGAGAATTGGGGGCTACTTCTTGCACTACTACCTCTCCAATTACCATGTTATGGGGAACCATGAAAGCAATGGAGAACAAAAGGAGAGGCAGCAGAAAATTCATTAGTGAACCAGCACTCAGAACCAGTATTCTAGCACCAACGCCCTTGCTGGCTAAGCTTCTTGGCTCCTTGGGGTCTACTTCACCAGCCATCTTGACAAATCCGCCTAAGGGTATCGCACTCAGAGAATATCGTGTTTCACCCAGTTTTTTGGACAATAACCTCGGGGGAAAGCCAAGACTAAACTCCTCCACCTTTACTCCAAAAGCCTTGGCAGTAGTAAAATGTCCCAGCTCATGGGTAATGATAAGCACTGCCAAAACAGCAAGGAAGGCTACTATGGTAATTAGCATGGGTTAACTCCAATAAGTTCTAATACTTTTTGCCTTGCCCAGTCATCAGCCGCCATAATTTCTTCTAGGGTAGGGCAGGCGATGCTTTGATGCTGTTCCAGCGTTTGTTCGACCAAATTGGCAATATCGGTGAATTTGATACCTTGGGATAAGAAAAGGTCAACAGCTACCTCATCGGCGGCACAAAGTACCGCTGGATAGGTTCCTCCCTTCTTGCCTGCCTCAATAGCTAATTTTAGGCAGGGGAAGGTATCAAGGTCAGGCGGCTCAAAGGTTAGATTATTAATAGTGTGCCAGTTAAGCCGGGGAAGTTGGGTGTTGGGTAGGCGTTCCGGGTAAGACAGGGCGTATTGAATGGGTAAGCGCATGTCGGGATAGCTTAACTGGGCCTTGGTTGAGCCATCAATAAATTCCACCATAGAGTGGATAATGCTCTGAGGATGGATTATAACCTTGATATTGTCAAAGGGCACATTGAATAGCCAACGAGCTTCAATTACCTCAAGTCCCTTATTCATCAGCGTAGCTGAGTCAATAGTGACTTTCTTCCCCATCTGCCACGAGGGGTGTTTCAGAGCTTGCTCAGCGGTAACCCCCTCTAGCTGAGTTGATGAATAGCCATGGAAGGGACCACCTGAGGCGGTCAAAATAAGCTTGACTGCCTTTTTGGTTTCGCCTCTCAGGCATTGCCATATAGCGCTATGCTCGCTATCAATGGGCAGAATCTGGGCTCTATTTCGTTTTGCCTCCTTGGTGATAATCTCACCGGCCATAACTAGCGATTCCTTGTTAGCGAGGGCAACAGTTTTACCCGCTTTTACTGCAGCCAGTGTTGGGCTTAGCCCTGATTTTCCTGAAGTAGCTATAACCACTATATCTACCTGAGGGTGGCAGGCAATGTCTTCTGGTGGTAATAGTTCACGTCCTTCACCTAACAGGTGAGCTGGTATCTTTTTGTCTTGGTAACAGACAAATCTTGGTTTGAACTCGCTGACTTGTTTTGATAGTAAAGTAATGTTTTTACCAGCAGCTAGCCCCATTATGCGAAACCGGTGGGGTAGAGCACGCACTACGTCAAGTGTCTGTTGACCTATGGAGCCGGTTGAACCCAGGACAGCTAACTGCTTTATAGTATCGCCCATCACATATTATCATACAATAAACATTGAATTACCGCCATTGGCCAAGGTATTTGAAGGGCAAGCTTCATCCAGAGAGGCTATCGGTTTGCCCTTGGAAGAGGACTTTAGCTTCAGTTTCACCACCGGGGAACAAGAATAAGAGTAGTCATGTCCTTGATTCATATGTAATGCAGTGGGGAGATGCTAACTTTTGCCTCTGGTTCTACCTATACCTCTTCTTTGCCCCAGTTTTGCATAATTTCCTTTAGGCGCTGGGCAAGCTTAGGATTAGCCCGCAACCGGTTAATGAAGATGGGACAACCTTCCAGTAGTGAATTCTGGGCAGCAGTCGCCATGCTTGACAGTAAATTCTGCATACCAAGGTCGGCCTGCGGCGGAATACTCGTTCCTGGTGCTGATGACTCTAGCTGCCGGCGGATGTCTTCAGCAGTGAACCTCATCGGCATCACACAGGACTTATACCACGGGCACTCCTTGCATTGGACTATACCATAGGCCTCATCTAAAATATC
>Ga0209979_1002076_pt1 | contig 20026 bp, 15 predicted proteins | sample AnhtaG_FD_183114 | JGI IMG/M metagenome (GOLD analysis project Ga0209979, IMG submission 183114) | Deep subsurface microbial communities from Anholt, Denmark to uncover new lineages of life (NeLLi) - Anholt_01485 metaG (SPAdes) (version 2) | ecosystem: Environmental > Aquatic > Marine > Oceanic...
AAAACAAACCCAATTTCCCGGCAGTTTCCAAGACACCCAAAATGAACATAACCTCAGCAACAACAGTGAATTATATCAATGAACTACGAACCACGAACTATGAACTAATTATGAAAAACAAACCCAAAACGAACCCAAACAAAGCCAGACTGTTCGGCGCAGTGCCGGGATAATTCAGCAGTTACAGTTAGTGGGGGCGTAGTCGCGGGAGGTTTGCCATAAAGAGAATGACTTTCTCGTATTGTTCCGGCGAGAGCGCCTCCTTTAATATCCTGCGAATCTCCCGCATAGGCGTCCGCTGGGTCGTATGAGTAACAATGATATGCTCGTTATTAAGCTTTCCGATTAGCGTCGCGAATTCATTGATGTGTATATGTCTGCCGGCTTCCGCCCTGCCCGAATGGTCCGTCTCATAGAACGTACACTCGGCGATTAAGATTTTGCTTTCGGCGATGTATTTCAATTGTGAAAAATCAACATACTGCGTATCGCCGAGGTAAGTAACAATTGGAATCTCCAGTGGGTAATCAATTTCTATCCCCTGCTTTTTTAACTCAACAATTTGCGGTCCCGTAAGCTCGGTGTACTCAGGTTTGAGCTTTTTTCGTTTTTCAATTACGCTGTACCCGACCGAGCCTTTGCTGTGTTTCGTCGGAAATACCCGCGCAAACAAATTCGGCTTTATCTTGTACTCGTCGCCGGCTTTCACGCCGACCAGATTCGCTTGTATCTCACTGCCATCCAGCCGCGACCAGCAGTCGAGAATCTCTCGCATCGGGCCCAGTAAATTCGCAGGAGCCAATATCGTCCCCGGTGATTGCCCGCAAAAGTTCCGGTGCGAAAGATAATACGCAATCCCCGCCGCATGGTCCATATGCCCGTGCGTAAGCAGAATATGGTTTATCGCAATTATCTGGTCCGGCGCCTTGCCGATATCGAAGCAAACGTCCAACTGCGGCATTGCAACCACCGTCTCTTCCGCCGCAACCGAATAGCCGATGATTTCAAGCTCGTCTATCTTGATACACGCTAAATTATGACTCGGCATTTGCTTTCTCTATCCACAAAACTGGCAAAAACTTAATAGTAGAGATGGCCCCCGCCTATGTCAATCTGTTTTTAACATTGCTTGCGTATTCTCAGTGGCGTATTATCATATTACGAAATACGAAATACGAGATACGAAATACGAGATACGAAACATGCCCGACAAACGAACGCACAGAGGACCGCATCCACAAGATGCAAAATTGTTTGCGCCGGCGGCAATCGGCGACCTTGCCACAGCCCTTGCTGATTTCTCACTTCTGCTGACAAAGGGCTACGCCGAAAAAAACGCTCTCAAATTAGTTTGCGACAGATTCTCCCTCACCGAAAGACAGAGATTGGCCGTCATGCGAAGTGCTTGTTCCGACCAGCAGCTCGCCTCCCGCACTCAGCGTTGTGTTGCAATTAACAATCTTGCAGGCCGGCCCATCGCCATTGACGGTTATAACCTCTTAATAACAATTGAGGCGGCAATGAGCGGTGGGGTGGTTTTCAAGGCTCGAGACGGCTGCTTCAGAGACCTGGCAAGCATACACGGCACATACCGCAAAGTTACCGAAACCATACCGGCTGTAGAACTCATAGGCCGGTTCCTCAACGAAATTGGCGTTGCCGATGCTAAATGGCTCCTCGACAGCCCCGTCTCTAACAGTGGACGACTCAAGACCCTTATTGGCAAACTGGCCGGTAACAACCAATGGAACTGGGATATTCAACTCCTCCCAAGCCCGGATGCTGAGCTGGTAAAAACTGACTTGACCGTCGTCACCAGCGACAGTGCTGTGCTCGACCGCTGCAGGAGCTGGACCAACTTGGCCCGCGCGATTATCGAAAAGAAACTGCCACAAACCCATCTCGTGGACTTATCGCAGCGATGACAGACGCCATCACGTCCCTTTCACAGTACCGGATTACGGCTTACAAAGTTTGCACGGCCTTTTGCCCGCCTTTATCGCTTCTGCCCTGCTGTCGTAACCTACAAGATTCTTCGGCGAGATTCTCTTTGCCCAACTGCAATCGGCTCTGTGGAACACCTTGCTCTTCTTCGACGCAACATATTTATATTTGGCCGTCGCCGGTTTGGCGAGCAGGCCGACTGCCTCTTTTGGCATTGCACTAATCCCATTAGCATCAGAAGGCTCCACATCGTTTGGATTTGCCACCAGATAGCAACTGATAAAGGCCTCCGTTTGGTCCAGGACAGTCTCAGTCACTTTGGCGGGGACGTTATCTGCCGATACGAGCTTCATGACCGGTTTAACTTTCCAGATATCGGGTTTTAGACGTAGATTCTGTTGATGCGGCAAAATCATGGTCCGCGCCAAGGATGTCTGGATGTGGAAAACGTATCGCTGGGAATCATCGAGTTTGAGCATGTCTATGGCAATTTTGACGGCGGGCGCGTCTAAGGACGTGTATACAATCATTCGCCCTTTGCTAAAAGATTTGGGCAGCACTTCGAGGCCAACTGCCTTAAGCTTTTGCTCTACTTTTTCGTCCAGTTCTTTCCAGAGTGACGTTCGATCGTTGGGCTCGCTGTCCGGCGGCTCAACAATCACATACAAGGCCTTTATCCCCGCCAGAGCCGGGTTCGGCTGGCCCAGCAGCCCTCGTTGCTCGTGTTCAGGCACCTCTATCTCGCCTATAGCAGGAATGCACAAAAGCCCCAGTAGTACCGCCAAAATCAGATAATGCCTTTCCGCTTTCATAATTTCCCTTCCTTTCCAGAAAGCTTAAAATCAGTCGATTATTATAATACGCTGCGTTAACAACAGATTGTCGGCTGCCCCCGTATTTGTCAAGCTGATTCTTGCTTATTTCCGTTTATGCCTTATAATTCCCTTTCGAGATTCGTGAATTCGCAGAGAAAAGTTATGACCAGAAAAATTCCAGAACAGATTCAACTACTCAGTCGAGGCACGGTCGAGATCTTCACCGAGGCCGAACTGTCCGAAAAACTCACCGAGGCCGCCAAAACACCCAGGCAGTTGCGAATCAAGCTCGGCCTCGACCCCACCAGCGCCGATATACACCTCGGCCATACCGTCGTACTGCGAAAGATGCGCCAATTCCAGGACCTCGGACACAAGGCCGTCCTTATCATAGGCGACTACACCGCAAGAATCGGCGACCCCTCCGGCCAGGATACAACACGCCCAATACTCTCGCCTGAGCAAATCGAACAGAACGCAAAAACATATTTTCAACAGGCAGGCAAAATCTTAGACACCGCGGAAAACAAACTTGAAATCAGATACAACAGCCAATGGCTCTCCGACCTCAGGTTAGCCGACATCATTAAGCTGACAAGCAGTATGACCGTTGCCCGGATGCTCGAGAGGGACACCTTCGAAGTGCGCTATAAAGACGGTGACCCCATCGGCATCCACGAATTTCTCTACCCCCTTATGCAGGGCTACGATTCGGTCATTGTAAAAAGTGACGTCGAATTGGGCGGCACCGACCAAACCTTTAATAACCTCGTCGGAAGAGACCTACAGCGAATCGCCGGCCAGAGCCCCCAAATCGTTATCACTATGCCCATCCTCGTAGGCCTCGACGGCAAAGAAAAAATGAGCAAATCAAAAGGCAATTACATCGGCGTAACCGATGAGCCGAACGATATGTTCGGCAAGATTATGAGCATCTCCGATGAGATGATGGAAAACTACTTTACCCTCCTGACCGACTTCGAAACCGACAAAATCGCCGAACTCGTCAACCCCAACAAAACGCACCCGAAAGAAGCAAAAGTCCTGCTCGGCAAAACCATTGTGGCTCAGTTTTATGACGAGGCCACCGCCCAAGCAGCCGCCGCCCAATTCGAAAAGGTATTCGGACAAGGCCAGCTCCCTGACGAAATCCCCGAGATAGTCATCGCCGACCCCGCTATCTCAGTTAAGCAACTGTTATTATCGTGCAACCTCGTCGAAACCGGGGGTGAAGCAAAACGAATGGTCGCACAGGGTGCAGTCACCATCGACGGTAACAGAGCAAACGACCCAAACGTGGAAATTAGGCCGACCGACGGTATGGTCATTCAGGTCGGAAAGAGAAAATTCGCCAAAATAAAGACCGCGGATTAGTCGTGAAATCTACGAAACCTATGGATACAATAAAAAGTTATGAAATTACTCAAGTTGCAAAATAGTGAGAAATACGTCGGCTTGTATGTCTTCGATTTCGGCGACCATACCGGCGTCGGCTTTACCGCCCGGGAAGTGGCTGAGCTTTTGGAAAGCGAGAAGTACAAGGATTGCAAGGTCTATAAAATACACAAGGCCTATCCCGACGGCAAACTCGAATTAAAAGGTGTCCCGGCAGAGATTTTTCAGCTTGAAGCCGGGATGTTCTTCTATTCAACCGACCTTGAAACGGCCAAGAAGGATTTCAAAACGCTTGTCGGTTTAGCCGTCAGAAGCGCTCCGCCCTGCCGGGCCAAAGTACATCTGGCCAAATACAGTGACGACAAATTTGTGGCGGCTCTTATTTACCCTGCTGAGTACGATGACGAGATAAGCTCCTGGCTTCTCGCCGGCGAGTACAAAACCGCCGGCGCCGCAGAAGGTGGCGTCGAAGCTGTCCAGACATATTACGATTACAAGCAGCAGATTCTGGACAGACATCAATTATTTGGGAAATCCGCGTTTGAAAGCAAAACCGGCGAGCAATTATTAGCGCGAATAAAATCGGCGGTGCAAAGGTAATTGATAATTGTTAGTGACCCATGACACGGAGCACGAGCGACGAAACACGAGACACAAATGGCTGTTCGCACAAAAATAGGTTTATTTCTCGGCTTACTTGCCGGCGGTTTACTGTCAATATTCGGCAAATCGCCCGCCGGGCCCACCGTCGATGATTTAAAGCGGACCGAGTTCAAAACCAGCACACAGCGTCTCGGAATCCGATTTACAGAACGAATTCGTAACGTCTTTCGACTCAAATGGCTTAGAAAGTTTTAACTTCGTATTTGCCTTTTACAGTTGGAGATTTTAATGCGCGACTTTAAGCCCATATCACCACCCGGCGAACCTCCCGTACTCACCGAGAACGCCCTGACCGTCTTGCAAAGCCGATACCTCGTCAAAGACCACCGGGGCCGGTGCATCGAAACCCCGGCTCAGCTCTTCAGCGGCGTCGCGGCGCTCGTCGCTGAGGCTGAACTCAAATACGGGGCCATTGGGAGTAAAATCAATGAGTGGCACAGAAGATTTTACGATCTAATCGCATCCCTCAAATTTTTGCCCAACTCCCCCGCCCTTATGAATGCCAATCGCCCTAACGGTATGCTCAGCGCCTGTTTTGTACTGCCCATTGAAGACAGCATTGAAGGCATATTCGAAGCCGTCAAGCAAACCGCGCTCATTCAAAAGGCCGGCGGCGGCACAGGCTTCTCCTTCGACAAGCTAAGGCCCACAGGCGACCGAGTCGCCTCAAGCGGCGGAACAACTTCAGGCCCAATAAGTTTCTGGCGCGTCTTCTCCGAAACCACCGATGCAATTCAGCAGGGTGCTTTCCGTCGCGGCGCAAATATGGGTATGATGAGCGTCGAACATCCCGACATCATCAAGTTCCTCCACGCCAAGCAGAACTTAAAGGCCTTTACCAACTTCAACATCTCCGTCAAAGTCACCGATGCCTGGATGAGAACACTCGAAACATCCCCCGCCTCCCCCCACACCGTCAGAAATCCCCGCACCCAGCAGATATATCTGCTGCCCCGCCAAATCGATCTATCAACCTACACAATAGACGATTTGCACAAACCAACTGACAAATCTCCGCCGCCCTCCGACAGCCGGCATCAATTCTACACCGTCAGTGACATCTGGAAAATGATTGTCAAATGCGCCCATAAAACAGGAGAGCCCGGCGTCGCCTTCATCGACAGAATCAACCGTGACAACCCAACACCTTCGCTTGGACCAATCGAGGCCACCAATCCCTGCGGCGAGCAGCCCCTCCTGCCCTACGAAGCCTGCACACTCGGCAGCATCAATCTCACAAAGTTTCTCACCTTCGCCGACGGCAGAGGCGACCTCGACTGGCCCGCCCTCACCCAAACTGTCAAACTCGCCGTCCGGTTCCTCGACAATATCATTGATAAGTGTGCCTTCCCCGTCAGGGACACCGTCCGCCTCGCACAGGCCAATCGAAAAATCGGGCTCGGAGTTATGGGTTTTGCAGATGCTCTGTTCATGCTCGGCATACCTTACGATTCCCAGCAGGCCGTCGAATTCGGCGCGGACCTTATGAAGTTCATTAACAAAACCGCACACGACGCCAGCAGCGCTCTTGCAAATCTACGCGGACCATTTCCAAACTGGAACCAGAGCATCTGGAGAACCGAAAAAAACACAAAGATTCGCAATGCCGCTGTTACCTGCATCGCCCCCACCGGCACCATTAGTATCATTGCAGACTGTTCTTGCGGCATCGAGCCGGCCTATTCCCTCGTGTTTGTACGCCAGGTACTCAACGGATCAAAGATGCTGCAAATAAACCCCATTTTCAGAAAAATAGCCCAGGAACGTGGTTTTTACAGCGAAAAGCTCGAAAAACAGATTGCCAAAACCGGCAGCATACAAAAAATCCCCCGGATACCGGCCGGAATACGCAAAATCTTCAAGTGTGCCTATGATATCAAGCCCGAATGGCACATTCGGATGCAGGCCGCCTTTCAGGACCATTGCGATGCAGCCGTCAGCAAAACCGTAAATTTCAGTGAAAAAGCCACTATTGCCGCCGTCGATAAGGCCTTCAAATTGGCCTATCAGCTTGGCTGTAAAGGGCTTACGGTTTATCGCCGCCGCAGCCGCGACCGCGAGCCGATGTGTCTTTTCTAACATAGCCCGGAAAAGAAATTTTCCAGATTCGTCCAATAATTCGGAACTTTTGTATATACTAACCGTACCAATATAGTAGCCGGAGCCTAATTATGGGGTTAAAGTCAGCCCCACGCTCTTGCCGATAACAAAAATATAGCAAAGAGTTTTTCTCCCCTCCGGAAAACATCGGGTAGCTAAACGTTACTCGATGTTTTCTTTTTATATGCTTTTCCGCTCATCCCGACCGAAGCGCACCACCTCTTGTCATCCCAACCGAAGCGCAGCGAAGTGGAGACGGTCTGGCCTTCGGAAATATTTGATGTTACAGTCCTATCATGAAAGCCTTCTACATCTACATAATGGGCAACAAGTCTGGTACACTCTACGTCGGCATGACGAGCAACATCAAGAAAAGGGTCTCCCAACACAAGGACAAACTCATCCCCGGCTTCACATCCAAGTACAATATGACCCGCTTACTCTATTTCGAAACAATCGAAGACCCTCTTTCTGCCATCGCCCGCGAAAAGCAAATTAAACCCTGGCGCCGGGAAAAGAAACTAAACCTCATCAAACTGCAAAACCCGACCCTAAAAGACCTCAGCGCAGATTGGTTCAAGTAATACCCCCAGCCTTCTTTCCTGCAATCCTGTCCCCACCCGCTACACGCTGTGCGCTAATGCTATACGTTCTTTCCGCAGCACTTCTTATATTTCTTCCCGCTGCCGCAGGGGCACGGGTCGTTTCGCCCGACCTTCGGCTGTTCCAGCCGAATCTGCTTCACTTTCACCTCGCCCTGCGAGGCCTGGGCAGCAGCCCGCTGCCGCTCGGTCATCGCAAACTGACCCACCTCGTCGTGGACCGTTTCGCTGACACTCCAAACGCTTTGCACACTGACGCCGGAGTCGCCTCGAACCTTAAGAATAATCTCAGCTATCCGGTCCTCAAGTGTCTCCAGCATCTCTCTAAACATCATGGAGCCTTCGCGCCTGTATTCGACCTTCGGGTCTTTTTGCTCCAACGAGGTCATCCACACGCTATCTCTCAAGTGGTCCATTGCGTACAGATGGTCCTTCCAGGCATTGTCGTAGAAGCTTAGCAGCAGGGCTCTCTCACACTTGGTAAGCTCGCAGCGCAAGAACTCCCTTGCCGCCCCCCTGGCCCGGTCCAGACGTGTCGTTTCGTCTGCCAAGTCCTCTTCAGCGAGAGAAGCATCGAATCTCTCATTAGCCCAGGCAGCCAGGTCGGAAATGCTTAGGCTGCCAACCTGCGCATTTATTTCTTTGTCAAACTCACCGTTGTTGCAACTTTCACTCAACTCGATGAGCTCCCTGTATAGAACTGCAGGTTCGGTGCTCTGAACTTGCTCTATGGAGAAGCCGGCGTTGTACTTCTTCTCTGCCCACTTCACGAGCCATTCAAAGTCGTATACATTCGGGTTCTCCTTGCCGTAAACCACAGCCATCGCATATTCTACGGGGAACTCAATCTCTCGACGTCTGTACTTGTCCGACGTTTCTTTGATGAGGAACTCAGATATCCCGGACGCAGTCTTTGACTGCAGTGATTCAATGTCTATGTCCACGTTAAATCTGTCTTTAGCCCACTCACCAAGTCTCCGCTTTGCGAAGTCTTTCTCGAGGAATTGCGCAAGTGGTGAGCAATCTATCTCATCGATCCTCCTGGCTACGCTCTCCACTATGTGCTCTTCAATCTCTTCGGCTGATTGATGCTTGACGTCCCGCGCGCGAAGACTTACACCCAAAACGTTAGCCGCCCAATTACACATCCCGGCGATGTCCCATCCTCTTGGTTCGGCAGGATCTTGCAGGTACTCGCCCAAAGACAACGATATATTACTCCTGGCATCTTCCTTAGCTTTCTCTTTGATCAGGCTCTCGAGTTGCTGTGTCTGTTCAGAGCCGTAACCAGTCACGTCGGAGAGTTTTAGGTCCACCTCGAAGGCCAATCTGGCCCATTCTACGATCGACCTGCACGCGTAGTCTTTGTGAAGGAAAGTATTACAGTACTTGCTCACCGTTGAAGCAATCATCTCCTGAATGATGCCCGACAGACCTTTTCCGCCCAGGATTCGCCGGCGACGGCGGTAGAATTCCTTTCTTTGGTAGTCCATTACTTCGTCATATTCCACCAGGCTGCTTCGTATATCCAGGTTCCGCTGTTCAACTTTCTTTTGTGCTTTTTCGATGCCCTTGCTTATCCTCTTGTGATAGATCGGCTCGCCTTCCTCCCAGCCGATCCACGAAAGTGCCTTCACCGTCCACTCAGGTGCAAAAATCTGCATCAAATCATCGTCGAAGCTCAGGAAAAACTGGCTTGAGCCACGGTCGCCCTGTCGGCCCGTCCGGCCACGCAGTTGGTTATCGATTCTCCTGGCCTCGTGCCGCTCGGTGCCAAGCACATACAATCCGCCGATATCAGCTACACCTGGACCGAGTTTAATATCAGTGCCACGACCCGCCATATTGGTTGCGATTGTTATGTTGCCTCGCGTTCGACCGTCCCGCCTTCTGTGCTGCTGACCCGCTTTTTCAACGATAAGGGCTTCACGAGCGTGGTTCTTGGCATTCAGTATCTCAAGTCCCAGCCCTTCTTCAAGGCCGACAAATAGCTTTTCCAATTGTTTCTCTCGCCTTGGCCCCGGAACTTTGTCAAGTTCAATCTTCAGGCTAAGTAGCTTTTCCGCGATGGCAATCGCAAGCGATTCATTTTTTTCTACGCTCGTTGTGCCCACAAGTATTGGCCGGCCTGCAGCGCTAATCTCGTTTATCTCTTGCACTATCGCGTTAATCTTCTCGTCCTTCGTCTTATAGATTACGTCATCCAGGTCTTCTCTTATGCACGGCTCGTTGGTCGGTATTACAACCACATCAAGGTTGTAAATCTTCACAAACTCTTCGGCTTCCGTCGCAGCCGTGCCCGTCATTCCTGCTATTTGGTCATACAGCCTGAAAAAGTTCTGTAGTGTAATAGTAGCGAGTGTTTGGGTCTCCTCCTTTATGGGGACCTTTTCTCTGGCCTCGATTGCCTGATGCAGCCCGTCGGACCACTGCCGACCGTGCATCAATCGACCCGTGAATTCATCAACAATGACGACCTTCTTATCCTGAACCACGTAATCTTTTTCCTTCTTAAACGTAATATGAGCTCGCAGGCTCTGTTCCAACAGATGGGGCCATTCCATATTCGAGCCTGTATAAAACGAACCTACTTTCGCGATTTCCTGGGCAGCCGCCACCCCTCTTTCTGTAAGCCGGACGCTCTTGTTCTTGTAATCAATCTCGAAATAGGCCGTCACTTGTCCCCCGGCAAACAACGCATCACTCCTGACTTTAGTGATCCTCCGCCGTTGCTCCGTCCGTTCTTCTTCGATTTCCGCAATCCGTCTTTGGACCTCTTCAATCCTCTCAGCATCCTGGTTCTCTTCGGCCTCGGAAAGTTCGTCCTTGGCAAGCTCAAGCTGCCGGTTGGCGTAGGCAAGTTGTTCCTGCGCTTCCTCGAGTTCAGTCTCCAGCTCCGCCACCAGACCACGCGTACTCCAGGAAGGCGCCTCAACTTCATCATAGCTAATCTTACCGATGGGCCCGAATTCTCTTTCTTGACGCTCTATAAGCTTCCCTGTCACATCGTCTGCTCTCCGATATCTTTCCCTCTTGATATCACCAAAGACCGGGCCCGATATAATCAGCGGCGTCCTCGCTTCATCGATCAGAATCGAATCAACCTCATCGATTATGGCATATTGCAGCGGCCCCTGAACCATTTGCTCAAGTGAAACCTTCATATTGTCGCGAAGATAATCGAAGCCGAACTCATTGTTTGTGCCATAAGTTATATCGCAGGCATACTGACCCTTGCGTTCGTCACCGGCCGTATCCATATCCGCCTGAATCGCACCCACCGTTAACCCCAGCGCCTTATAAATAGGCCCCATCCATTCTGCGTCGCGCTTTGCCAGATAGTCATTCACTGTCACTATATGGACTTTCCTTCCCGTCAGGTGAACAAGGTATGCCGCCAATGTTGCCACCAGGGTTTTGCCCTCGCCCGTAACCATTTCCGCAATCTTGCCCTCGTACAGGACATCACCCCCGATAAGCTGAACGTCGAAATGCCGCATCTTGACATTTCGCCTTGCTGCTTCCCGAACCACTGCAAAGGTCTCAGGCAGAATATCCTCCGGCCTGGTCCCTGCTTTTATCGCAGCCTTGAATTCACCCGTTTTGGCTTTCATCGCCTCATCGTCGAGCTTTTTTACCTGCTCTTCAAATTCCGCCGCCTGCCGCGCGATTACGGAATATGCCCTGATCAGCCGCTCGTTGCGAGACCCAAAGATTTTTACAAGGATTTTGCCTGCTTTATCGAACGGCATAGGATTATCCTGATTTGCAGTCTTTAGTCTATGAACTCATTATTCTTTTGCCCGCGTTAAGTACTCGCCTGTACGTGTGTCCACGCGGATAACGTCACCAACTTTAATAAAAGGCGGCACCTGTACGACCAGCCCGGTCTCAAGCGTTGCAGGCTTGTTTTGGTTGGTCGCTGTCGCGCCCTTAATCTCCGGAGACGTGTCGGTAACCTCCAGATCCACCGTGTTAGGCAGAGTAACCATAACCAGCTTACCCTGGTACATACTCACCTGCAGTCGTGTATTTGCCTTAAGATATTTTTGCCCGTCGCCGAACGCGTCATCATCCAGACTGATTTGGTCGTACGTCGTCGTATCCATCAGAATATGCTCGCTTCCCGAAGAATAAAGGTATTCGTACGTGCGCTTATCAAGATATGCCTCCTCGACCGTCTCCTCTGCTCGCAGCCGAACATTTTGTATTGAGCCGTCGGTCAGGCTTTTCAGCTTTGTCTGATAAACCGCACCGCCTTTGCCCAGCTTGACGTGCTGATAGTCAACAATCGCATACAGTTTACCGTCAATCTTGACCGTCTGACCTTTTCGCATTTCAGATGCTCTCATCTTCTACTCCAGTCCTCAGTATTTAGTCGTTAGTGTTTAGCTTCTTGATTAAGCTCATCGTCATCTTACTGATTTCGTCAATCTCATCTAACAACCTATCCGCTTTATCTTTGTCAATATATTTAAGTCGAGAGGCAATAATAAGTTGTGTTGTAAGTTCAGCACCACTTCCAAGGGACACATACAAGAATTGCCTGTACTCTTTGTTGTGAAATCTGGCGAACCCTTCCGAAATATTAGAGGGTATTGATACTACCGATCGCCTTAACTGGCTTGTCAACGCGTATGTTTCTTCTCTTGGAAACGATATGGTAGCTGCATATACATCTTCAACCAGCTTGATACCCCTTTTCCATATCTCCAAGTCTTTGAAGCTTCTTATTTTAGCAGTTGGTTTTTTAGGCATCAGATGTTATTGACTTTTCACTAAATACTATTCACTATTCACTAACAACTATCCACGAAGTAAGTATTGCAAAACAGCCTTACAATGTCAAGCAATCAATAGACTTCTCGTGGAATGTTCCTTAAATATCTTACTGCAAATACGAACTTTATATTGACAATTATGAAAATTCTTCCGTAGAATAAGATGTTGGTCCTTATATGGAACACAAAAGGTCGTAATGAGCTAAGTGGAGGTACGCAGGACTATGAAAAAGTACTTTATTATCCATGTGCCGATTATGTCGTTTTTCTCGAAAGCGTTGTATAGAGACGTGGGCTTATATTGGAAAGGTCTATGCTTTGCATACCTGCTATTACTTCTGGCCATCTGCTGGATACCCACAATGGTCATGATGCACGTGGGCTTTTCGGATTTCATCGATAATGAAGCACCTGCTGTTATCGAACAGGTACCGGAGATCACAATTACCGATGGCAAACTATCTATAAAAGAACCTCAGCCATATTACATCAAATATCCTGGAAACGACAACGTCATGGCAATCATTGATACTACCGAAACAGTCGAATCACTCGAAGACCCAAATGCTATCTGCTTAGTGACGAAAACTAAGATTATTTGGCGACAGAGCAAGGTTGAGACTCGAACATTTGATCTGTCGCAAGTGGAGAGCTTTGTTTTGGACAGTGACCGGATAATGCGCTGGCTGCGCACTGCCGCCAAGTATCTCGTTGTAATAATCTATCCCTTCGCCCTTCTGGGCTCTTACGTGTATAGAATTATTCAGGCACTCATATACGCAGCAATAGGACTGCTGTTTGCTTCGTGGTGCAAAGTATCGCTGTCTTATGACGCTTTGCTTCGTCTGGCAATAACAGCCGTAACACCGTGCATAATAGTCGGCACGATTCTCGGCCTCGTCGGCGTTTCACTGCCGGCGTGGTTATATCTGGCGGCTGCATTAGGGTTATTGTTCTTCGGCGTGAAAGCTTGCTCAGAAACGACCCAGACAATGGAAGAAACTGACGTCCGGGAGCAATTGCGAATTTAGCAGACACCTCTTTTATTGATAAATGACAATGGATAATTAATACTACAGCGCTGCTTAGATTAGTTCGTTACCGGTAACACCTTGCTGTATAAAAAGTTATGTTAATTGTATGAAATCCGAAATCCGAATATCGAAAACCAAAACAAATTCAAAATCCAAATTACCAAAATTCGAAACAGTTTTTCACCAATAATGAGCGTTTTTGTTTTGAAAATTCGGATTTTGAGCATTCGATATTGTTTCGGATTTCGAGTTTCGTGCTTCGGATTTTAACAGAAAAGACGGGTTTTATAGTGCCAAGTGGCGCTGCAGTATTAACTTCGCAGTTCATTGGAAAAATCCGTGTAATCCTTCCTTAATTTTTCCCCTTTTTCCTTTTCGATCGTTTCCGCGTGTGTCCCTTTTCGGATTTCTTCGCCGGCTTGCTTTTCTCTCTCCCCATAGAGGCTTTACCCAAAGGCTCGACGGGAGCCACATTTAACTGACGCGCCGGGACATTCACCGAGACTATGCGAACTTTCATCGCCTGACCCAAACACATACTGCATCCCGAATTAAGCCCCACAAGACTTTGCGTCTTTGAATTGAGCTTCCATCTCTCCGGCCCCAAATCCTCCATCCGGATAAGACCTTCAATACCATACTTCCGAGACTGCACAAACACCCCAAAACTCGCAAGGCCCGTAACAACGCAATCAAGTTCATCTCCAATCTGACCGCTCAGCATTTGAAGTATCAGAACGGTAGTCAGCTCCCTTTCCGCATCCTCAGCACGCTGCTCCGTAAAGCTGATATGCTTTCCAACCTCCGTCAAATCCTGCTCTTGTTCCTTCGGACCCGACTTCTTCTGAAGATAGCATTCCAGTACACGATGCACCATCAAATCCGCATACCGCCGTATCGGGCTGGTAAAATGACAGTAGTGAGTCGAAGCCAGCGCAAAGTGACCGATATGCAGCGGTGCATACTGGGCTTTTTCAAAGCTCCGCAAAACCGCCAAATTCACCGCAAAAGAACAGTCGGCACCCTTAACAGCAGCCAACAAATCCTGTATCGCACCCCGGTCAGGATTCCGCGGCATACTATACCCAAACGCCCGGACAACCTGCGCAAGATTCTTCATACTCAAACTGTCCGGCTCAGGATGAATCCGACGCATAAAAGCAATATTGCGCCTGTCCAGAAGCGAAGCCACCGCATCATTCGCCTCCACCATAAACATCTCAATTATCGTGTGCGGATAACTGTCGTCAGCCGGACACGCATCCACCACCCGCCCCGACTTGTCCAGTACCAGTTCCGTCTCAGGCAAATCCAGATGCAACATCCCATTTTTTCTCCGACGTCCTTCAATCGCTCGGCTCAACGCCTCCATCTCCTTCAACAGCCCAACTACTTCACGCTTAATCCCCTTGGTCCGGCCCCTCAAAGCCTTCTCCGCCTCTTGATACGTCAAACGCCGCGCCGAACAAATAACTGAATTGGCAAATCTCCGAGACAAAATGTTGCCGTCCTCGTCGTAAGTCAGATACACGCTCTTAACAAACCGCTTCTGCCCCGGCTGAAGACTGCATATACCGTTGCTCAAAATCTCCGGCAGCATCGCAATAGTCTTGCCCGGCAGATAAACGCTGTTCCCCCGTACCTTAGCTTCACCATCCAGCGCCGAATCCGCCCGCACAAAACTGCTCACATCCGCAATATGTACCCCCAGCACCCAATTGCCGTCCGAATCCCTCTGGACCCCCATTTTGCCGTCTTTTTGCAAAATGGGAACCCTCTCCAGGCTTATCGCATCGTCAAAATCCTTCGCATCCGGAGGGTCAATTGTGATAATCACCTTATCTGTTATGTCCTCCCTGCCGCCAACGCACTCACCATCAAACTCGCCCGCCGCCGCCCGCGCCCCATCCAGGCAATCCTCGTCAAATTCATCCGGCAAATGATACTGGCGAATTATCGACTTTATCTCACTTTCATATCGCCCCGCCTTACCCAGCACCTCAACAATCACTCCACGCGCCAGATATTTCTCCGTCGGGTACGTTAGTATCTCCACCACCACCTTATCCTTCGGCTTGGCCCCTTTTGCAGTGACATCATCCACACTGATTGGCTCCAAAAATCCCGTGCCGTCCGGCTGAACCACCCATCCCTCAGCCTCCTTCTTCAACGTCCCCACAAACCTGTTCTGCGCTCGCTCAAGAATCTCAACCACCTTGCCGCTGTACCGCATCTGACCGCCGCGCCTGCTCTTCTTCACAACCCTGGCAGCCACAATATCCCCCGTCATCGCCTCCGCTGTTGCGTCGGACGGCACAAACAAATCGTCGTGAGAGCTGGACTCCAGCGGCACCACAAAGCCGAATCCCTTCCGGTTCGCCCTGAATGTCCCTATGATTCGCCCCGACAAACCCGGCAGACTGACAAGGCTCCTTGCACCCATCACCACACGCCCCGCCTGACGCAGTTGTTCAAAAGCCAATTTGAACGCCGGATAATCTTCCGCACTGACACCCAGCGCCTTGGCCAATTGTCCGACTTTCAACGGCCTGTAATCCGCATGCTTCAAATGTTTTATTATGCGTTCTTTCAATATCTCAGGCATTTACCATATCTCCCTAAAAAAGTACAAAAGCACCCAATCGCCTCACATATCAACCGGGCACTCTGCTTATCTGTAATTTACCCCGATTTCCCATATCAACTCGGCCAACCAATCAACAACCTGATAGTATACAGCTTATCCAGGTATAATATACAGTTCAACTTGGAATCTCTAACAACCGGGTGCATGTCATGATTGTAGGTAGAAAAAAGCCCCGTCTGTTGTCTTCTGACCGTTGATGATAGTTTCGAGATGAGGTTTTTGGCTGGCAGCTTTGCTCTGAGGCGTACCGTTGTGGTGGCTTTTGCTGAGCCGGCAACCAGCTAATTCATATCGAAAAAGCCCTTCCCAGAAAAAAAATTCACCCCCAATTTCTGATGCCAATACATTTGTTGTTGATTATCAACGGCGTAAGATGTACTGGATTCCCACCTGCGCGGGAATGACATTTAGCGATTAAGCTATTACAGAGCATTAGCCTCTAAAGAACAGGACAAAGGCGATAGCGCACAGAATGGTCAGCACACAGGGGACTAAGAAGATCGGCCGCCACTGGAATTTGCCTCGTCTCTTAAACAAATCCATCACCGCCCCCGTAATCTGCGTGCCGATAAAGTTGCCAAAGCCTAATGTAACCACCGCGATCAGCGCCTGGGCCGAAGCCCTGACATCCGGCGGCGCCACCTTGTCCACATACATCTGCCCCACAAAGAAAAAGAAAGTATAACCCAGCCCGTGAAACATCAGCGACGAGATTACCAGCCATACAGGCCGCATAATCGCAAAGATAACATAGCGCATCGGCCAGGCTATCACTCCGATAACCAAAGCCCATCGAAAACCAATCTTCGGCAGCAGTAAAGGCAGCAGCATCGCCATCGCAAAAATCTCGGCAAACTGCGCAAGAGTCATAACCGCAGAAACGTTTTTTCTTTGTACTCCGATATCTTCAAGAAACGGCGCCGTCGGGACATAGTAAAACTGCAACTCAGTTGTGACCACAAACGAAATGATGAGGAAGATTAAGAAGTTGGTGTCGGCCAGCATCTTGAAGGCACCTACGAACGCCAGCGGGTTTCCCGGCTCCTGCGGCGGTGGCGTGTGCGGCAGGAAAAAACAGAAAATACCCATCACCACTGAGAGGACCCCCGCAAGCGTCAACGCGTCACTGCCCTTGACCTTTAGCTTACCTAACCGACGCCATAACGCCAGTGCCAATCCTGCCGCTATCCACCCGATTGTTCCCCACACCCGAATCCCCCCCGCCTGGGCGCCAGCATCGGTCAGGTGCGAGAACATCAGCGAGTTCACCAGCGCCAGCGTCGGGGCATAAAGCAGCGAGTAAAGACCCATCAAGCCGAACAGACCCCAGAACTTCGTCTTCCGTGCGGCCAGCAGCAGCACCACGCCGCCCGCCAGGTGCACGCCCGCCAAAAACCATTCCGTCGCCACCCAGCGGTCCGCTATCTGGCCCCCGATAAACGGCGACACAATGCACGCAAGCCACAAGGTCGCATAGACCCACCCGGTTTGTTTGCCGGTCATCTTCAACGGCCCCACCAGATGCGAGGCCAATACCGGGGCCCACGCACCCCATATAGCAAACTGCAAAAACATCATCATACTCAAGCCAAGGTACAACTGCCAGCTCATTTGCGTCCCCTTACTCTATCGTTACACCCTAAAACCGCTCAGCCTTTCAACCGCCAGCCTAACGTCACCAAATCTGTCGTCCCCCGCTTCCCGCTCGATTGCCAAAGCTCCATCAAAGCCGATTTCCTCCAGGGCTCTCAAAAACGCATCCGCTCCCACCTCTCCCTGTCCCCACGGCACTTCCGCTCCCCATGTACCCGCCTGCTTTGTCCGAATCGCATCCTTGATGTGAATATGCTTAATCCAGGACTTAAGTACCCGCACCGCTTCAATCGGCTCACCTTTGTCGTAAAGAATCATATTTGCCGGGTCGAAATTCACCCCCACCGCCGGATGATTTAACTTCTCAAGAAACTCCCGCAATTCATCTGCGCTTTCCTGCCCCGTCTCCAACAGCAGCATAATCTGATTCCGGGCCGCCGCATCCGCTAAGTGCCTGATGCGGTCAAAAAACTTCCTGGAGTATTCGGCACTGCTGAGGTCAATGAAGCCGGCGTGCATCGACAGATACTCTACCCCCAATTCGCCCGTTACCTCAACCACATCCAGGAACAGCTTGCGATTCTGCTCCCAGTATTCATCCGGCCCAATCCCCCCCGTTATCTTTATGCTTTCCAGCGTCGAATAGTCTTCCTGCGGAAAATCTATCATCGTACTGCTTATAGTCCAACTCTGCTCCTGCACCGCCGCCAGGTAATCATCTCCCTTTTCCCCCACTGCCGGCCTGACCGCTAAGTGCACATGCCCAATACCCAGTCTATTCATCGCCTCTGCCACCCCGGCGATATCCCTCTGCAGCGACCAACTACAAATCCCCACCGGCCAACTGCCGCACTTAGCCATATCCGTCTCCCGACAAGTAACTCTATACCAGCGAAACTTGCTCGCCCTTCTTCACCGATTCCTTTTCCGCCTCCACGATTCTAACCGAATCCCGCGACTGCTCTAAGGTAGTCACTGTCTCGGTCTCCTCTGCCCTTACATTCTTCGCAAAGTGAGCTATCTCCAAAGAATAACCGTCTCCTTCTTCCACCTCCGGCCCAAATGCCTTCCCCTCTGCCGGACATACCTTAAATCTCGGCTCCCGCGTGCAGTCGTAAACCAGCGTTGCCTTCTCCAGCACAATGCCAAAGCTCATCTCGAACCCGAACGCCGGCATCATCGCCCAACTGCCCTCGGCTGTCACCACCTTTACATCATCGTAAAGATACCGTGTGACTATGTGCACCAACTGCCCGCCTGTGCCTTTCGCGGCAAAACTGCGGACCGCTCGCGGCATGCCGAAAAGATACTGCACAAAATCCGTATCGTGAATATGCAAATCCAGCGCCATGCCGCCACTGCGTTTCTCGTCTGCAAACCAATTGTCCGCGGCCCAGTTCGGCGCAGCGCCCAATCGCTGAAACGTCGCCGCGATTACTCTACCGTACTCACCGCCGGCCACAATCTCTCTGGTCTTGGCGTATTCAGGCCAGAACCGCACGCAGTGGCCGATCTGAAGAATCTTTCCACTTTTCTTCGCCGCCTCTATCATTCGCTCGCAATCCGCCACGTTTAGCGCCATCGGCTTCTCGCACAATACATTCACCCCCGCCTCCAACGCCTTTATGGAACAGTCCGCGTGCAGATAAGTCGGCAGCGTAAGCGAAATCGCGTCCAGTTTCTGCTCAGAGAGCATCTTCTCAAAATCCGGATAAAGCTCAACCCCACTGAAATCCACAGCTTCTGCACCTTCGATATTGCCCCCTGCCTTTTTCGCATCTTCGGCTATGTTCGGATTGGAATCGCAGATTGCCGCAATTTCGACATCTTCCAGGCCCCTCCAGCACCGATAGTGCATGCGCCCCATAAACCCAAAGCCGACAATACCAACTCTCATAATGTCTGTGTTCCTTTATCTATACCTCGCAGACTCACTTGCCTGCAAGGATAAGGTCAAGTCGTCTGCTCTGCTCCGCCATAGAAAGCTTTTCACTGCCCTCGATAGTCATCCAGCCCTGATAGCCGATGTCCCTCAAAGCCTTGGTGACAATCGGCCAATCAACGCTGCCCTCACGGATATTGACGAACCTGCCGCCGCGTCCGTCTGGATTTAGCTTGAAGTCTTTGACGTGGCACTTGACAATCCGCTTACCCAGAACAGCAATCCACCCCTTAGGGGAGTACTTGACGTGATTGCCGATATCGAAGTATGCCCGAACCCACCGGCTCTCGAAAGAATCGATGAAGTGCGCCATGTGGTTAGGGTCCACGAAAAGGTTGTTCCAGACATTTTCGATTGCGATGACAACGCCTGTTTTCTCGGCTGCGGGAATTAGTCTGCGGATGGCCGCCTGGAAGGTATCGTAGGCATGATTATGCGAGGCGATGTATTCACGGTAACGGTCGTTGTCTTTCTCGGCCACAGCGGTCAAGTGCCCGGTTTTTTTGTCAA
>Ga0209979_1002077_pt1 | contig 20024 bp, 19 predicted proteins | sample AnhtaG_FD_183114 | JGI IMG/M metagenome (GOLD analysis project Ga0209979, IMG submission 183114) | Deep subsurface microbial communities from Anholt, Denmark to uncover new lineages of life (NeLLi) - Anholt_01485 metaG (SPAdes) (version 2) | ecosystem: Environmental > Aquatic > Marine > Oceanic...
ATTCAGATTCAATATCGAAGAGCCGGAGAACAAAGTCCAACTCACCTATGGGGATTATAACGACGAAGAGCCCATCTTCACTCCCGACGGGAAGACCCTCCTTTACAGCTCCGACGAGACCGGCATTTACAACCTCTTTACCCTGGACCTCGACAGCGGAGAGGTGACCCAGTATACCGATGTGCTGGGAGGCGCCTTCTCCCCCACCCCTCTCGACCGAGCGGGTGAAAAGATAGCTTACATGTCCTTCTTAAAAGGGATGTATAAGCTTTACGCCATGAACCTCGACAAACCTATCCGCTCTTATAAAGTAGAGCCGATAGCTGAAGAGGAGGAGGAAGCTCTGGTGGTGACCCAGATGAAGCCGAGCCTCAGCTTCACAGTGGAGGAGGAACAGAAGAACAAACAGGCGGCCCAAAAGTTCTTTATTGACGGCATTAATGTGGGTGGGGGGGTGAGCTCCGATGGAACCCTCCTCAGCTACACTATGGTGTCCTTCTCCGATATGCTGGGCGACCACCGCTTCCAGCTCATATTCAACACCGTCAGAAGCTACCGCAACATCGGTTTCACCTATCTGAACCAGCAGAGCCGCCTCAACTACCGCCTTGAGGTTTTCGACTACAAATACTATTTCATGTCCCCCTTCTACCTCTACCGCCAGGAGACCGAAAACCTCGTGCTGGAAACCCTCACTATAGAGCATATCGGAGGAAACCTGTTCTTAAGCTATCCCCTTGACAAATTTCACCGGGTTGAGTTATCTATGGGCTTCATGGACCGCACCTATGATACACCATCTTATCTGTCTGCCCAGACCTCGGACCCCCAATATCAGAACCTCCAGAGGCTACAGAGCCGATTTATCAGCGGGAAGTTCATCCCTCTGGGGTTCTCCTTTGTAGGGGATACTACCCTGTTCAAGTTCTTTGGTCCCTTTTCTGGCAGAAGATACAACCTCTCCATCACCCACAGCCCCAATATAGGGGAGGGGCTGATGGGATTTACCAACATCGTCATCGATTTGCGAAACTACATCAACTTGACCAGCGGCTCCCTGTTCGCCTTCCGCTTTTTCGGGGGATACAGCTTCGGGGAGGCTCCCAATGTCTACTTCTTCGGGGGAACCGACACCCTGCGGGGATACGACTACTTTGCATTCAGCGGCAACCGGGCCTTCTTCGCCAACGCAGAGCTCCGCTTTCCCCTTATCGATGAGATCAGATTCCCCTTCAATTTCTCCCTCCGCTCTATTCGGGGGGCGCTCTTCTGCGATATTGGTGCCGCCTGGTTCCATGACGAAAAGTTTCAGTTCCTCGACCCGGAAGACCGCTACCGCTTGAAGGATGGGAATTGCTCGGTAGGGTTCGGGGTCAATTTCTCCTTCGGTCCCTTAGAACTCCACTTTGACTTCGCCCGTCCCACCGACTTTAAATCCTTTGCCCCCAACTGGCGAACCTCCTTCTGGATTGGGAACAAGTTCTGAGCCACCTTCGGCGGCAAAGGTTATATCTTGGGCCGATGATTTATACGATTGCAGAGCCATCCATCCGCCACCGATTCCTCCTCGTCCTCTCACCCTCTCCACAATAGATGGGGCATCTGCGCTTACCAGTATCTGACCATTGACGCCCTGCCTGATGTCACCCCGGAGCCTGACCACCATGCTGGGGGTAGCCCCGCTTCTCTTCTCCCTGGGAACAGGGGCAGAGCTGCAGCGACCTCTGGCAACCGTGGTGGTGGGCGGGGCGCTCACCGCCACCCTGCTTACCCTCTTTATGCTCCCCACTTTCTATAGCCTCTTGGAAAGAAAAAAGTGTGAAAAATAGGTGAGGAACTCTCTGGTCCCTCGTTGCCCGGAAAAAGCTTGACATTTTAGGAGAGTCTAATAGATAATTTTTGTTAAAGAGTATTATAATAAGTAGGAGGTTAACTTCCCATCGGGTAAATAGGCTTCATTATTTTACCTCTCGCCACGCAGGAGTCTTTTATGTGCCGGAAATCTTAGAATAAGAGAGACACGCTGGCAGAGGGGGAAAGGTAATGGAAAACAAGCTAACTTTCTTCATCCTCATAGCTATACTCATCTTAGCCTTCTGTCTTCGTTATGTTGACCCTTCATCTAGAGCCGATTTACAACCCTTTTTTGATGCTTCTGTATATCCATTGTCAGCCTATAACCTATTCCAGCACCATATATACGGGGTTAAATTTTTGGGGCAGTATTATCTTCCTCAATACCCTTTTGGCTATCCGCTGCTCATCATCCCCTTTTATATTATCTTTGGCAGCCAGCCATATAATGCTGTCTATTGCTCCCTGTTCTTTTCCCTATTATCAATAGTATTTGCTTATCTGATTGGCAAGGAGTTAGGGAATAGATTTACCGGTCTTATGGCGGCGCTGTTTGTTGCCCTCTGCCCTAAGCACATAGAGCTCAGCAAATATATTCTGACCGAAACTTCGTCTGTTTTTTTCACTTTACTCATCTGCTGGCTGTTATTGAAAGTTATTTATCTTGACTCCAAGAAGCAAAGGCTTCTCCTCTTATTTTTGGGGCTCGTTACAGGCTTTAGCGTGTTGGTGCATCTGACCAACTGTTTACTCATACCTCCGATTCTAATCTCATTATTATTGCTGGGGAGAAAATCTAATCCTTGGTCAATTTTAAAAAAAGAGACTATCATTCTCCTTGGTATAATTTTAGCTCTAATACCGCTGTTCCTCTATCAATTCCACACCTTTGGCTCCCCCTTGAGGACAGGTTATCAGATGACAGCTCCTGAATTTTACGGAAAGTTCAAATGCTTCTCCTTTAAATTTTTTGCCCACCCATATTACCACCCCGGCTGGGAAAGAGGGAATTCCCCTGTTTATTTATTTGCCCTTACAGGTCTAGAAAAACCTTTTTATCCGGTTTCCGTGATTCCCCTCATCTTGGGGGGGGTTCTATTCATCCTTTCTGAAAGGAGAGAACATAATAAGCAGATGACATTCCTGATATTCTCGTCCATATTGGTAATCTCGCTGTTTGTTTTTTCTCATTTTATTACTGGCAGGATAGCCGTTTTCTATTGCGGGGGGTCCCTTTATTAATGATTCTGGCGGCTTGTGGCGTAACCTTTTTAATGGATAAGGGGATTCCCAAATCGCTGACCAAAGGGTCTATATTCAGCATAACCATATCGAGTCTCTTGTTGATGAGCATAATACAAATGGCTTACTGGAGCTCACAACCAGAATCATTGCCTTGGATTCCTGACCGACAGTATAGAATAATCCAATATATTAATAAACATATCCCCAATAATGCGGTAATCATCTCGTATTTTAGCAACCCCTTAACTGCGGAATATTATTTTACCGAAAATACTACAGCAGACATAAGAGTTTATATCTCGCTATCAATCCCGAAAAAGTCATGGGCAGGAAAAGGCCAGGTTAAACTAATAAGATATGATCCAACAATAAAATATAGCTTCCTTTTCCTTCCTGACGGAACCCTTAATCCAAGAACCTATAATTTCATAGGGCTAACCCTCAAAAAGGGTGTACCGGTTTATCTCGTCCACCTCCGATATGAAGCTGTATGTATCAAATTTTTTCCGATGGTGAACAGATACTTCACGACTATCGAACAGAACGGGGACGGAATATTATTCAGGCTTTATCGGAAAGATTGGTAATAAAATCATCAGGTTATTCGCTGAAGACAAAAGAAGTTTAGAACCAAATCTGAATGAAGGTAGCAGATGAAAAGTTAGAGGGATCTAATTCCCTGTTCTTTGCATAACCGTTGGTCCCATTGATGAAATTGCTAAAAAAATATAGCCACCTTCTATTGCTGTTGTGCATTCTAATATTATCATTCAGGACTCGTTATGTTGACCCTTCATCTTTAGCCGATTTAGAACCATTTGATGCTTCCGCATATTCACTGTCAGCCTATAACTTATACCGGCACCATATATACGGGGTTAAATTGGGGGGGCAGTATTATCCTCCCCAATATCCTTTTGGCTATCCGCTGCTCATCATCCCCTTTTATATCATCTTTGGCAGCCAGCCATATAATGCTGTCTATTGCTCCCTGTTTTTTTCCCTATTATCAATAGTATTTGCTTATCTGATTGGCAAGAAGTTAGGGAATAGATTCACCGGTCTTATGGCGGCGCTGTTTGTTGCCCTCTGCCCTAAGCATATAGAGTTCAGCAAATATATTCTAACCGAGACCTCGTCTGCCTTTTTCACCTTGCTCATCTGCTGGCTGTTGTTGAAAGTTATTTATCTTGACTCCAAGAAGCAAAGGCTTCTCCTCTTATTTTTGGGGCTCATCACAGGTTTTAGCGTGTTGGTGCATCTGACCAACTGCTTACTCATACCTGTGGTCCTCATCTCATTCTTACTGGGGAGAAAGTCTAATCCTTGGTCAGTTTTAAAAAAGGAGACCATTATTCTCCTTGGTATAATTTTAGCTCTAATACCGCTGTTCCTCTATCAATTCCACACCTTTGGCTCCCCTTTGAGGACAGGTTATCAGATGAGAGAACCTGAACTTTACGGAAAGTTTAAAGCTTTCTCCTTTAAATTTTTTACCCACCCACCTAACCACCCACATCATGTTTGGAAAAGGGGGAATTTCCCTGTTTATTTATTTGCCCTTACAGGTCTGGAAAAACCTTTTTATCCGGCTTCCCTGATTCCTCTCCTCTTAGGGGGAGCTCTGTTCATCTTTTTTAAAAAGAGAGAACATAATAAGCAAATGATATTCCTGATATTTTCGTCCATATTGGTAATCTCGCTGTTTGTTTTTTTCTCATTCTTTTATTGGCAGGATAGCCGCTTTCTATTGCAGGGGGTCCCTTTATTAATGATTCTGGCGGCTTGTGGCGTGACCTTTTTAATGGATAAGGGGATGGCCAAATCCCTGACCAAAGGGTCTATACTCAGCATAACCATATTAAGCCTCTTTTTGATGACCATAATACAGATGGCTCTCTGGAGTTATTCACAAACAAAATCATTACCCTGGGTTGATAACCGCCAGTATAGAATAATCCAATATACTAATAAGCATATCCCCAATAATGCGGTAATCATCTCGTATTTTAACAACCCCTTCAGTGCGGAATATTATCTTACAGAACATATTACAGCAGACATAAGAGCCTATATTTCGCTATCAATCCCAAGGATGCAAATATGGTTAGTAAACGGCGAGATTAAACCGATAAGATATGATAGGACAAAAAAATATAGCTTCCTTTTTCTTCCTGACGGAACTCTGAACCCAAGAACCTATAATTTCATAGGGCTAACCCTCAAAAAGGGTGTGCCAGTTTATCTCGTCCACCTCCGATATGAAGCTGTATGTATCAAATTTTTTCCGATGGTGAACAGATACTTCACGACTATCGAACAGAATGGGGACGGATTATTATTCAGGCTCTATCTGAAAGATTGGTAATAAAATCATCAGGTTATTCGCTGAAGACAAAAGAAGATTAGAATCAAATACTAATGGAGGTGGTAAGTGGTAAATAGAAATTAAAGGGAGCCATTTTAAAAACTGGAAAGGTCAGGAGGGGCTGATGGAACACCTACCAAAATTTCAAGGGATTAAGCTATCCATTGTGATGCCAGTTTATAATGAAATTTATACCATTGGGCAAATTATTGAAAATGTTGTGAAGGTTCCGATTTTAAAGGAGATTATCGTTGTTGATGATTGTTCGAACGATGGGACTCGGGAGTACCTCAGGGAAGTTGATGGAAAGAAAGACGATTTCAATGTTATAAAGGTGTTGTTTCATCCCGAAAACCGTGGCAAAGGAGCCGCCTTACGCACCGGTTTCAAGGAGGTAACCGGGGATATTGTCATTATCCAGGATGCTGACTTAGAATATTCTCCCGTTGACTACCCCCAATTGATTGAGCTAATCATAGAGGACAAAGCCGATGTAGTATATGGTTCCCGCTTCTTAGGCAAAAGTCGGGCTTTCCTACTCACCCATTATTTAGGTAACAAGATAATCAACCTATTTACCAATCTGCTATATAACACAATTTTAACAGATTCATATACCGGGTACAAAGCCTTCAGAACGGAGATAATCAAAGGCATGAACCTCAGGTCAAACAGCTTCGGTTTTGAGGCAGAGTTTACCGCCAACATTTTAAAAAGGAGGCTAAGATTATATGAGGTGCCCATCTCCTATGCCGGAAGGGAATACGCCGAAGGAAAGAAGATAACCTGGCGGGATGGCTTTATCGCCCTATACTGGCTGATTAGGGGGAAATTTCAGGGCTTCGATGCAGGCACCGAAGAACTTTTTGCCCTGACAAAGGGTTCCAAGTATAACAGGTATATTTTCCGGCGTATTGAACCATGGCTGGGCACCAAAATATTAGAAGTGGGGGCTGGGATAGGAAATATAACCCACTATCTGATCCCTAAACGGCAAGTAATAGCTACCGAATTATCCGATAAGTATATTAAAATATTAAAAAGGCGCTTTAAAAAGTGTCCTAATTTGACAATTGAAAAATATGATTTAAATGAAAATCCTGGGACAGAATGGAAGGAGAGGAAAATCGATACCATAGTTGGTATAAATGTAATGGAGCACATCAAGAATGATGGAACCGCTATACAAAACCTGAGCTCATTACTCGCTCCTGGCGGAAGACTAATCTTGTTGGTGCCCGCTCATCCTACCCTTTACTCCACATTGGACAAGAGCCTTCATCGCTTCAGAAGATACAGCAAAAAGGGGATTACGCCTAAGGTGGAACGAGCCAATCTCAAGATATTGAAGTCATTATACATCAATGCTCCCGGGGCAGTAGGTTGGTTTGTCAATGGGAGGCTTTTCCGCCGAAGAAGATATCCCATAAATCAACTGCGTATTTTTAACCTGCTAACCCCCTTGCTGAAATTGGAAGCTCTCCTCCACCCCCCCCTTCGGACTATCCTTGGTCATAGTTGCGGAAAAAGTGAGCTATTAATTCTTTGAAGGCAAGCCGTTTTGAGATGCAATAATTTTTAGTTTATGGCAATATATCTTGGAAGCTTCGCTTAACGGAAATGAAACTACGCCAGCGCCCCCTTCTGTTGCCCTCGTAAGCTGTTGCTTGTGGCTAAATCATCGGCATAAAATATGAAAAAGCCCTGGGACCGCTTGCCCAAAAAATGAGCTATTGACTTTCCGGGGGAGCTTACCAGATAATATCTTATCGATTAAATCAGGAGGTGGGTAGTTTACCTTACATTGGGTAAGGAGGTTTCCTAATTTTACCTCTCGCCACTCAGGAGGCTTTTATTTGCCAGAAATCTTTGAATAAGAGAGAGACATGCTGGCAAAAGGGGAAAGATAATGAAAAATAAGCTAACCTTTCTCATCCTCATAGCCATACTCATCTTAGCCTTTTGCCTTCGCTATATGGAGCCTATTAAAAGGGCTGACTTACCCCCAGATGAAGATGCTTATTCATTATCATCTTACAATCTTTATAAATATCATACTTACTCACACAAGTTACTCGGGAATTTTTATCCACCTGTTATTCCTTTTGGTTATCCGCTGATGATTATCCCCTTTTATATGATTTTTGGCTTACAGCCCTATAATGCGGTTTACTGCTCCCTGTTCTTTTCCCTTTTAAGTATAGTATTTATCTATTTAATAGGGAAGAGGGTCGCCAATAGACCAACCGGTGTGGTAGCCGCGCTATTTTTAACCCTCTGTCCTTTGCATATCATATATGGCAAGAAAATTATGTCGGAGTCTCTTTCTACCTTTCTCTATCTGTTCGTATTCTGGCTCTTTCTAAAAGCTATTGAACACGAACAAAAGAGAAATGTATCGCTTCTGTTATTTATGGGGCTTATTATAGGCTTCAGCGTATCGGTCAGATACGCAAATATGCTAATATACCCGGCGATCATTGTCTCGCTGATATACGCCAGAAATTTTAAGTTTAAACTATCCATTAAAGAGGGGGTTATCGTCTCCATAGGAGTGCTTATAGCTTTAATCCCCATCTTTATATACAATTATCACGCATACGGCAATCCTTTTTCTACGGGTTACATTTATTGGAGACCATGGATGAAATTTAATTTTCTTTACTCTTTAAAATATTTCGCACAGTCTCTTCCAAGTGGACAAAAAGGGAATTTCATTTTCTATTTAAACGCTTTCTTGGGAATAGGAATAAGGAAATATTTTTATCCTTTAACTATACTTCCCTTAACCTTGATTGGAGGTTTTTCTATTGTGTTAAAAAATAGAAAAGTGATTTCCACCTCAAAGATACTGCTAATGTTTACCGTGGCTATCACCTCTTTTCACTTGATTTTCTATTCTTTTTATCGCTTCCAGGCTTTCAGATTCTTTTTAGAAACAATCCCCTTCCTTTTTTTAATCGCGGCTTATAGCATTGGTAGTAATGTTCCTTGGCACAAATTCAAGTGGTTTTCTAAGAGAACGCTCCTCTCGGGAGTATCCTGTATACTGGCTTTAGTAGCGATAGGTCAAATGGTAAATTATCTTGATATAGCAAATGTGCTTGTACAAAATAGACAGTATAAAATTGTAAAAGAAGCCGATAAATATTTAGAAAAAAATGCCATTATAATTTCTCATTTAAAGGATATAGTAGCAGAGCACTACTTTACGGAAAATAGTAATAGAATTTACATCTTAGCAGATATTTTTCCTTATAATCGCAACGTTATACACCTGATTACTGACTATCACAAAAAGCCTGTTCTTCGATCTGATAATATTGCAAGCTGTAAGCGACATAGTTATTTGTTCCGCAACAATAAGAATGTCAACCCGCTGACCTTGAATTTCATCTACTTCGAGCTGAGAAGGGGCAGACCGGTCTACTTCCTGGACAGCCCGAGAAATTTCAAGCGCAAAGAATTCTTCACCCTATTGAAGGAGTATTTTATTGCTAAAAAGCATAAAGAGAACCCCCAATTGTATAGGCTATATATCAAACACTGGTAACTATTGCGAGATGCAATAATTTTCGTTTTATGGCAATATATCTTGGAAGCTTCGCTTAACGCAAATGAAACTACGCCAGCGCCCCCTTCTGTTGCCCTCGTAAGCTGTTGCTTGTGGCTAAATCATCGGTATAAAATGTGGGAAAAGCATCGGGACCGCTTGACCAAAAAATGAGCTATTGACTTCCCGGGAGAGTTCACCAGATAATATCTTATCGACTAAATCAGGAGGTGGGTAGTTTACCTTACAGTGGGGAAGTAGGTTTCCTAATTTTACCTCTCGCCACTCAGGAGGCTTTTATTTGCCAGAAATCTTTGAATAAGAGAGAGACATGCTGGCAGAGGGGGAAAGGTAATGAAAAATAAGCTAACTTTCCTCATCCTCTTAGCCATACTCATCTTAGCCTTCTGCCTGCGCTATATCGACCCTATTAAGAGGGCTGATTTGCCCCCGGATGCCGGTTCTTATTCAATATCAGCTTATAATCTTTATAAGTATCATACTTATTCATATAAGCTAATGGGGCAATTTTATCCTCCAATTTACCCTATCGGTTATCCCCTGTTGATCATACCTTTCTATATGATTTTCGGCTCTCAGCCCTATAATGCGGTTTACTGCTCCCTGTTCTTTTCCCTTTTAAGCATAATATTAATCTATTTGATAGGGAAGAGGGTCGCCAATAGACCAACCGGTGTGGTAGCCGCCTTATTTTTTACCCTATGCCCTGCCTATATCATGATGGGTAAAATAATTTCGTCAGCATCTCTCTCTACCTTTCTCTATCTGTTCGTATTCTGGCTCTTTCTCAAAGCTATTGCGCCTGAACAAAAGAGAAATGTATCGCTTCTGTTATTAATGGGGCTTATTATAGGCTACTGTGTATCGGTAAGATACTCAAATATGCTAATCTACCCGGCAATTATTGTCTCGCTGATATACGCCAGAAATTTTAAGTTTAAACTATCTTTTAGAGAGGGATTTATCATCTCCATAGGGGTGATTATAGCCTTAATACCTCTTCTACTTTACAATCTTCACGCTTATGGTTCACCTTTTACCACCGGCTATGAGTATTGGCATATGGGGAATGAATTTTCATTTAAAAAGTTCGCTCTTCCACATGATGAAGGGGGGGTTTCCAAAAAGGGATACTTTATTCTATACATTAACGCCCTTTTAGGAGTAGCCAAACATAAATATTTTTATCCCTTAACTATGCTTCCCTTAATCTTGATTGGAGGTTTATCCATTGTATTAAAAAATAAAAAGGTGATTTCCAGCTCAAAGATACTCCTAATGTTTACCGTGGCTATCACCTCTTTTCACTTGATTTTCTACTCTTCTTACCATGTGCAGAGACACCGATACTTTTTGGCAATAGTTCCTTTTCTTTTATTAGTTGGAGCATACAGCATTGGTAGCAATGTTCCCTGGCAAAAATTCAAGTGGCTTTCAAAGAGAACGCTCCTCTCGGGAGTATCCTGTATGCTGGCTTTATTAGTGATAGGTCAATGGGTAACTTACCCTTATGTAGCAAAAGTGGTTGTTAAGAATGGACAGTATAAGATGATAAAAGAAGCCGAAAAATATTTAGAAAACAATGCCGTGATAATTTCTAATTTACCACCTGTAGTAGCCGAACATTATTTTACAGAAAACTCTAAGAGAACTTTCATTAATGGAGATACTGTTTATCGTGGAAGATGGACCGTCATAGTATGGGCAGCTAAAAAACATTTTAAGCCTGCTGTTTACAAATCTAATAGTGCTGCAAGCTGTAAGCGATATAGTTATCTGTTCCGCAACAATAAGAATGTCAACCCGCTGACCTTGAACTTCATCTACTTCGAGCTCCGAAAGGGCAGACCGGTATACTTACTGGACAGCCCCACAAGTTTCAAGCGCAAAGAATTCTTCACCTTATTAAGAAAGTATTTTATTGCTAAAAAGCATAAAGAGAACCCCCAATTGTATAGGCTATATATCAAACACTGGTAAGTATTGTGAGAGGCAATAATTGCTGGCTTCTGCGGGATGCTCCGGCACCTTGTCTCATTTTTTCTGTCGGCTATTTTTGAAAATTCTGAATTAAAATTTATCAAAATTAAAGCCCCAAAGAAAAAAATTATGTATTTCTTTAAAATCCAGGAATTACAAAATAACTTGAAATGGGCTAAAAAGAGCTGCTTTCTTCAAAAAACCCAATATACCAATGTATCTTACTTAACTTTTTGTGACCTTTTATCCTTAATCTTCCCCAAAATTTCTACCATAACTACTATTAAGGTGAATAAAACAACGCTTATTTGAAAGCTATCTAATGCACCACTTTTTAAAGCCTCGAAGATTAACCAAAATGCTAAGATTCCCAAGCTGCCCAATCGCAGCTTATAATCTTTAGCTAAGAACATCAGTAGGCAATAATAGCTCCATAATATTACCCAATAAAAGTTCTCTTTAGGAACTAAAAAGGTTATCAAGGCGTAAGGCAACATAATTAGACCAAAAAGACGGATTAAATTAATATCAGCAATAAACTGCTTAATTTTCATTCTATCCTTCATGATTTACCTCTTTGAGATAATTTATATCAAGATACAATAATTTTTGGCTTATTACGAGATATTTTTATATCTCAGCCCACTTTTTCCATCGGCTATTCAAGGAAACCTTCCTGAAATCAAGCCCTTAAAATATTGCCTCTCCTCAAAATGTAAAAATATTTGTTGCCCCCAAAGATTAGTTGAAAATTGATACGGTCTCTGCATCCTGTGTTTACTGCTTACTTAGTCAAGTGATATGCTTGATTTCTTGAGGAAATTTTTTGAATTCTCCCGAACTCAAAATGGCATCAATCTCCCTAAATAAGATTTCTATCTCAGCGTCCCTGGTGTAAAAGTGGGGTCCGACCCTGATGACATCAGGCTCCTTATCTCCTCCCTTCCGGTAGTCAACCTTAATCCCTCTTTTCCCTAAAGCCTGCTTGACAGAAAAAGCATGCGGCAAACTGACGGAGACGGCCCCTCCCCTCAGATTATTTTCCTCTGGGGTGTAGAGGCGAAACCCTCTTTCCTTGGCTTTTTTAATGATCAACTCTGTTTGGTTAAGGGATTTTCCCCGTATCTGAGAAATGCCTATTTTCTTAATGATATCAAGCCCAGCCAAGGCGGTGTAAAGGCAAGGAACCGGAGGAGTCCCTGACATAAACCTGTAAGAGCTCTGAGCATACTCCATTCTCCCGGCGAAGAGGAAAGGATTCTGATGGGCAAACCAACCTGTCAGTTGGGGTTCAAGGGTTGAGGCTAACTCTGGCTTGACATACAAAAAGGCATTCCCCGGACCGCCGCAGAGCCACTTCAAACAGCCTCCGAGGTAAAAATCGACCTCAAGCTTTTTAACATCTACCGGAAGAGTACCAGGCGCATGATAGCCATCGATGAGAGTCAGCGCCCCCACCTGGCGGGCTCTGGCTGCTATTTGAGAGATATCTTGAACATAGGCTGATTTGAAATAGACATGGGAAGTAGCGACAAAAAGGGTCTTCTCATCAATCTTCTGGACCATATCGTTGGCATCAAGACCTGGCTGACCATGACTTTTTACTACCTCAAGCTCCCAACCCATAAACTTTGCAATTTTAGAGACAGCGTATATGGCAGAAGGAAAATCATGGTCGGTCATGATAATCTTGTTTCTTTTTGCATTCTTGGCTAAAAACTTCGTCGACAGAGCTACCCAATGGCAGACGGTAGCGTTAGTCATCATGGTCACTTCGTCTTGGTCGGCACCAATAAGGGAAGCAACCTCATTGCCAACCTTACGAGAAAGTTCCCACCATTCTTTCTCCCAAGCAGTCACCCCTTCCTCAGCCCACAACTGGTAATATTTTTTAAGTCCATCCAAAGCCTGCTTGGGAACAGCGCCTAAAGAATTACTGATGAGATAGACACTTCGGGACAAAATAGGAAATTCATCCCGTATGGAATCTAAATCCTGGTCTAATTTCCACATTGTCTTTGTCTAAAAATCACCTGGAACAGTTAACCATAAGCAGGGATAAGGACTTGTTTTTGTCGAGCCATAGGTTTTTACCGCTTTCTGCTCATTTGTTCCATTTATATTGCGAAACGCAATAATTCTTGGCTTGTAGCGAGATATTTCTGCATCTTATCCCATCTTTTAAATAAGCTATTTGGGAAAATTCTAACCCAAAGTTTAGCACAAGTAAAGCCTTGATAATAGAAAATACTATCTCTTCTCAAGATGCAGAAAAATTTATCGATTCCTAAGGGTGAGGCAAGAATATTTTTCAAAATAATTTCATCGCTATGTTGACATAAATCACTTTCATCAGTATAAATAGAGAGGGACAGTTTAAATCCCTCTTCTATATCACGAGAAAAATTGCCCCCTACCAATGAGGAGAAAACATGACTGACTTTGGAGGAGCAATTAAAAAGACCGATAACTACCATATTGCCATTCTCGGCATCCCCTTTGATGAAAAATCATCCTACCTTAAAGGGGCTTCTCTGGGTCCCAAGGCAATTCGAGAAGCCTCAACCAGTAGAAGTATTAACGCCTGGACTGAATTGGCAGTTAACCTGGAAGAAGACACGATTATCGCCGATCTGGGGGATTTGACTCTTAGAGGCTCAGTCTCAGAAATCTTTGCCCATATTGAGGAAAAAGTTCTTAACATCATTGAAAAAGGGGTTATTCCTGTCATTTTGGGTGGCGACCATTCCATAAGTTATCCAATTGTTAAAGCTTTTTTCCAAAAGTACCAACCATTAGATATCCTCCATTTTGACGCCCATCCTGATCTATACGAGGAACTATTCGGGGATAGATTATCCCATGGATGTCCCTTTACTCGAATTATGGAGGAAAGGCTTGCCAAAAACCTGGTTCAGGTAGGAATTCGAGCTAAGGTTGGCGAACACGAGGAAAAGGCTAAGAAGTTTAAAATCAAAATGATAGAAATGAAAGACCTCCCAGATAATCTTTCTCTTAGATTTGAAAATCCCCTTTATATCTCTTTCGACCTGGATGCCCTTGACCCCGCTTTTGCTCCTGGAGTTTCCCACCACGAGCCTGGAGGGTTAACCACTCGACAGGTCATTCAAATCATCCATCGATTAAAAGCCCAAATAGTAGGCGTAGATGTGGTGGAGTTAAACCCCACCAGGGACGCCTCAGGCATTACTGCTTCCGCGGCGGTAAAAATCATTATGGAAATCATGGGAAAAATAGTTCTTCAACAGAGGTGATTTTATACAAGCGCTTTTTGATGGAAGAAAAATATATATAATGCAGTGCCAATACCCACCAGGGCTTACCCTGTCTTAATCCACACCAAAAATTTTAGCCAACTTCAAGATCCAGGGTATGGCATAACCGCCTGCTATGGTGAGAATCAAAGTCCTGGGTATTTTTCCTATTAAGACGCCTATAAAGAATTTTTTAACATTATATTTTATCCCACCGCAAAGCAACCCTATTATATCCATGGGCAAAGGTGTAAAGGAAAAAACTGGAATAGTCCAGAAACCGTATTTGTGAAACATTCTTTCAGTTTTTGAAAATTCTTTCTTTTTCTTTCTCTTTATGTCAACAATTTTTCTCCCGGCTCTGCCCACATAATAGGCTGATAATTCCCCTATTGCTGAACCAACACCTGCAATTATGCCCGCTAAAATCGGATTAAGAAAGCCACCCGAAGCGAGAATAATTGCATCTGAAGGAAATATGAAAAGGATGGTAGCTGATCCGATAATGGAAACTACAAAAAGTCCTAAATATCCAGAGCCCAATACAAAACCACTAAACCAGCTAAAGGGGACAAGGAGCAATAATCTCTGGCTTGTATCTAAATATCTTGTACCTTGCACCACTTTTTCCATTGATGACATAGAAAATTATAACCTAAAATTTAACAAACTTAAAGCCTCCCAACTAAAAAAATGGCGTCCCCATAAAAATATTTATTCGATGACACACAAAAATATCTTTTAATTCTCCTTCAAATGCCCTTTTATTTAATATAAAACTTATCTATCGCCATAAAATTTCCAATCTCTTGCCATTATTTTTCTTGACAAGGGAAGCATACTTGACTTATAACTTAAACAAATTATTGATAATCAATTCTTTATAGAATATGTTTTTAAAAATAAGTATCAGGAGGCAAAGAGATGAAAACAGATAAAATCTCAATATTGGTTATCTGCTTAATTCTCGTATCATCTGCATTATCTGCAGATGAGATAAAAGGCAAAGTAACTTTTAGAGGAGGAGGGGCCTTCTCGCTATTTAGTTCTTCCACAAGATGGGACAGATCTTGGGGTTTCCGTAGGCTTGAGGTTGCTCAAGAAGGGGGAAGTCAGTCTATCGAGGGGAATAATGCGTTCTTGTTCAGTGGCTCTGTTGCAGTATTTATTACTCCTCAATTTGCCATTGAAGGGATTGTTGGATATGTCAGTGCAAATGCTCCTATCAGATCTACCTATAATGAGACCCATTATTGGTGGGACCCTTTTAGAAGAGGGCCTTATTCCAATAGCTATAACTATTCAACCGACGGTTCTTTAAGCGTTGTGCCTATAAGTCTCAATGGATTGTTCCAGGTTGAAACCTGGCGCTCAATTACACCCTACATCTCTGGTGGTTTATCTATCGCACCTTCTAAATTTAAAGCCGATACTTACACAGGTTTCGTTCATTCTGTATATATTGCGGAGGGGCAACTTGTCGATGTAATTCAGAATGCTCAGCTCAAAATAGACAGATCGTTCACTTCATTAGGCTTTAATATTGGTGGTGGAGCGGATATCAAGATAACTTCATCCTTGGCAATTAATGTCGAGGCAAGGTATATTCATCTACAAAAAAAGAACTTTGCCTGGGGAATGATGGCAGGAACATTTCAAGGAATGTTTGGTAGAAGGTGGGATTTCAATGAGGATTTTGTAAGAGAGTTCGGAAATAAATATTTAGGACACGCTTTAACTGTGAATCCTTCCATATTCAGCATATCTGGGGGAATTACCATCAGATTTTAAGCTGTAAGATGCCATAATTTTTTCTTGTAATTAATTACTTTTGTATCTTATCCCCCTTTTCTCAAAGACGATTTTAGAAAATTCTAAGCCAAAGTTTGTTTATAAAGCTCTAACAATATAAATATCACATCCCTTAAATACTATTTCCAGAAATCGCTTAAAGAAATAATAAGCAATGTAAATATAAAAAAGCTTATATCGAGGTAATGAGAGAGGTCAAGTCCGATTATATGCTCAACCTATTTGGTGGTATTTTTCTTAGAACCACGAGCCCCTTTCTTTTCCCGAATCTACAAAGAGCGGATGTAAGACTTATCCAAAAGGATAAACTTATCACAAACCTTCCTCAATCTATACAGCTTCCCACCCTGCGGAAACGCTAATTCTACATGCTTCCCCAAATCCTTCACATGTTGCACGGCGTCAGCAAAATCACCGTCGGCACTGATCAGTACAGCGGTGTCGTAGATATCCTTGCTGGCAAACGCGACCATATCAGTAGCAAGTTTTACGTCAACGCCCTTTTCTACCATTCCATGCTTTCGCCTCACTAACGTGCCGAGCTTTAATTCAAAATAGGGAAGATTCGAAATTTTATCGAAGAACTTCTGCTGTTCCTTATACTGGTCAGGAACTTCTTTAGGATCAACTGGGGCGTTATAGTAGTATACCCTTACCAGTTTTCTTTTCTTGGTGACAATCTTTTCAGCCAGATATATAAAGTCGATGTTGGCGAACCCTAAAGCTGCCTTTAATGAATGGTACAAATTACTGCCGTCAATGAATACTGCCACTCGCTCCATAATATAGGCTCTAAAAAAACGGAGGGTTAGAACTCCTAACCCTCCGGAGTCAATATACCTACCGTTGCACTGCAACAATAGGGAGTCAATTCACTAATAATATAGTATAAAAATACTACTATGTCAAGGGGAAAATTAAGTGTTGCAAGCTGGGGTATTTTTTGCCAAAGTGTGGTTTGTTTTTGTATTCCGTCCCCTCTTTTCCGCAGGCGATTTCAGAAAATTCTAATCTAAAATTTGTCTTAAATAAAGTCCTTAATGATACAAAAATCCAGCCTCTTATAAAATGTAAATATACTTTTTAGCGCCTAGAGCAGCAAATTTAAAAATTGAGGAAACGGTCAAAACAGGCAGTCAGAAAGTAATAATTTTTATATGCTATTTATAAACGGAGTAAACCTTTTTCATAAAGATAGTAGCCATTTCCTGTTGTTAGATAAGCCATTATGGCAAATTTTTGAAGAGCATCACATAAGCTCTCATTTTTTTCTATTTTAGCAAGAAATTCTTTTGAGGTAATTATAAGTTTATCAAATAATTCATCAGGGATCTTAATTATTTTTTCTTCCTGTGCTAACCTTGCTTGAATATTACTGTAAGTAAAATTCAAAATAACGTGGGCAAAAATTAGCTCAGGATCATATTCAAAATTGAATATTCGTGACAAAACACCATGAATACCACTAAAATAATATAGTTTTTGTTTAGGATCTTCCTCTTTTTCCATCTTATTGATAATGAATTTGAGCTCTTCTATCAATTTTTTCCTTGTATCTGGTTGTATTTTCATTTAATATTACCTCTTTAATTTTATTAGCTCTTGATTATCAAGAGCGTAATCTATTTACCCTGTAGATAGCGTAATACCTGCTGCAGAATACTGACCTCGTGACCACATCTGTTCTTCAGGATTGACTGTCAATTCTATATAGCCACTTTTTATCAATTTAGTATAAACTTCATAAACTTTAGCAAGTTTATCTACCTTTGTTGATATTTCATCAATTTTTTCTATTAATCTATTTATATCTATTTGTTTTTCTAATGAATTACGAATATATTTGTTTAGGCTCACATCATCTTTACGAGCGGCTTTGGTTAATTGCATATGAAGCCTTGCAGGTATTCTTAATAGGAATTTCCCACTGAATTCATCCTCTGATGCGGGCTCGGGTATATGGTGACCTCTTTCCAAAGAAACTTCAAGCCAAAGCTGTTTTGCCTCGTCTAATTTCTTTAATGCTTCTTCAATAGTCTCTCCATGAGCACCGCATCCGGGTAAATCAGGAATCTCAGCTTCAAAATAGACCTTTCCATTTTCTTCGTCTTTGGTTATAGTTATAGGATAATTCAAATTTAAATAATAGGATAAATCTTTTTTCATTTATTCAATACCTCCTATTTCCTCCAAAGTTTTTAACATTTCAATAGCGCGAATAGATTTTTTTCTATCATACCTATGAACGAAATCGTCTCCTCCTCCATGAGGCTCATGTGCTATAAATTTTATTCCTCCTCTTTCAAAAGCTCTTATTGAACCACTTTTTAAAATCATTTCAAACCTATAATGTTTTGTTAAAATATAAACCCAGTCTTTCCAAGGAATATTTATCGAAAGATCATTGAAATGCTGCTTATAATAAGTTCTCTTTTTTCTTCCATATGCCATTATAACACATTCTCTCAAATTTGATACCACTAATAGTATCAAATGTCAAGACATTTTTTCAATTTTCCTCTCCTTAATTATACTTTACTTAACTAAAATCCTCTTCTGATACTGATTGACCCCGAAGTAGGCGCCGAGGATGATGGACATTCCAGTGATCCAGTTGCCAGCTTCCCAGCCCAGCCTGACGGTAAAGTAGCTCAGAAGCCCGAGGGACAGCGAAGCCAGTATAAACTTGGTGGATAGCATCTTCAAGAGCCGTTCTTTGAGCATCTTCTCTATCTCAAAAGATGGTTGACAGCCCAATGAAATAGTGCCAGCCCCCCATCTTCAGCTCTCTTATCAATCCGCCGTAGAGCCACAGGTCTGACACCAGTGGCAGATGTTTACCCATATTCCAACTCACCGGGGCGAATCCTAAGGTGGCTTTATCCCCCACCGCACCAGCCGACAACCTCAAAAATCTCCATTCCAGGTCTTCCTCGGTCAGCCCGTATCCCATCAGGCTGGCACCGATGCTGAACCCCAAGGCAGGCTTCTCCACCCCGGCAAAATCAGCCTCTACCCCGATGTCCAGCTTCGGCAGAAAGGAGTAGAAAGCCCTCGCTCGGCTGATAGGCAGCCACCGCACCTCCGCCCGGTCAATCGGTATCGGATACGGCTTATCCTTCCATTCGGCAAGCTGAGGGTTCGTCAGCCAGAGCTCATTATAGACATTGTATCCCTTTCTGCTCTTCTGCTCGGTCAGGGTAGTCCTCAGATTAAACTTCAACTCATAAAGCCCCTGCAAAGCCAAACCCTGCTCATCCACTCGCCACCAAGCAACCGGCGGTCCCTTGGGCAGTGCTATCTCAGAGCTGAACTCTCTTACCTTGACCTTCTCCCTCTCCACCACCACTGGCTCCAGCCTCAGCTCCTCCATCGTCCCTTTCAGGCTCCCTTCTACCTTGTTTATCAGCTTCACTGTCTCCCGGTTCTTCTTAATCAACTCTTGAACGGCAGGGTCAACCGTCTCTCGAAGTAGTCTTTTTAGCTCCCCCCTGCTCACCATTCTGCTCTCGGCCCTGGCAACATTTTCTTTCAATTCCATATATGCCCGTTGGCTCTCCTCCATCTCTTGTTGGAGCTGGGTGTTCTGGTGTTTCAAGCCCCCAACCCAGAGGTAGAGCATCACGAAAAGCCCTATCAGCAGAGCAATGAGAATGGTGTTGCTAATATTGAAACTGATCTTCAGCATCTTCTCGCCTCATCTTAATACCTTATATACCTCGGTCTGTTGTCTCCCCTCTATATCGTAGAGCTTATCCATAAACTCAACTGAGAAACCCCGCTCTTTGGCAAACCTGGCTACTCGCCTCATCTCCTTCGCTCCCGGTCTCCCTTGAAATCCGCTCCACTTCCCTCTGGCGCCATCGGTGGAAAACCATATCTTTCTCCCATATCTTTCCACCAGCCTGAGGTCGAC
>Ga0209979_1002078_pt1 | contig 20012 bp, 16 predicted proteins | sample AnhtaG_FD_183114 | JGI IMG/M metagenome (GOLD analysis project Ga0209979, IMG submission 183114) | Deep subsurface microbial communities from Anholt, Denmark to uncover new lineages of life (NeLLi) - Anholt_01485 metaG (SPAdes) (version 2) | ecosystem: Environmental > Aquatic > Marine > Oceanic...
AATTGTCTGCATTACTATATTTTGCGTACATTCAACGCTCCCGGTCCCCGGAAGCTAAACCCTATGTAGAATTTCACTACATCCCCTCGAGTAGGAGTAAACCTGCAAGCAATTGGACGAAACGCAATCGGATACCGCAAACTTCTTAATGAATCACAGCGAATTTCCCCATCATATTGTGAAAATTTATTTGCTATTGTCCCTTCAAATTCTTTCTTTTCCCCTTTTTCGTCTTTCATCAATCCTCGAGTACGCGAGCGCAATTTATGGCCCATACCAACACCAGTCTCTAATTCTTGGAAAGCGGCCTTGGAACGATCATAATATCCTAATACGAACGCCGTTCGACCTAATTCATACAATAACCAAACATTTGGTACACTTGCTACCGCTTTCCAACTTTGTAGTGATCTTAAGTATTCTTTCAAATCATATTGTTTTAGTTCCTTTACTAACCTGGCTTTTAGACGAAGGCAGTGTTCATCCGAGGGGAAAAATTTCAACGCTGTTTCAACGCTGTCCAAAGCACATTGCAAAGTTTTTTCTTTCTCATTCCCTTCCTTTTTAGAAGCTTTGCGCAGTAGCAACTGTGCATGAAGATAGTAACCCCGGGGAGTATTAAACGTGATTCGCAGAACATCGACGTATTGCCTGATCTTCTTTTCATCTTCCAGTTGTCCCCAAATCATCGTCTCCAATTCATAGATTGCTTGAAGTTCATCTTCATTAACGTTATCTTTAGCGATTGTGAGAATCTCCAAAGACCTGGCATAGTACTCTATCTTCTCTACCTCATTCCTCGTTCTATTACCTTTTTGGTACCACATATTAGCGTGTGCATGGTACGCATAGACGTTAGGAAAGTCTCCATGCTTGGCATCTTGAAAACATCGTTCGGCATTATCAAAACAGGCCTGTGCATTTGATTCGTTTCCCTCCTCTGTTGCCTTCATCCCCATATGGGAATAAAGGTTACCGAGTGACGTTAAAATGGTTTGATCCGATTCCCCTCGATAGGCCTCTATATCTTCTTTTGGGACCTCCAAAGCCCACCTCAGCAACCTTTCCGCTTCCAAATAATTATGGTCATCCGTTTCTAAAATGCCCCAGTGATGTATCAAACAACGTACCGGGTTTCTTTCGCAGATAGTCTTGAAAATTTGCCTCTGTTGCTCATAAGAGAGAGTCTGGACTTTTGCATTAGGACCAATATGTTCGATAAGAAGTTTTTCACATATTTCCCTCTCCTTACGGTTTGTCAAGACCGCTTCCTTGAAGATTTCCAAAAATATACCCTTTTGTTCCTCTGGGTCACCAAAGAAGAACTCTACCGTCTTCCTCGCAATTATACGGTGGTGTGTTCGATATAGAAGATTGCCTATCTCATCTCCCTCTTCGAATATAACCTTAGCAGCGTCCTTTCCAATTACTTCACTATGAAAATCACCATAAGTGCACTTGAGTGAACGCACTAAAAGTTCAAAGTTTATCGGCATATTAAATTGATGAAAGCAACATATGTGTTGGAATGCACGCTGTGTTATATTACTCAAGTTATTGTACTGATCTCGTATAATTTCATTCAACGGTTTTTTTGAAGGATGCACCAACGTATATATGGTTGCAAAGAAAGAGTTTTCAAAGTCTCTTTGAATAATATTATCCCAAAACGTCCCTTTAATTTGGATATAACCCAAATCGTAAAAATGATCAATAATTCTACCTTTTTCTTGGTCGTTTAACTCCTCATCCAATTCATAAACGTTCTCTTCAGCTATTCTGAACGGATTCTGCTTCAAAGCTACTTCCCACTCCCCTTTCCGTTCGGCTGCGATGATAAGAGTAGGCCTTCCGCGCGACGTAAGGTAATCCTTAAGTCGATTTATATGTTGAATGAATGAGGCCGCATCATCTACGATAATAACGGGTTTAATCTGGGGTCCGCGCTCAGCCCCAGAGACCTTCTGGTCAATCTGACGGTTTAGATTTTCTACAAAGCTAGCAAGCATCTTGTAGTCAAAGCTAATGCCAGCAGGGTTGATAAAAACTACGGGCGCAAAACCACCTTGGTAAATGTCGAAGGCTAACCTCCTAAGTAGCATTGTCTTCCCTACCCCAGCCATCCCTGTTATTAAGAGAACCTTGTTTTCCTCTGGACCATGCTTCTTAAGTTCAGCTAACACTCGATCTTTGAGCGATCCCGAAAAGGTCTCCCCTTCGACTGTTCTTTGAAACTTCGGAGAAATATATACCCCCCGCTTGAAATCCCACCCTACCCTGAAGGCTCCCCAGCTTTTGTTAATGCCTTTAAAAAAGTCATCCTTGTTGTTGGCTTTTTGGTTAAATTTTTCCTCAGTAAGGACTTCAAAATACTCAGCATACTGCCTCACTTCCTCTTCGCTTATATGTAAATCGTGTCCCATTGACTGAATGTGAACATCCTTGGTAACTCTTATTTGCACTGGGGTCTTATAGTTCTTCTCCAAATACTTGAAGAAATCCTCGTAACTGCATTCCACAGGCCGTATCTTCCTGCTCTGGAACATGTGGGTAGTCTTTTCGTTCAGTTCTAATCGGTCAAAAAGAGCATAGCTCCAAGGCAACCTCTCGTCTCCATACCTTTGCTTTACTTCATCAATAATATCCAAAACCAAACGGTCTCCAAAACTGTAACCAATGAACACCATCGTTCCCGCTTTGATAAAGTCAAGAAGTAATTCCAAGTACTTTCCGCGTCTTTTAAGAGCTCGATTATAGTCGGCTCTGGATAGTACCATTTGCCCGGACTCATCCGGTTGGGCTTTCATGCAACCCATCATCTTAAACAAAAAAACTTTGCTTCTATCGGCTGGAGTCACTTGAGGATTATCTGAATAGTTTGGCTGGCAACGTTTGAGTGCTTCTGGTGTTGTCCTATATGCAACCTCAATAAGATCGTCAAAGTTACTAGTAAAAATGGCTGACCAGTCATACTTGGTCATAATTCTGTGTGAATTGTTTGGTTGAAGGGAAACCAGTTTGTTTATGATAAATTCTTCGAGCTGATTTCGATCATAAGGAGGTGTATCAATAACATCTTGACAAACGTCAATAAAATTATTTAGGTTTTGGTCGATATTCGGGAAATTCTGTTTTATCATTTCAGTAAGTTTTTCTCCGGTGGGACCTCCTGCAGCATGAGAAGCACCTGCACCAAGAAACAGTACTACTTTCCCTTGTTGAATTTGCCCCGTTATCTCGCGCAAAGAATTCTCGGCTCTATTATCTGCCATTTTTTAACCCCTTCTATCTCGTCCCAAAAAACAGCATTACTTTTTCTCTGAACCGCTATCCAATTTTCAAACCATACACTACCCAAAATTGAAGCGAAACGCAAGTTCACAATATAAAAAACCATTAACGACAACTCTCTCCCTTCGACTCATTCGACAAGGCTCAGGGCAGGCTAAGCTCAGGGTAAACTCACTTGGGAGAGGGTTTTCTTCAACGCGTTCCCACAGGGCAAGCTGGCGAGGTACCCTCCGGTTGCTTTTGGCTCCACGTGAGCAGTTAGTTATTCCTTATCCTTCCAGTTCTCCCAATATCCTGGGCAATAGTTTTACCAACGCCGGGAATTTGTTCTAATTCTTGTAAGCTGGATGATTGCATAGAAAGGTGCCTCAGATATTATTCAGCAAATACAATTCACTAATCACTATTTAGCAATCACGAATTATCTGCCGCCCCAGTTGTCAGCCGCCGCTGTTAGCCCAAAATACCACAACCGCGCAATTCCCGCCAAACAATTCCGTATCTCGTGAATCGTGTCTCGTGTATCACTTATACCAGATTAGCTCCCCTCCCGTCAAGTTCTTTTTGCAAGCACCTTACGCGGCGGGATGCTTCTATTTTCTTGTCTTCTTTTTCCATTTGGGGTATTGGGTGAGGACTTTTTGTCCGTCCTGGACGAACCAGCGGTAGCCGAACAGACGGTCCCTTTCGAGTTCTTTTACGCTGTATCTGACGACGCCGTCATAGTTGCTGAAGATAGGCCGGCCGGTGGCAGGCTCGTAGAAACGTGCCCAGAGTGTGGGAGCATTGGGGTCGTTGACCATTTCAACGGTCTCTGCGGTGCGCTCGAAGCGGATGCCGGTGATTTTGCTGCTCTCGTACCAGGCGACGGCGTCCTCGACGGCCCGGATGATTCGCCGGGAGGGGTCTTCGATACTCATTAAGAACAGGACTATTCCGGAGCTTTCTCCGCCGCTGATAGATGGCGGCTCGTAGCTTCGCCCGCGTCGGGGCTGGAGCGTTTTGGGGTCGTGCTGCTGGCTCCAGACGGTGCGGCGGCCATTTATGGTCACCTGACAGTTGAGGATGCAATCAAGGCCTTTTTCATAGGCCTGCTTGACCCTAGTGCGGCGTTTGGCGTCGACCAGGTCGGATTCAGGCTTTTGCAATATCGAGCGCATCAGCTCCATCACGCCGACCATAGCATTGTCATTGAAGGTGATGTAGTCACCGTAGTCGCCGCAAAGTGGATAGCGTTGGGGCCAGCCGCCGTTGTCGTACTGGGCCTGAAGGAGCCAGTCCAGACCGCGGATAAAAGAGTCCTTGAAGCGTTTTTTGCCGGTGGCGTGATAGAGTTTGGCGAGGAAATTCATTTGGCTGTAGGTGGCGCCGTTGTCGATGGAAGTTCCCCAGTTCTTGGTGAATTTTTCTCCCTGGTAGCCGTGGGCGGTCATATCCATATTCTTGGGCCAGGCACCTATTTCGGATTGATAGGAGACCATATTATCGCCGACGGCTTCAGCCATCCAGCTTTTGAACCACTGGTCGGACTTTTTTTTATATGGGAACCAGACGAGGCGGAGGCCGTGGAAGGTGTAGCCTCGTGATGCACTGTATCCGCAGCGGACGGCGGAGCGGCAGTTTCCGGCGTGGTATCCCCAGCCGCCGCCGCGGAGGACGCGCGGGGCACCGGCCCAGGTCTGCCAGGCGCTGCCGTCGGCGGGGGCACCTTTGTAATTGAAGTGGTACTGGTCGAGGCACCACTCCCAGACGTTGCCGTGCATATCATAGAGGCCGAAGGCGTTTGGTTTCAATTGTCCGACGGGGACGGTGCCGAAGTCGGGATCTTCAGGCGAGTCTTCGCTTCCACAATACCGCATGTAGTCGGAGCGTTTGCCGGGGAGGGTACCGGCCTTGCAGTTCTCACAGGCATCCTCGGAATCAAGTGAATCGCCGAAATAGAAACGGGTCTGGGTACCGGCGCGGCAGGCGTATTCCCACTCGGCCTCGCTGGGCAGGCGGAATGTGCCGATACCGAGTCGATTTAGTGCGTTGATAAACTGCTGACAGGCATCCCAGGAGACATGAGAGACCGGATAGTCGTCGCCGACGCCGTACCTGCGGGCGGGGTTGGTGGGCATAAGCGCCTTCCACTGGGCCTGGGTGACTTCATACTTACCCATATAGAAGTCATAGTTGATATTGACGGTGTGGACCGGCCCTTCATCGTCGTATCGGCCTCGCTCGGTTTCCGGCGAGCCCATCCGGAAGTCCGCTTTGGGACGCTGTGCGCTGCCGGGGGGGATTTGCACCATCTCCAGTTTGATCTCGCCGGGCAGTGTCAGCGTAACGGTCTGATTGGGGCCAGAGATGGCGGCAGAGGCCGGGCTTACACCGACGACCAGGCACAGAAACACTATGCGACTCAACGATGGTATCTTTTTCGGTTTAAGCATTTTTGATCCTTATTCTCACTGAGCAACTGAAAAACTGTTTGCTCTATGGTATGGGAAAGTGAGTTTGATTGCAACGCGTCCGGGCGGCGTAATTACTTTTCTGTGACTTTCGAGACTGTTTTTCCGTAGATGGTTAACCCGTCCTCGGCGATGTATCCCGGGCTGAATATGAGGCTGGCGAAGTATCCGGTGACAAAGACGAGGATATTGCCGAGCAGGCCGAGCCAATAGATATGGATTCGGTACCTGGGCAGCCAGGATGGCAAAGCCTGAGAGATGGTCGGGTTTTTTGTCAGGGCTGCCCAGACAATGAAAGTAACACCGACAGCCAAACCGACGTAGAGTCCTTTTGTGCTGCAGCGTCTGGTGAAAAGTCCGAGGAAGAACATTGCCATCATACCGCCGGCTATGATGGCGCTGAAGGTGAAGAAGGTATCGACTATCGACTGGACCTTTGTGAGCAGCATGGCCAGAAAGATGGAAAGAAAGCCGGCGGCGAGGACGCTGATGCGGGAGAAAAGCAGTCGCCGGCGGTCACCGCGGCCCTTGACGAGCTTGCCGTAGAAATCTTCGGCCAGGACCGAGGCGAGAGAGTTGAGGTCGGAGGAGAGTGTGGACATCGAGGCGGCGAAAATGCCGGCGAGAATGAGACCTGTGGCTCCGGCCGGGAGCTGATGGCCGATGAAATAGGCCAGGGCCTGGTCGGGTTTGGCTCGGACGGCGTCAGGCAGCAGGGTCGGCTGCATATCGTAAAAGGCCCAAAGTAAGGCACCGATGGTCATAAACAGGACCCACACAATACCAAGCAAAAGGATGGAAATCCACAAGGCGCGAGCGGCCTGCTTAGAAGAAGGGGCAAGCAAATATCGCTGGACGACGGTTTGGTCGGTTGCGTATTTGGTCATGTAATGGTTGAAACCGAAAAAGAGCAGCAGAAAAACAGATATCTTATTCCAGCCAAAATCGAAAGAGACGAGTTTGAATTTGCCAGCCTCCTGGGCGGCGGCCAGGACCTCGCCGGGGCTTAGGGGGGTGCTGAAAAGCAAGAAGAACAGGCACAGGATGCCGCCTCCCAGGAGCAGGAAGCCCTGTGTGACATCGGTCCAGACAACACCTTCGATTCCGCCGAAAAAGGTGTAGGTGGTGGTAGCAAGACCGACGACAACGATGAAAGCAATCACGTGCCAGCCGGTAACTCCCGCAAGGGCAAGGCACATTAGATACAGTACCATGCTCATCTTGAAGAAGTGGCCGGCAATAAACAGGATGTCTCCATAGAAGCGTGCGAACAAGCCGAAACGGCGCTCCAGGTATTCGTAGGCGCTGAGCCTTATCTTTCGCCTGAACAAAGGGATGAGAAAAAAGGCGGCGATGCATACGGTTATGGGGATGGGGGCAATGGTTAACAGATACTGCATGTCGGTCTTGAAGGATTTGCCGGGCAGACCTAAAAAAGACCAGCTTGAGATGATAGTGGCAAAGATTGACATTCCGACGGCCCAGCCGGGGAGCCTGCGATTTCCAAGGAAGTAACGTTCGGAGCTTATCTGCCTCTTGCTGAAATGCGAGCCGAGCCAGATAACGAAAACAAAGTAAGCCGCGATGATGAGCCAATCGATGAGTTTCAGTGCGCTTTCGGCGTTTGGTTCCGGCACGTGGAAGACTCCTGCTTTGCTTTTTCGTTTTCTCCTACTTTGGCCACTGGCCGTCGGCCATATCTTTTAGGACCAGTTTTGCCGGGTCGATGACTACGTGCTTTACCCTGCGGCGTTTCCAGGTATAGGTAGTGTGGACCTTGCCATCGGCTGTCTGGATGACCGCGGGATATGAATACTCTCCCGGCTGGTCTTCCAGCACGAGGGCGGCCTTCCAGGTTTTGCCGTCGAGTGATATTGCGACGTTGAGCGGTGAGCGTCCGTCGGCTGTGTGGTTATAGACCAGCAGTTGTCGTCCGTCGGCGAGGGTTACGGCGTCAATGCCTGCGTTGGGGTTCGGCAGAGAGGTGGCGGTCATTTTGCTCCAGGTCTTGCCGGCGTCGGTTGACCAGCTTTGTGTGATGCGGTCCTGTTTGCTGCGGCAGAGGGCATGGATGCGTCCGTCGGGGTAGGTGAGCAGGGTCGGCTGGATGGCGCCGAACTCCTTGCCGTCGTTAATAGCAGGGATGAATTCCCAGCTCCTGGCCAGATCGGCGGTCCGCTCGAAGTGGACGCGCCAGCCGGCGTGCTCAGTGCTGGAGCCACAAAGCAGCGTACCATCGGCCAACATGATGGGCTTGTTCTTTACCGGGCCGAGGATGTCTTCCGGCAGCCGCCAGGGCATAGACCATCTCTTGCCGTAGCCGGAGGTCTTCAACATACCCCACCAGCTATCCGGGCTGGGCCCGACCTTATAGAAGAGAAGCAGCGGGCCTTTTTGGGGTTGAAAGAGGACGGGATTCCAGCAGGGGTAGCGTTTCTTGTCGTGCTGTATGCCGTTGGCGGCCTCTGTTGGCTGCGACCACGTTTTGCCATCGTGGCAGGACGCCCAGATGCCGACGTCGGAATGTGATTCTTCGGTTCCGCCGAACCAGGCTGCCACCAATCCCTTCCTGGTTTCTGCGATGGTCGAAGCGTGGCACTGCTCAAAAGGGGCCTTTTCAAAAATAAACTCCATCTTAACAATGCCGGGTTGTTTGGAGAGGTCTCCGGCGTCGGCAGTGATTGAGCCGGTCATAACGATTGCAGCTATTGCCAGTATGATACATTTGCTTCTTAACATAGTTTACCCTTTCCTTTGGTCTTGTTGAACATTATTAGTTTATGGTTTTAAGGCCGATTGCCTGCAGGCCCTTACGGATTTGGTCAATCTGCTCCTGCGAGAGGGGACGGAGCGGTCGGCGGAATACAGGGCTGGGGAATTCTCCGAGCAGCCATTTTGCGACCTTCATGCGCTGGTGGGCGCCGCAGCCCGGCTCTCCGAAGTTGTAGATGAGCCTGGCCAGGGGGGCGACGGTTTTCTGTGCTTGTTTGGCGGCTTTCAGGTCGCTGTCGAGGCAGGCATGGACGAGTTTTACCATCAGTTCGGGGGCGAAACCGGCAAAACCGATAAGCGCGCCGTCACCGGCTTCCATAAGCGTGGGCAGCAGATACTCATCGTGACACGTAATGATAGAGAGGTCCGGTCTGGCGGCTTTTAGCTGCTGGTAATCCCAGAGCCAGCGGGACATATCACGTGTGCCCATTTTGATACAGACGACCTGAGGAATTCTTATCATTTCCAGCATCTCTTTTAGGCTGTAGCCGGCCTTTGTCCAGGCTGGGTACTGATGTACAATAATGTCAATACCTGCGCCTTTGGCGACATCGTCAAAGAATCCAACGGCGGTTTGGCTTGAGCGGCCGAATCGCAGCCAGTGATGGGGCGGCATAAGCAGAACGGCATCTGCGCCCGCTTGCCTGGCAGCAAGGGCATCGTCGATGGCCTGGAGGCTGCCCTCGGCGGAGACGCCGGAGACTACCTTTAGAGGCCTGCCGCTCTTTTTAACTTCTTCTGCGAAGATTCGTGTGACTTCTGCGCGTTCTGTCGGTCGCAGCGACGTGATTTCGCCGGTGTGGCCGTTACAGACCAGGCCTTTGAGTCCATCGACGGTGCAGAGGTCGCGGATGTAGCGGCGCAGGCCTTCCTGGTCAATGTTCTCGTTCTCGTGAAAGGCGCACAGCGTTGCAGGGAATACTCCCATCCACGGATGTTCTTTGTAGTTCATCTGTTTGCCCTTTACCATTACCCGAGATTATCCGATGCAGCAAATTTCGTAAGAGAGACGGGCGTTATCGTATGGATGACGTAATTAGTTGTCAAGTAGAAACTAATGGAGGTCACACGCTTTTTCGCCAGCGCCGGCGGGGTGAGCGTTTTTTTTGTAAGAAAAGCTCCGGTGTTGCGCTTATAATGGTATAGCAGATTTTGGATTAGTTTACCGTGACAACCGCCGAGGAAATAATAAGATTTTTTGGGATGGAGCCGCTGGTCGGCGAGGGGGGGTATTATGTCGAGAGTTACCGGGCTTCGGAGAAGATTGCGCAGGCCGGGCTGCCGGCAAGATATACGGGCGAAAGAGACTTCAGCACAGCGATTCTTTATCTGCTGACAGATGATACATTTTCGGCTCTGCACAGATTGTCTTCCGACGAGATATATCACTTCTATCTGGGGGACCCGGTGACAATGCTGCAGCTACGTCCGGAGGGGACCAGCGAAGTTATTATTTTAGGGCAGGATATCTTGAATGAGCAACGCGTTCAGGTAACAGTGCCTAAGAGCTGTTGGCAGGGGTGCTTGTTAAACGAAGGCGGCAGGTTCGCTTTAATGGGAACAACGGTGGCGCCGGGATTCGAATTTGGGGATTTCGAACTCGGTTGCAGAGAAGAGTTGTTAGAGCAATACCCGAAACAACGCGATTTGATATTGAAGCTTACTCGGCAAGAGTAACGCCCTAAGTGGGTTTGCTTGCCAGTTGGCGGATGACATCAATCATTGCCTGTGTGCCGTCTCGGCCTCGGCCGTGGGCCTGGAGGACGGCTAATAGCTGGTGGGCCAAAGCTACACCGGGTAAGGGCTGCTTTATCTGCTCGGCGCATTCGATAACCAGACGCAGGTCCTTCTGCTGGAGGTCGACCATAAATGCGGGTTTAAGGTCACCGTCGATTATTTTTCGGCCGAGCACTTTGAGCGAGTGACTGCCTGCGGCGCCGGCGGAGGTCACCTGCCAGGTAGTTTCGAGGTCCAATCCTGCCTTTTCGGCAAAGGCAAGGCCTTCGGCGATGCTCATTATGGTATGGATGACCATTACCTGGTTGGCGAGCTTGGTCATCTGGCCTGAGCCGAGTGGGCCGCAGTGGGTGACGGCCCGGCCCATTACTTCCATAATAGGCCGGACTTTTTCAACGGCCTCTTCGGGGCCGCCCATCATTATGGAGAGTTTGCCTTGGATAGCTCCGATTTCTCCGCCGCTTATGGGCGCGTCGATTAGGGTGACGCCTTTGGCGGCAAGCTCAGCGCCCATTTCTTTTGTAGCGGCCGGCGAAATGGTACTCATATCAACGCAGATAAGGCCCGGCCTTGCCGCCTCGATTATGCCGTGTTCGCCGAGGAGGACCTGGCGGACGTCGGGGGTATCGGGGACACAGATTATCACAACGTCGCTGTTTTCGGCGGCCTGGGCGGGGCTGTCGGCCCAGGCTGCGCCTTCTGAGAGGAGCGGCTGGGCTTTTGATTTTGTGCGATTGTAGACAGTGAGTGTGTATCCTGCCTTTAGCAGGTTGCGGGCCATTGGTCTGCCCATAATTCCGGTGCCGATAAAGCCGATTCTTTCAGCGGGCATCTATATTATCTCCAGTCGTCGGAGGGTGGCCTTTGCCCAGCGGATGCTGCGGAGCATTGAGAAGATGAGCAGTAACATTACGAGCAGCCAATAGCCGGTGAAGCGGAAATAGTATGCGACGGCTGCAAATATTCTCTGGTCGTGGGCGGCATACCATTTTACCCAGGTCAGCAGCTCGGCAGGGGTATACATTGCTCCGGCAAATATGTCGGCAAAGAAAAAGAACCTCTGCCAGGGGAAAATCAAAACGAACATCAACAGTGAGATGAGAAAGGCTCTTGAGATATGGTTTATTCCGCCGAGTCGGCCGAGCAGCGAAAGCTTTAAGCAAAAGAGCATTGTCAGGCAATAAAGCATCGCTGTCGGTATAAGCACGAAACCAGCCAGGCGAATAAGCCAGGCCAGATGTTTGAATTTTATGGCGCCGAGCAGCCCCGCTTTTTTGGGTGGCGGTGCGGCTGGGAGGTTCGGCTCGGCAGCTACCTGCTCGGCGGCTTTTTGGATTCTGTTTACATCGTCGGACGTTTCTATTCTAATTGTTTTGGCGCTTTCGACGGGCTGTGTATCCATGTCTGTGACGGAAGGTGAGCCGGCTTTAGTGGGGGCAGCGGTTTCGTTATCAATCTTAACGAGCTCGAGATTTACAACCCAAAATGATGTCTGCAATACGAGCAGGCAGCAGGCTGCGATTATAAACAGGAAGTTTTTCCATCCTCTAAAGACCCCGACGGCTTCGAGACAATCGGTAGTGTCGAGCAAATTGTCTTGTTTACCCTGGTTTTCATTCATTTTTGAATCTCCCATAGCTATCTATTGTTTTATTGACTATTTTCAATGATGGATTGTTAATTGTCAATTATCTTTCGGAAGCTGTTTTTGGCTGCCTGGACGGTCTTTTCGATATCTTCTGTGGTATGTGCAAGGGAAACAAACATTGCTTCGTAAGCACTGGGAGCAAGGTAAATGCCCTGGTTCAGCATTTCTGCGAAGAATCTCTTAAATTGTTTTATGTTTGTTGACCGGACATCGGCAAAATTTCTTACCGGCCTGTCGGTAAAGAAACAGCTCATAATCGAGCCGACGCGATTGATTGTGACAGGTATATGTGCATCCTTTGCGGCCCCGGCCAGGCCGGCTTCCAACAGGGCTGCAGAAGATTCGAGCTTTTGGTAGGAATCTTCTTTGGCCAGTAGGTCCAGCGTGGCGTTGGCTGCTGCGGTGGCTATTGGGTTTCCGCTGAGTGTGCCGGCCTGATAGACGGGGCCGGTTGGGGCGAGCATATCCATAATATCGGCGCGGGCGCCGAAGGCGGCGGCGGGCAGTCCGCCTCCTATGATTTTGCCGAGACAGGTGATATCGGCTTTTGTTCCGAAGAGCTCCTGCGCCCCGCCGAGTGCGATACGAAAGCCGGTTATTACCTCGTCAAATATCAGGAGCGAACCATTTTCATCGCACAAGTTCCGAAGCGTCTGAAGATAGCCGTCGATGGGGGGCACAACGCCCATATTTGCGGCGACAGGCTCAACGAGGACTGCCGCGATTTTTCCTTTGTGGATTTGAAAGGCGGTCTCTGCGGCATCAATATCATTGTATGGTATTACGATGGTCAGTTTAGCTATGTCGGCGGGGACGCCGGCGCTTGAGGGAGCGGCGTTTTCGGCAAGGCCTGAACCTGCGGCGACGAGTAGTGAATCGCTGTGGCCATGATAACAGCCGGCCATCTTGACAATTAAATCCTTTTTGGCATACGCACGGGCGAGACGGATAGCGGTCATAACGGCTTCGGTGCCGCTGCTTACGAGCCTGACTTTGTCGATAGAATCGAAGGCGGCTGCTATTCTCTGGGCCAGCACGGTTTCGGCTGATGTGGGTGCGCCGAAGGATGTTCCTTTTTGGGCTGCGGCCTGAATAGCCTGCAAGAGCTCAGGATGGGCATGTCCAAGAATCATTGGGCCCCAGGAGCCGACGTAGTCGATATATTCATTTTGGTCGATATCGTAGATTTTCGAGCCCTTCGCGGCGGCGATGAAAAGCGGACCGATATCGACGCCGCCAAAGGCCCTTACCGGTGAGTTGACGCCGCCGGGCAAATACCGGCAGGCTTTGGCAAAGGCTTCCACTGATTTCGGGCGATTACTTTTTTGTTCGTCTATCATGTGCGCCGACAATCATAAGACAATCAGCAGCAAAGTTCAAACTGTTTGTATTAGCGGCTGGCAGAGTCTCTTATCCCGGCGCCGGAACTATTTTTCTTGCAAAGAGCTGGGGATTGCATATACTCTGACATTTTGAAACTTGACGTAAAGGGCAAACTCGGAGCGCGAATATGAATTTGGTGAAATGGTTTCGCAAGAATAACAAAAAAGTGATGGCTGTTTTGGTCATCATTATAATGTTCGGGTTTGTAGGAGGCTCGGCTCTGCAACGTCTGCTTGAGGGCAGAGGAACGGGGCTGCGTAAGACAGTGGCCCACTTTGGAGACAACAGGGAAATAACGAACAACGACCTATTCGGTGCGCATCGGGAGCTGGAAATTCTGAAGATGGTGCAGGCAGATACTATGCTAAGAAGTTTTGCAGAGCCGGTATTTCGTACGCCGGAGCTGCGGGCACTTCTGCTGGGCCAATTGCTGTTCTCCGACCGGAAAGCATCGCCCATGTTAATCGGGCAAGTGAAACAAATTATAGGGAGAAATGATTACAGGATAAGCAGTAAACAAATCAACGATATTTACAGAGGCTCGATGCCAACCAATGTGTACTGGCTGCTGCTGGAAAAGGAAGCGGAACTGGCAGGGATTAAGTGGTCAAACGAAAACGCAGGCCAACAGCTTGCGGGCACAATAAGCCAGCTTTCGAGAGTAGTACCGCGGCTTTCGGGTGTAACATATTCACAGCTAATCGGGGCTGTGGTAAACCGGCAGGGGATTCCGGAAAAGGAGATACTGACAACGTTCGGCAAATTGCTGGCGGTGCTGGAGTATGCGCGGATGGTCTGCTCAAGCGAAGATGTTACTGCTCAGCAGGTGATGCACAACATAAGCCGGACGAGAGAGACAATTGATGTTGAATTCGTAAGATTCGATTCGTCTGAGTTTGCGGAGGCTCAGGAAGAGCCAACAGAGCAGGAAATCCGTGCGCATTTCGACAAGTACAAGAAATTCTCTTCCGGTGCGGTAAGCGAGGAAAACGCTTACGGGTTCGGGTACAAACTTGATGACAGAGTCCAGCTTGAATACATTGCGGTCAAGCTGGATGATATTTCGGGGATAGTGGCGAAACCTACACAGGAAGAGACAGAAGAGTATTATCAAAGATACAGGGACCAGTTCACCGAACAGGTTCTATCGGACCCGAATGACCCGAATTCGCCGCCAACTGAACGAATTAGAAGCTATGTTGAGGTGGCAAGCGATATTTCAAGTCTGCTTGTGCGGAGCAAAAAAAGGTCCAAGGCAGAGCTGATTTTGCAGGAAGCGAAGACGCTTACTGAGGCGGGTTTTGAAGATACAGATATAGAGGATTCGAATCTGAATGGGAAGGACTTTAAAGCGATGGCCGGCGATTATGAAACGACGGCAGAGCAATTAAGCGAGAAATACAATATCAAGGTATATGCGGGACAAACGGGGCTGCTTAGTGCCGCGGATATGGGGGCGGACGAACAGCTTGGAAGGCTGTACGTGAGGGGCTTCGGAAACAACCCGGTGGGCTTGACTCAGGTTGTCTTTGCGATAGATGAGCTGGAGGCCAGCGAACTTGGGCCTTTCGATGTAGCGAAGCCGCGAATGTATGAAAATATCGGGCCGGCGAGAGATATAACGGAACAAATAATGGCGGTTGTGAGGGTGATAAGAGCAGAAGAGGCCAGTGAGCCGGAAAGCGTAAATCAGACGTTCAGCATAAGCGCGTTTGGCCTTGAGCAGAGGCAAGAGCAGGCAGGTGAAGGGGAGCCGAACAGCAGTAAAGATTTGGGGAGGGAAGATGTATATTCGGTGAGAGAAAAAGTGGTGAAAGACCTGAGAAGACTTGCGGCAATGGAAACTACTAAAAGCAAGGCCGGGGAGTTTGTTAGACAGGTGGCCGAGGACGGCTGGGAGGGCGCGGTTGAGAAATTTAACGAGCTTTATGGCAAAGCGGAAGCAAATGAAAGCGATGCCAACGCAGCCCAGATGCAAGAGGCAATAAGCGGCGTTGGCAAACCTTTCCGGCTGCAAAAGCTGACAAACCTGCCGAGGATCTCGAGTATGGGTCTGGAGACACTGGCTGTGCACAATATGGGAAATCCGGCGGGACAGCTTTCCGTCGATATGGCCAGGAAAGAAAGCAAGCTCAGAGACAGGCTTTACTCGCTCGTGCCGGAGGACAGTAACAGTGTTGAGACGGTGCCTTTGGTTCTTGAATTCAAGCCGGACATGAACTACTATTGCTTAAAGGCGGTTTCCGTCAGGCGGGTTTACCGGGACGAATACGAGAGAGTCAAGGCGGTGCAGGTCTATAAAGAAGATGTTGTTCAATCTCAAAGTCTGGGGGCAGTGCACTTTAATCCTGAAAACATATCAAGACGTATGAACTTTAGATGGGTCGAGGAAAAGACGGAGGGGGCCGACGCGAACGCGGCGTCAGGCTCTGAGGAGACATTGTGATGGCAGAGCCTTCGAAGCCAAACCATTTGCCTTTTTTGCTGATTGTGGGGCTGCTGGCCTGGCTGGTGCCTGGTGGGGGACATTTTGTGCTAAAGGAAAAAAAACGTTCGATAATTATATTCGCAGCTATTGTGCTGACTTTCTGCGCAGGATTATACGTGGGCTCAATTGGTGTGATTGACCCTGTCAGAGCAAAGCCGTGGTATGTGGCACAAATTATGAATTCACCGCTGGTGGCGGGATTGGGGTATCTAACCGCAACGGGGAGCTATCGTGCGTACGGATGGCCAAACGAAATCGGGCAGATATATACGAGCACCGCGGGTCTGCTTAACCTTCTATGTATTGTCAATGCTGTTTATTTGGCTTATCTGCGCAGCACACAAACCAGTGGAGGACGAAATGTGGATAGCTGATTTTGGTGTCCTGTTTTGCGGCTTATTGCAAGATGTGAGCTCTGTTGTAATAGCAACGTTTGTTGCGCCGGAAGAGCTCGGGACGAATCCGAGTTCGATGCTGTGGCTGCTGCCATTGGCCGCGTCGATATCGGTCGCCTACAAGGCGACGAAACTGCCGACAATCAGAGCGGGCAATTTTATCAAAGAGAGTGTGGTTTTATTTTTGTCAATCGTCGTTTTCATAATCATATCCGTATTGGTGTTGTACGCTTTGGCGTGGGTAATTACAGAGTGATTGTCCGGCTGTGGTTTGGGTGCGTGAGGACTTTAACTGCTGCGATCTGAGAAAGTATCTTCGAGCAGCTCTAATTCGACGAGGGCGTTGAAAGCGGCTTTTTGCTCTGCCTCTTTTTTGTTTGTTCCCCAGGCACTTGGGAAATGTCGCTGGGCGATAACGACCTGCGACTCAAAACATTTGTCGTGGTCAGGACCTTTCTCATCAAGCAGTTCGTAAACAGGTGTGGCATTATGCTGCTGCTGAGCGTATTGCTGGAGCAGGGATTTGAAATTACCCTGTGCCTGTTCTGCATCGGCCTGGTCAATTAATGAAGCAAAGGTTCTTAAGATGAAATTTCGGGCGGCGTCGAAGCCGCCGTCGACATAAATGACAGCGACAAGGGCCTCCAAGAGGCCGGCGGCGAGAGAACCTGCCAAGGCCCGGCTGCTTGCCATACCTTTGCCGACTTTCAAGTACTTCTGGAGGCCGAGCTGCCTGGTGATTCGAGCACAAGTCCTGCGGGAAACGAGCATACTCTTCATTTTCGTTAAGTCGCCTTCGAGATAACCCGGGAAGCGCTCGAAAAGGGTTTGACAAATAACGACAGCTAAAACAGAATCGCCCAGGAACTCAAGGCGTTCGTTACTTAAAAGACGATTGTCAACGCCGGAGGAGTGAGTGAGCGCTTTGGTCAAGAGATTGCGGTTAGAAAACTTATAGCCGATTATCTGCTCGATTTGCTGCAGGACTTCTTCGTCCATTTAACTGGTTCCTACTCTTGCGAAAATCTGCGAGCAGGTTACAAAAACCGCCGATATCAGTGGTCTTGGTAACCGGCTCGTCCGAAATTTGCGTTATATTAGGCACAATAGAGTTGTTTGTCAAGCGTTAATTGCTCGCGATGTGGGATGTCCAGGAAGGTCGTACATCGCTTGTGTGAGCAGGTGTATGGCTCGACAATGCTGTAGAATGTAAAGAAAGGTACGGCGAGGGTAAAATCACGGCACGTATCACAAAAACATCAAGGACATTATTTTTTTGATGCATAAGCCGACAGCGGGACTTTGCCTCTTACTATTGAGTTTCCGGATAAAATACTTTGTGTCGGTTTTCGATTTGGATTGGTTTGAAGCTCTCAATATTCGGCTCTCGACACAGGGAACCTACTGATGCAGATTATTGCCCAATGCCCAAAATGTGGCAGCGCCTGGCTGCTCGACAGCAACGCCGCCGACCGAAGGATAAGGTGCCCTAAGTGCCTCAGACTATTCAAAATACCAAAGTTGGAGGAGGTGCCAAAGGCGATTAAGGTAATAAAGCAGGCAAAGGGAACTATTTATGTGGATGAAACCGGCAAGACCTATGGCTAAAGCTCGCTGATTACCCGTTATTATTTGTTAGCTGACCCAGCGTGTGGAAATGGGGCCCGTTTCCCGTGTCGGTTATTATAAAAAAGCTCGGTAGGTAACGCCAGGTTTTTGGGATGACGCAGATTATGCAGCAGGGAACATCATTTTGCTGTATCAGCCGACATTCACACTTTCCTGGCTTAGCTGAAGGACATGTGCAATGACGTCCGGTCTGCTCAGAATACCAACCACTTTCCCTTCTTTTGATGTGACGGGCACTCTTCTAAAATAATTAATCATCATAAAATCACAAACAGCCTGCAGGCTTTCATCCTCATTGTAGTGAACCGCGGGTTCTGTCATAAAATCGCCGACTGTTTTATTTTTCTCATCTTTATGGGTGTAGAACAGTCTCAGTGCATCTTTTTCTGTAAGAATCCCCACCAAAGTCATATCATCTTCGACGACGGGCATACCCGTAATTTCGTTTTGTATCAGAAGCTCGACCGCTTCGAGTATTGGCGTCTCCCTTCTTACGCTGACCACGTCTTTCGTCATAATGTCTTTTGCCTTCAGCATCCGAGTCTCCTTTCTTGGCAATCTGTCTTGCGGATATAAAGTGCTTCACGTAGGTGGTAAGGACTTCTTTTGAGATTTTTTTGGCGTTGCTTTCGGCTGCGTTTCTTTTCCGGTCGGAACTGTGGGTTGTTCGAGGCCAAGTGCCTTTTCAATTGCGGCTATTCTTGTGGAAAGCTGCGTTAGTTTGTAATCAATGGAGTCTAATGTTCTGACAACACCTTGAATGTCCATGCCAATCCTGATTAAATTGCCTTCGGTCAGGTCCATATACCGTTCCATCAAACGCTCATAAGCGTCTATTGCGCGGGCTGCATCGGTCCTGTATTCGGGTATGCTGATTTGCGGTTGGAGTTCGTAGGTTTTTTCGCCGCCCTGAATTGACGTGGAAAGCCAAACCAGAACTACGCAACAGCCTAAGCCTGCTGCAACGGCTAATAAACTCTTGTTCGTTCTCATACGGTCGTCTCCTTTTTGCCTTTCCTGGTTCAAGACCATATATTATTTATCGGCAGAAAATGAGGTTAATTAACAAAGATTCGAAAAAAAGAGACTGTAGCAACAATACAGAGTATTTTTGGCGCATTTTGGTTCAAAAGGCCGATATTCCAACATAGAAATCTAAATCTATGTTGGAGGTTATCGAAATGTTTGGACCAGGTGAATATGTAGCAGATCAAACAGAAGGAATAATACGTGTTGAGGATTTACCCAAACCTAAACTTGTTCGGCGCAGTCGCAACTATAAACGACGGCCATGTCCGTTGTGCCAACACAGTGCGTATAGGCTTCGAACCGTCACACGTATCTTGCATGATCTGGGAGACTCGCTTTCCGGCCGACCACGCGATATTGTTCTCATGTATTCGGCGCACCGCTGTCCCAAATGCGACCATTACTTCAATGCAGATATGGACGATTTGGCATTACCCAAAAGTCATTATACGCATCGAGTGGTCTCGATGGCAGTGCGGCTTGTTGTGGAGGATGGTTTACCATACCGGCCGGCGTCGTGGCATTTATGGCGTGATCATCGGGTATTTGTTCCATGGGCTACGATTCAAAACTGGGTTGAAGCAACGGGGGGAAAAAAACGAAGTCGTTATCAAAACTGATTACATCGACAAGGCCCTTTCGGACTTTTCCGGCTATATTGCCGCCGATGAGTTATATGATGGACCTTTCTGTGTATTGTTCATTGTAGACAACCACAAGTTCAGGCGTCTGTACTATGAGGTTCTTGATTATAATCCCACTAATGAGGATATAACGCGGTTTTTCAGGCGTTTCAAGCAGATGCTGGACGCACACGATTTGACGTTAAAGGGCATAACTACCGATGGTTCACCGTTATATCCTGACCCTATCGCTGAGGTATTTGGCAAGGTCAAGCATCAATCATGCCAATTTCATATTATCAAGGAGATTACCAAGGATATCCTCAAAGCGGTTACACAGGTCCGCAGACAACTAAAGCAGAAAAAAACAAAACGTCTGCGTGGTCGTCCTTCCGGCAAGAGAGCAAAGCAAGTTGCACAAAAGAACAAGCGACTTCAGAAGAAAATTGCCGATCTCTTCGAGTACCGCTATCTATTCGTCAAGCGCACTCTAAGCCCTAAGGAAAAGAAAATACTTCAACGTATTACACGAGGCCTTGACCAGTTACGTACCTTGCGGGCGAT
>Ga0209979_1002079_pt1 | contig 20011 bp, 21 predicted proteins | sample AnhtaG_FD_183114 | JGI IMG/M metagenome (GOLD analysis project Ga0209979, IMG submission 183114) | Deep subsurface microbial communities from Anholt, Denmark to uncover new lineages of life (NeLLi) - Anholt_01485 metaG (SPAdes) (version 2) | ecosystem: Environmental > Aquatic > Marine > Oceanic...
CGAATGATACCTGACCCGACCTCCCCCGAGGTCGGTCTCAGTTACCAGACCGAGTCGTTTTAATAGTTCCAGGGTGCGATAGACAGTTGAGATGTTAACCCGGGGGTATTTAGCCACAATCTGGACATAGATTTCCTCGGCACTAATATGGTCGTCGCTATCCTCGATAGCCGACAAAACCATTATCCGCTGAGGCGTCAGCCGATAGCCCAGCTCGCTTAACTTATTAACTATACCTCCGGACTGTTTCACTTAACCTTCACCTAATTTAACAAAATATATTATACCGGATAAAAATAATTTCCGCAAGCTTTTGCACTTGCTACTAAATGCAATAACAGATTAAAAAAATCACCGTTTTATTGCTAGGGAAAATGTGCCTAAAATTTGCCTTTACTATCCAATAGTATCGTTACTGGACCATCATTATGGATTTCTACCCGCATATATTGCTGAAAACGCCCGGTTTCCACCCTTAATCCGGTGGCGCGAGCCTGCTCCACGAATCGCTCAAATATCTCCTCAGCTTGGGCCGGCGGTGCTGCCTCAATAAAGCTAGGACGACGACCCTTTCTAGTATCAGCCAACAGAGTAAATTGGCTCACCACTAATAGTTCACCTTTGATATCCAGAGCTGAAAGGTTAAACCTGCCCTCTTCATCAGAAAAAATACGCAGGCTGGCAATTTTTTGCGCCAGATATTGCGCATCCTTTTCTGTATCCCCGGTGGCTACTCCTACAAAAACCACCAGCCCCTGACCTATCCTGCCCACCACCTCACCACCAACGCTAACTGAGGCTCTGGTGACTCGCTGGAGCAGTGCCTTCACCCCTGCTTCTCCTTCCGTTTACCCTTATCAGGCATCCCCTCCTTGGCTTTCTCAACAGCACCACCTTTGCGATTATCCGTAATATAGAAGCCGCCCCCCTTAAAGATAATAGGAATGGAGTGAAGGACACGGCGAGCTTTCCCCTGGCACTTGGGGCATATAGCTACTGGCTCCTCATCAAATCTCTGCTTCCTATCAAAATGAAAGCGACAAAGACTACACTCATACTCATAGATAGGCACTACTTTACCTCACATAACTTTTGCCCATATATTCTACAGCAATAGCTCTACTAAGGCAATTTGAAATTGTTTATCAACCTCACCCCCCTTGTTGCCCTTGTTTCCATAAACGACCAAATATTCTCCTAGACTTTTAAGCAAAAAGGGAGTAAAATTGAATAAATGATAAAATGTTAATTAGAAGTAGATAATATGCGTTTAGTAGCTACAATTTTAACAAGTAACACAGAAAAGGAAGCACTGAGTCTAATTAGGCCAGTGCTTTTTAGGTTAAGGAGGTGTAGTTATGCAGTCCAGCCTGATTGGGAAAATCGAAAAGGCCAAACGCTACGCTCAGGAGCCAGAGCGGGTTACATTCTCTGAGCTTTCAGTAAAATTCCGAGGAGAGAATAACGACTACATTACTGAATACAAAGAGGGAAAGTGGCATTGCTCGTGCCCCTTTTTCTCAAGCTGGGGGGTTTGCAGCCATACCATGGCACTAGAGAGAATGCTAAGCAATATGCTACCTAAAGAAGCTCTGACTACACAATATACCACCCCTTGAGTTTTACTTACCGCCTTGCCCTAATCAGAGGCGACTCTACCGGCAATTACTTTGTTTTCTCATAATCAATTTCTTGCCTGCCCCGACGCCTAATTATACTCCCTTGCGCTTCCACCGGAAGTAGTCACTCCTTTTCATTGGTCATATTGTCAAACAAAGCTTACCCGCCTGCTCAATTGCTCCGGCAACCACGAATAGCGAACCGGTAACGCAAATAAGGTCCTTCTCTCCAGCTAGAGTTAGAGCCAGAGGCAGGGCAGTTGAAATATCATCCGTTTCCTGTGCTTCCACCCCATGCTGGCTAAACTCTGCCACAATAGGGGCTGTGGCCATAGCCCGAGGATGAATAGAGCGAGTGACAATTACTTTATCAAAAAGGGGCACTAATTCTGAGACTATTCCAGCTATATCCTTATCAGACGAGGCTCCGATAACCAAGATAGCTCGGTCAAAGTCAAAGTATTGCTCAAGAGACTGCTTCAACTTGCGAGCTGAGTCGGGGTTATGGGCACCATCAACTACCAGAAGGGGACGACGACTTAGAACCTGGAATCGACCCGGCCAGCTCACCTGCGCCAGACCTTTAGTGATACTATCTCCGGAAATATGAAAGCCCTTTTCAGCTAAAACCTCCAGGGCAGCCACCGCCGTAGCCGCATTGTCTAGCTGAGGTTGACCAAGAAGCGGGATGGATAATTCATAACTAGCCAATCTTCCCGTCAGGCGAAGTGATTGTTGGCTAGAATCAAAGCCGAGACTCTGCCAGGTGACATCACTACCTACCCTGACCAGCCTTACCCCACGATTGAGACAGGTGTCCTTGATTACTCGGGCTGCCTCATCACGTTGTAGTGAGGCTACTACCACACAACCAGACTTGATAATTCCAGCCTTCTCGGCAGCAATCTCGGCCAAGGTATTACCCAACACCTCGGTATGGTCAAAGCTAATAGAGGTGATAATACAAACCTCAGGCTGGACTACATTGGTGGCATCAAGCCTGCCCCCTAGCCCTACTTCAATTACCTGAAAATCCACCCCCTTTAGCTCAAAGTAGGCAAAGCCCAGAGCCGTCATCAGCTCAAAGGTAGTCAACCGACCATAGGTAGCTTGGCAATTCACTGCCTCAACCTCAGGCTTGAGTCTTTCCACTAAACTAGCCAGCTCGGCTTCAGAGATTAACTCGCCATTAACCCTGATACGCTCGTTGAAGGTATGCAGATGGGGTGAGGTGAAAAGCCCGGTAGTATAACCGGAGGCAGTGAGGGCCGACGCCATCATAGCAGCCACACTCCCCTTACCCTTGCTGCCGGCAATGTGAACTGACTTAGCTTTTAAGTGAGGATTACCCAAACGCCCCAGCAGCTCCTCCATACGCCTCAGGTCATAATTAGCTGCGTCGCGTGGCCTGGGCACCGTTTCATAATCAATAAAGCTGTAGATGTAATCTAAAGCCTGTTGATAATCCATTCCCTCCGCTCCTTCCCAAATATCAAAAGCTAATCATTATATCACTACTGATTGAACCTCACCACCTTGAACTGGAAGCTGAGAGAGTGTGACACTTGACGCTCATCTATGGCTACTGATAATATCATCATTGCAGAGGGACAAAGTGAACTTCATTGAAAAGCTGACCAACGCCACCAAGAAAAATAAGAGTTTGCTCTGTATCGGGCTTGACCCTGACCCAAAGCGGATGCCTGATAAGGTAGGTGTTTTTGAATTCAATAAGGCAATTATTGAGGCTACTGCCGACTTAGTATGCGCCTACAAACCAAACCTTGCTTTCTATGAAGCCATGGGTAACGAGGGGCTGGATGCCCTGAAGCAGACGGTTAAATATGTACCAGATGATATTCCCGTAATTGCGGATGCTAAGCGGGGCGACATAGGTAATACGGCTAAAGCTTATGCCAGAGCTATCTTTGATAACTTTGACTTTGATGCCACTACGGTGAATCCTTACCTTGGCTTCGACTCAGTAGAACCCTTTATTCAGTATCAAGACAAAGGGGTATTCATCCTGTGCCGGACATCAAACGCTGGTGCCGTTGACTTCCAGTCCCTTAAGTGTGAGACTGAGGAGCACAGCTACCGTCCCCTATTTGAGCTCGTAGCCCTAAAGGCCAGTCAGTGGAACATATACGGCAATATAGGGCTAGTTGTTGGCGCTACATATCTTGAGGAATTAAGGCTGATTCGACAAAGTCACCCCAATATGCCACTGCTCATACCGGGTATTGGTGCCCAGGGGGGAGACCTGGCGGCCACTGTCCGCTATGGCGTTAATGCCAAGGGAGAAGGGGCAATTATCAACTCTTCAAGAGGAATCATTTACGCTTCGCCAGGGAAAGATTTTGCTCAGGCAGCGCGCCAGGCTGCCTCATCACTACAGGAACAGATTAACTATTTTTTGTCCACCTTCATCCCATAGCTAAATACTAACTTTCAGGGAAAAGGAATGGTTATGGAGATAAAGCTGGGTGATGTGGTCCGTCTCAAGAAGAAACACCCCTGCGGCAGCTATGAGTGGCAGGTAGTCAGGCTCAGCGCTGACATTGGGATTGAGTGCCTTAAATGTGGGCACCGTGTTTTCCTCAATCGAAGTGTCTTTGAGCGCAGGGTCAAAACCTTCATTTCCCGAGGACAGTAATGGCTCGCCAGATTATGCAGATTGACCTTGATGCCTTCTTTGTCTCAGTAGAGCAGGTGCTGAATCCTGAGCTTAAGGGTAAACCGGTGGTAGTTGGCGGTAGGCCTGACCGCCGAGGCGTAGTTGCCGCTGCCTCATACGAAGCCAGGGCTTTTGGTTTACACGCCGGTATGCCCCTCAGCACTGCCTGCCGCCTCTGCCCCCAAGCTACCTTTATAGAAGGCAGCTTCCCTAAATACCGTGATGCGTCCCAAAAATTTATGGCTATCCTGGCTGATTTTTCGCCTTTCCTTGAGCCAGTAGGTCTTGATGAAGCCTATCTGGACGCAACCGGTTTTGAATCTATCTATGGCTCTATTCATCAGATGGCCGTCGCTATAAAGCAGCGGATTAAAGACGAGCTGGGACTTTGCGCTTCAGTGGGCATAGCTGGTTGTAAGGTAGTAGCTAAGGTTGCCTCTGAGTTATCCAAGCCAGATGGCTTACTGGAGGTAGCGGCTGGGGAGGAGCCTTCCTTCCTGGCACCACTGCCTATAGCTAAACTGCCGGGAATAGGTAAAAAGACTGAACGAATATTAAGGGGTCTGGGTATCAATACCATAGGTAAACTATCCATTACGCCACTGGATGCCCTAAAAAGCCATTTTGGTGCGTCTGGTGAGCTTCTGTATCGCCTTGCCAATGGCATTGATGATAGAAAAGTAGAGCCGCCAGGTGCAGCCAAGTCCATCAGTCGAGAAACTACTTTTGGTGAAGATATTAGAGACCGCTCATTGCTAAAGGCAACACTGCGCTATCTTAGCGAAAGGGTTGGTGCTGACCTGCGCCGGCGAAGTAAGCAAGCTAGGTGCATAACCCTGAAGCTGAGATACGCCGATTTCACCACCATTACCCGCAGCCATACCCTGAGGCAAACCAGTGATACCGACCAGACCATATTTGACACCGGTGAGAAGCTACTGAAGAAAGCGCTGGCTCAGGAAAAGCAACCGGTGCGTCTCATTGGCATTGGGGTATCAAATCTGACTGAGCCGGGCAGGCAGCTAGATATGCTGGATTCATCAACCCAAAGGCTGGAGCAACTAAATAGAGCCATAGACCGCATCCGCAACAAATATGGCTTCACCGCCATCCAAACTGGCCGAACCCTGCTGCTAAAAGACATCTTCCCTGAAACCGAAAAGGGCTACACCCTCCATACGCCAAGCCTTTCGAGATAAGAAGTAAACTCAATGCCCTTCATCCAAGAGTCTCTTTTCGCCGGTTATCTTCTGGATATCGGTTATGTCCTGGGTAACCTCAAGCGTGCCCAGGTATTTGCCAGCCTTGTCTCTAATCGAGAAGTACCTGATGTATATCTTGCGCCCCTGAAGGTCAATCCAGAATTCGGCTACATCTCGCTTGCCTGACTTCAGGTCACCGATAACCTGCTCTACCTTGTGCAGGCTTTTGGGCGGATGGCAGTCCTGCACCTTCCTGCCTATCACCGCCGGAGTTCGCTTGAATATCCTCTTGTCACCCTTGCTGTAATACCTGACGGTATCAGCGTCATCTATAAATGATATCTCTACTGGCAAAGTATCAAAGATAGCCTCAAGCGTTTCAGTTGAAAATGCTTCCAGCATCGCTTACACCTCCTTTTTTGGTATCTGATAATACCACCCAGCCCAATTTGAGTCCAGCCAACGAAGGGTAGAGTGAAGGGGCGCAGCCCCTTCAAAAATAATCCTCCCCCTCTCCTTCCAAGGAGAGGGGGATTAAGGGGGTGAGGTTGATAAACAGACTCTTAGTAAAGCTACTTGTTTTCCAGCCGAGTAATGACTATAATAAACCCCATCTAAGAAAAGGGGATTTAAAATGACGTCATACGCCTATTTCCATAAGCAGTTCGTCCCTCTATCCGAAGCCAAGATAGGGGTTATGACCCACTGCATTCACTATGGCACTGCCATTTTTGAGGGCATCAGGGGCAACTGGAACAGCGAACAGCAGCAGATTTACCTCTTCCGCCTTAAAGAACACTATAAGCGTCTACACAACGGCTGCCGACTGTTGAAGATTGACCTGCCATATACTATTGATGAGCTATGCCAGATAACAATTGAACTGGTAGAAAGGTGCGGTTTTCAAGAAGATATATATGTCCGTCCCCTGGCTTATAAGAGCTCCGAGTCTCTAGGTGTCCGCCTCTATGACCTGGATAGTGATTTCTTGGTCTTTATCATCCCCTGGGGACCATACCTGGATGTAGATAAAGCCAGATGTGGCATCTCTTCATGGCGACGCCCTGCTGATAATGTAATTCCACCTCAGGCTAAGATTACCGGTCTTTATATCAATAACGCCTTAGCTAAAACAGAAGCCATTGAGCACGGCTTTGACGAGGCAATTATGCTTACCCCGGATGGCCATGTCTCCGAAGGAAGTGGCGAGAATATCTTCCTAGTTATAGATGGCAAGTTAGTTACGCCAGCTAGTTACAATAATATCCTGACGGGGATTACCCGCAATACCGTAATGGAGCTGGCCCAAAACGAACTGGGTATAGAAACAATAGAGAGACAAGTTGACCGTAGCGAACTCTATATGGCTGAAGAGTGCTTTTTAACCGGCACTGCCGCTCATATAACCCCGATAGCCGAAGTAGACCACCGTAAGATAGGCAACAGTGAAATCGGTGAGATAACAAAGAAGCTGCAAAAAATCTACTCTGATATAATACAAGGCAAAAATCCCAAATACCTTGATTGGTGCACACCAGCCTATAAAAAATCGACTTAATAGCGGAGGCTCAAATGATAGTCAAAGAGATTTTCGCCATAATTATTGGTTATCTACTTGGTTCTATCCCATCGGCCTACATTGCTACTCGCCTAGCCGCAGGCAAAGATATTCGCCGGATGGGGGGAGGTAATGTTGGTGGCTTAAATGTCCACCGTGAGGTAGGGGCCTGGCCGGCCCTGGCGGTAGGTATCGTTGACCTAGGTAAAGGGGCAGCGGCAGTAGCTATAGCTTACTGGTTATTAGATTTGTCCCCGGTGTTTGTGCTGCTGACTGGGCTGGCGGCAGTGATAGGTCATAATTGGATGGTCTGGCTGAAATTTAGCGGGGGAAAGGGTATGGGGGTTACTATCGGTGCCTTATCTGTTTTACTACCTGTCTACGGATACTGGCCGGGATTACCAATTTTCTTCGGGATAATTCTTATACCCTACGTAATCACCCGTAATATTGCCATATCTATATGTATTGCCCTGGTTGCTTTGCCTTTTATCACCTGGCTGGGTATGAACTCAGGCATAGGTACTATTATGGCCGTTATTCTGGGCCTGGTGATAGGAATTAAATTTCTGCCGACAGCCAGGGCGGCTTGGGCTAAGGCTGAGGGTAAAGGCGATTTTATCTTTGACCACTGGCGGAGAGATAGAGATAGATAAAAGGTAGCTATTTTCAGCTGGACTTACCGGCACCGACCCCAGCAAGCAAATGACCTGGCAGCTTGGCTAACAGTAAAAATCAAATCAAGCGGTTACGCCAACTGCCTGATGACAGCAATGACCCTACCTTGAATCTCAACATTGTCCGGCTCAACATACATAGGCTGCATCTGACTATTTGCCGGCTGGAGTCGGATGCGACCCGGCTCACTATAAACTTTTTTCAGTGTCGCCTCTTTTTCAGCTCTAAGCCATATTGCTGCCATCTCCCCATTCTCCACTGCGTTCACATACTGCATCAATACCATATCACCATCGTTAATCAAGGCATCCACCATTGATGAGCCCTTCACCTTCAAAGCGTAAACGCCGTCTCTACCCCGGGTCAAGTCTTCGGGTACCTCCAGAGTCTCTGAGGAGGCAACAACGTCCCAGGTATCAGGAGTAGGCACTGGTATCGGCTCACCAGCCGCTATCTGACCAATAATAGGCACTTGACGCCGATGCCCCAGAACAGGAGACTGAGCCAGTAACTCAATACCACGCGATACCTCACGATGGCGGCGAATATACCCCTCCTTCTCCAATATATTCAGGTTATAATCCACAACAGATGTCGAGCTAATCCCACATCCACCTACTATATCCCTAATGGTGGGTGGATAACCCCTATCTACCAAAAATTGGCGAATAAAATCAATAATATGCTGCTGCTTAGATAATAATCCCTTCATCTATCACCCTAGAGCGAACATCTGTTCTACTAAAACTTTATACTAACTATCCCTTTTTGTCAATACCCCGTGGTGGGACTGATTATTAATTAACCTTCAAACTTTCCCCAGGGAGCAAATTATTCAGCTCGCTGGAGTGGGGCTTTCGGCTGAAGACACGGTTCGGGCTTCATTCAGCTTCTTCATCAATCGTGATTTGCGCCGGGCAGCGTTATTGGGGTGGATAACCCCTTTCTCAGCCGCCCTATCTAGAGAACCGATAGCGGCTACCACCGCTTCCTGAGCCGATTCAAGCTCACCTGAGAAGATAAGCCTTTCTGCCTTGGTTATATTGGTCTTACACAGGCTCTGAATAGACTTATTTCTTAGTCGTCTTCTTTGGGTTACCCGCACCTGTTTTCGAGCTGACCTGGTGTTTGGCAATGTCTACCTCCTAAGCTATTTTTAAATCTTATCTCTTTTGACTAAATCAGGTTGAGGGGCTAGCTTTTATGGTCGCCTCGTCCCCCACCCGGGTAACGCTTGTCACCCCTCGCACCCCCTCAATCTTTCCCAAGAGCCGTGATAACTGAGCTAGGCTTCCTGTCTCTAAAGTAAGGGATATTGATGTAGTATGGTCATCATGATTAGCCACGTTCATTGCCGAGATATTAACCTTTTCCCCAGCCACAATAGCAGTAATATCACGCGCTAGCCCTACCCTGTCCCAGGCTTCAACCTTAACACTGACTGGATATAGCGAATCAGTCTGCGCCCACTCCACCGGAATTAGTCTCTCCTTCTCATCCTCACTAATCACACTATGACAATCCTGACGGTGGATTGTCACCCCTCGGCTGCGAGTAACATAGCCAATAATCTTATCACCAGGCACAGGATGACAACACTGAGCTAATTGGGTAAGCATATCCCCGACACCCAATACCTTAATAGCTGATACCGGTCGCTTGGGTAGTATAACTTTAGCCACTCCTCTAGGTTGCTCCTGCTGGGTGGATAGCTTCAAGGCAATCTGATGAGTAGTAATGCCCCCGCAACCAATAGCCACCAAAAAGTCATCCAGACTATCATATTTGAACAGCTTGGCCAGTCCCTCCCGCTCACTGAGTTTTATACCAAGATGTCTCATTTCCTTCTCCAAAATCTCCCGACCACGCTCAATATTTTCTGCCCGTTCCTGCTTCTTAAACCACTGCCGTATCTTTTCCCTCGCGTGAGAAGTCTTAATATAACCCAAGTGCGGATTCAGCCAATCACGGCTCGGTCCCCTAGCCCCCTTAGCTGACATAATTTCTACTACATCACCGTTTTTAAGCTGATAATTGAATGGTACCAGCCTACCATTCACCTTAGCGCCTATACAGCGGTGTCCCAACTCAGTATGAACCCGATAGGCAAAATCAAGTGGAGCGGAACCTTTGGGCAAATCCTTTATCTCTCCCTTGGGGGTGTAAACAAAAACCTGGTCCATGAATATATCTGTTTTAACCGATTCCAAGAACTCTTCCGCCCCACTGAACTCCCGGTGCCACTCAATTAACTGACGAAGCCAGGCTATTCTCTCCTCAAAGTGCACATCCTTCTTTTCCCCTTCTTTGTAGCGCCAGTGGGCAGCTATCCCATATTCAACAATATGATGCATATCATGGGTGCGAATCTGTATTTCTAAAGGGGTTACACCTTGACACATTACCGCCGTATGTAACGATTGATACCCGTTTGGCTTAGGGTTAGCAATAAAGTCGTCAAACTGGTCGGGCAAAGGGTGCCACAAATTGTGGACAATGCCTACAGCACTGTAACAATCAGGCACAGTATCAACCACTATCCGAAGGGCAAGAATGTCATGTATATCATCAAAGTCTTTACCCAGGGCAGCGTATTTCTCCATTTTCTGGTGTACGCTGTAGATATGCTTAGGTCTGCCTGACATCTCAGCTTTTAGACCAACCCTGTCAAACTCTTCACTCAAAATCTGAATCATCTGAGCTATGAGACGCTCTCGCTGAGTACGGTGAGCAGTAATCAGCTTGGCAATCTGACGATACTTCTCTGGTTCCAGATAACGAAAGGATAAATCGTCTAACTGCCACTGTAACTCCCATATCCCCAGGCGATGAGCTAAGGGAGCATATATCTCCAAAGTCTCCAGAGCAATCCTGTGCTGTTTTTCCAGTGGCAGAGCATCCAGGGTGCGCATATTGTGCAGTCGGTCAGCCAGCTTGATAAACACCACGCGAAGGTCCTCGGCCATTGCCATCAGCATCTTCCTCAGGTTCTCCGCCTGTGAGTCTCGAGAGGCTACCTCCATTGGCGCCGGCAAGGAGAGCTTACCCAGCTTAGTAGTACCATCAACTAACTTGGCTACCTCTGAGCCAAACTTGGCTTCAATCTCCGAGATAGGCATCCCACAGTTCTCAGGAACATCGTGCAACAAGGCAGCCACCAAAGAGCTGGCATCAAGCTGAAGCTCAACCAAGGTCAAGGCAGTCTGTAGGGGGTGCTCCAGGTAGGGTTCGCCTGACTTACGCACCTCCCCCTGGTGCGCCTTCATGGCAAAATTATAGGCGTCTTCAACCACCGCCATCTTCTCTGGCGGAAGATACTGCTGAGCCTTTTCTTTAAGCTGGTTAAAACTCATTACCCCACCAATTACCAAGGTCATATGTTAAGTATAGCTCAATAGGGCTACTCGTGCCAAATCAACTCCACCTTTACAAGTCCAGCGCCAATACTGTATTCTAGCTTAAAATGAAGGTAGAGGGAAGTTAAGTTGTATCGGGCACCACGCGGAACCTCAGATATTCTACCCAAGGAGCAAGCATACTGGCGCTACATAGAGCAAGAAGTAGTCAATGCCTGTCAGCTCTATGGCTATGAGCGCATTGATGCACCAGCCTTCGAGGACACTCGACTTTTCAGTCGCAGCGTGGGAGAAGGAACAGACATTGTAGAAAAGCAAATGTATACCTTTGAAGATAGAGGCGGAAACAAAGTAACCCTTAGACCGGAGGGCACGGCGCCAGTGTGCCGAGCCTATCTGGAACACGGGCTGCATAATCTACCACAGCCGGTGAAGCTATACTATATTGCTTCTATTTTCAGATACGAAAGACCCCAGGCAGGAAGATACCGACAACACTATCAGTTTGGCTACGAGGCCATTGGCGATGACGACCCCGCCCTTGATGCTGAAGTCATTGATATGGCATGGCAATTCTTCCAGTCACTAAACCTTCGCCACCTATCGCTCCAGCTCAATAGCATCGGTTGTAAAAAATGCCGACCAGGATATCTAGCTATCCTGAATGATTACTATGCTAGCCATACTCACGACCTATGCTCAAACTGCAAAACCAGGCTAAAGAGAAACCCGCTCCGCCTGCTTGATTGTAAAAAGCCCCAATGCCAGCAAATAGCTAACCCTGCCCCAAGAAGTATTGACTACCTTTGTCCAGAGTGTGATGAGCACTTCAACCAAGTAAAGAGATACCTGGGATTGCTTGACCTTCCCTTTGCCGTAAACCACCGCCTGGTCCGGGGGCTAGACTACTACACCAGGACAGTATTTGAGATTCAGCCCGAGGTAGAAGGAGCCCAGACTACTCTCGGCGGCGGGGGACGGTATGATGACCTAATTGAGGAGCTAGGCGGTAAGCCTACCCCAGCGATTGGCTTTGCCGCTGGTATAGAGCGGATAATACTTAACCTGAAGAAACAGAATGTTCCCATCCCAGCCCTACCCAGACCACAAGTTTTTATCGCCTATGTGGGCGATGAAGCTAGGGATGAGGCAATAAAGCTAGCGGCTACGCTCAGAAAGAATGGTATTGGCGTAATAGAGGCTATCGGCTCTAAGAGCCTGAAAGCCCAATTGAGGCAGGCAAATACCCTTGGTGCCCATTACACGGTGATTATCGGTGAGCAGGAGGTAAAGACTGGCACCGTAATACTCCGGGATATGACCTCCGCCGAGCAGAGAACTATTCCCCTCGCCGAATTAGAAGAGTTACTGCAGTAACCAGCCAGGGATATGCGAAACTCCTTATAAGGTTAATCTCTGTGCTTGGTTCAGAATTACGGAAAAATATTTACCCCAAGTCAGCATTTATTAAGGCCAACTCGGTTATATCTGCAACTAGGGCAGCCTTTCCATCAATATAAGCCTGTCGGTCGTTATCGTACTCTTCACACAGCAATCGCTTAAGTTCGCTTAATTTTTGACACCACTCAGGATGTTGTCTCATGAAGTCACGAAAAGCAAGATGCTTTTGTAATTCATGATTTCCTCTCTCACATACGTATAGGTGATGGGGCGGTAGCCAGGGCGTTTCACCGTCTTCAATTAGGTCAAAAGCTTCTCGTCCAATAATCCCAAGGTCACCTTGGTGGCGATAACCAAGCTTCCTAAGGCAGTCTCTAATCTCAGGGAAAGTGCCGGGATCGATCACAATGTCAATGTCGATTACTGGTTTAGCTGTCATCCCAGGTATAGCAGTACTGCCCACATGCTCAATGGTATGAGGTAATCCCTGAAGTTGGTCTTCGATTCGATCCCTGATTTGCTCAAACCATGAAGGCCATGCCGTATTATATTCTTCAACAAGGTTCGGTTTCATTTCTGCTTAAGTCTTCTGAAGATGTAATTTAACGTTCATTATTGCGGATTTTAATAATATAGGATGGAAATGTACCCCTGATGTTCTCACAAAATAGTAATATTATGCAATAAGCAATAACCAGCCTCAAAAGCTTCACTTTATAGCTAGATTGTGCTATAATAATATAAATGGATATCTTACCAGCACGAGAAAGCGCCTCTAATTGGTCAGTCTCTTCTATTTCACCATCTCCGTTCAACAGCCCAACCTTTTTTCTTCTTTCTGTTCTCACCGCCACCAATGGGAGTAAAGACTAGTTATGACACAGGATGCCTCTTCTTTAACTGAGCCATTGAATAATAATGAGTATACCGCTGAGGATATTCAGGTCCTGGGCGGGCGGGAAGCAATACGCCGGCGACCGGGTATGTATATTGGTAGCACTGACCAGCGGGGACTGCACCATCTGGTCTACGAAATCGTCTACAATAGCATTGATGAAGCTATGGCTGGCTGCTGCACCAAAATCGTGGTCACTATTCAAGAAGATGGTGCCGTTTACGTTGAAGATAATGGGCGGGGCATTCCGGTAGAGGTTCACCCGGCTACTAATACATCAGCCCTGGAGACAGTAATGACCACACTGCACGCCGGGGCAAAATTTGGTGGTCATACCTACCAGGTATCGGGCGGGTTACACGGGGTAGGTTCTTCAGTAGTAAATGCTCTTTCCTCATGGCTCAGGGTTAATGTCAGGCGTGATAGCAAGCTCTACCAGCAGGAATACAGGGAGGGCATACCCGAAGAGGAGGTTAAGGTAGTTGGTGAAGCCAGTGATACCGGCACTACCATCACTTTCATTGCTGATGAGGAGATATTCGGTAAAGCCAAATACGATTTTGATGTCCTCAGCGAGCGCCTACGAGAGATGGCCTATCTGAATAAGGGGCTTGAAATATGCTTTAAAGATGAAGGGAAAGAATGCGAAAAGACCTTCTACTTTGACGGTGGGATTACCAGCTTCGTCCGCCACCTTAACCGAAATCGACTAGTCCGCCATCGCCAACCCATCTATATCTCCAAAACGATAGATAGCACCATAGTTGAAGCTGCACTTCAGTATAATGAGGGTTTCGCCGAGTCTACCTTCAGCTTTGCTAACTGCGTTAATACCGTGGATGGAGGCACTCACCTTACTGGCTTCCGCTCAGCACTAACTCGTGCTTTTAATGACTACGCCCGTAAAAACAAATTTCTCAAAGAGGATGAGCCCAACCTGGTAGGTGATGATGTCAGAGAAGGGCTCACTGCCATTATTAGCGTCAAGCTCGCCGAACCACAGTTTGAGGGACAAACTAAAGCCAAGCTGGGTAACCCTGAAGTCAAAGGCGTCGTGGAGAGCGCAGTGGGCGAGGGTCTATCCCTCTACCTTGAGGAACACCCCGATGACGCCAAAAGGATTATAGAAAAGTGCCTCACCGCCGCCAAAGCCAGGGAAGCCGCCAGAAAGGCTCGTGATTTAATCATCAGAAAGAATAGCCTGGATACAGGCACTTTGCCCGGGAAGCTGGCTGACTGCTCAGAGAAAGAGCCTTCCCACTGTGAACTATATCTGGTGGAGGGGGATTCAGCCGGTGGCTCAGCCAAGCAGGGACGCAATCGTCGCTTCCAGGCTATACTGCCACTCCGAGGCAAAATCCTCAATGTGGAAAAGGCACCATCAGATAAGATGCTGGCTCACGCCGAAATCCGCACCATCATCACTGCTCTGGGAGTCGGCATAGACGATGAGCTTGACCTGTCACGGTTACGTTATCACCGGATTATCCTGATGACTGATGCTGATGTTGATGGCTCTCACATTCGCACTCTGCTGCTTACTTTTTTCTTCCGGCATATGGTGGAGCTAATTAACCACGGCCACCTGTTCATTGCCCAACCACCCCTTTACCGGATTAAGACAAATAAGTTCCAACGCTGGGTTTACTCTGAACAGGAAAGGGAAGAGGAGCTGCGCAAGCTAAAAGGGGCTAAAAAGGTAGAGATTCAGCGCTATAAGGGTCTGGGAGAGATGAGTGCCGAGCAACTGTGGGAAACTACTATGAATCCAGCTACCCGCACCCTGCTAACGGTAAGCATAAATGATGCCGCCAAGACTGACCAAATATTTCATATGCTAATGGGGGGTGAAGTCCCGCCTCGCAAAGCCTTTATCCAGGCCCACGCCAAGAGCGTCAAGAACCTGGATATTTAGGATGCTTGGCAAGCTCTAAACAAAGCTTTTTATCTAGCTTTATACCTTGTTCGGCAAACAATTTAAATGCAAGCTCTGCAACTATCTGTTCATAACCAGGAGAAGCAAGTACATAGGCACGACGCCTAACTTCGGAGTATCCCTTTATCCAGCCAGATGTGGGGTATAGCTTAGATAATGGCTCAGCTCTCTCTTTACTGAACCTAACCATGCTATGCTCTCCAACTTTTTCAACACGAGGTCTTGGAGGAAAGTCAATAAATACAGTATCACATCCCGCTTTTTGAGCTAACTCTTTTTCCCAACCATTTATCTTTTTTCGCTGCAGACCTAGCTCAAAGAATCCTTCCTCAGATATCCCACCTCTAATCGCCTGCGGCGTTATAACAAGAGCCCGCCTCGGCAAAATTCGCTCGCGAAGATTTCTAACCCTTGCATTCAACTCCTTGCTACCATGCTTAGGACTCAGCAGGCCATACTCATCCAAGCGGAGGAAGTCCACAACGCGCTTTAGTCGGATACCGTTAACAGACCACTGTTGGCTGCGAACCTCCTCAAGCAGAGAAGCTATCATACGAAAGGACCCCCTCACTTTGTGATGGTCATAGACCGATGAAAATAAAAGCATTTTGTTAAATAGAATTTGCTCCAGAACGGTGGCACCAGTAATATCAACACACATGTATGGCTCGCCTGTATGAGGGGCAAATACAGACAGTGAGACAAAAAGCCTATCGGTATCAATAGGAGTCACCAACCCGCTAAAATAGCCATCCCGTCCCATATAGTCGAGCTTGTCAACATCAAAGGGGCCGTTTATTATTTTACTCTGCCATATCGGATAATCTGTAGCAGCCTGTGCTCCAATAATCATATTTGCCACCCGGTCAAAGTTAATCTTCCTCAATTTACGTATAAATTTCCCCTCTGCTCTATCATATTGAGTGATTATCTCTTTCCATAGTTTCTTGAATCGGTCACTTTTCACTATGTAATAAGAAAGAATCTCGTGCCCCTCAAGTTCTCCGGAAAGCTCTGGATTCGCACGCCTTAAAGCTCTTATTTCTCCAGCCAGGTCCCAACGGTCATAGACGATTTCCGAAGCATGGCTAAATAGACAGTGCCCAACATCGTGAAGCAAAGCAGCAAGTCGAATCTCATCTTTCGGCACCTCACCTATTAGTTCTATCTCTGAACTTCTATTCAAGGCGTCAATCATTTTCTGGGCAAAAACAACGCAACCCAATGAGTGCTCAAATCTGGTGTGAGTTGCGGCAGGATAGGTCAGGTATGCCAGTGCTGTCTGGTGAACTCGCCTCAACCGCTGCATGAGAGGACTATCTATGAGGTTAATTTCATATCGGTAAAATATGTTATGCCCCAAAATGGCATCACGAATAATCTTGTCAGCACGAATTTTGGAGGGTTTATACTCGCCGAGGAGCTCTTCAAGAAAACCCTCAATGCCCTTCTTGAAATCTTCCGCGGGGTCGGGCATTATCTCTTCTCTGCTACTTTGCTATATTGCTCCGAGAATTCATCTGCGAGTTGCCTCAACTCGTCTTGCTCAGTTTCACTTCGCCGTTGAAGTATCGCTTGTCTAATGAGTTTCAATTTTAATGGAGGTATCTTCAGATACTTGTACCGAGGATTCTCTACTGACATAATCCCGCTAGCTCCAAGGTCAAAGAGAATATCCTCCAGAGCGCCAGAAATTGGAACAGTACCTGGCGGACCATAGGTAAAGCTCATATCCTGTAACCAAGCAGGATACTTCTGACGCAGTTCAGCGAACGCTCGATATACTGCTTGAACGTCCATTGGTTTACGCAGCTTGCGACTCTCGCTTTGGAAGCAAAACGCAGCCAATACAGCATCTACCAAGTGCAATTCATCTTCAGAAGAATCTTCTGCCTTCTCTTTCTTCAAATGTGAAGATACCATTTGCTCCCTCCTTTTTGATTTAACCTAAACTACTTTGTAAGTAAAACTTTTTTGCTTTCACCTCCTTTAATTTTTCTCTTTCTATTATAGCACATATGTTCTAATATGTAAAAGGCAAGCAAACTTAACACATTTCAAAGTTTCCCGTCAACCCCTTTTAATATCATCATAGAATATTTATTGTCATTTGTCAATGTTTTTGTCTCTTTTTATTGACGCGTATTTGTTTAGATAGCCATTCAATTTCCGCATATGTAAGCATGTACTGACCGCCAAATTTTTGAGCGGTCCTTAGCTTTTTTAGTATCCAAGCATCTACCTGTTGACGCTCGTATGGTTTATCTCGCCCTTTAAGTTCAGCTAATTTTTCACAGACTTCTGAGACAGGGTACATCTCAATTGCAATAAGTACCGTCATTATGTAATAAGATTAATATATATTATGTCATTTGTCAATAATTCTATAGCTATTATTTAAACTTATCAATAAATTATTTAATCGTATTATCATATATTGTCATATGTCAATAGTTCTGTTTGTCCTAACCCTTTAATTTTTTCACTAACAGGGCGATATTTTTACCGAAGCTCCAGGCGGTTCTAAGCCCTTCCTCATCTTCCTTAACCTCCCCCTTTTCACGGCCAAAGGCAATATTCCAGTATGTTGAACCGGGCATAAAGAATCCCAGAATATGAAACCAATACATAATCTGGGCGAAGGTAAAATTATGCCCGGCCCGGCGGGCTATAACCAACGGCCCACCCACCTTTCCAGCAAACACCCTTCTGGAGCCGCTTATATGGCCTGTTCTTTCCATGAGCGCCTTTAATAAAGCTGTTGCTGAGCCAAAATACACCGGCGAGGCCAGTATGATAGCCTCAGCTTCTTTCATTTTGGTATAGATGGGGAACAGGTCATCATCAATAGGACACCGCTCCTCCTCTCGACAAGCATTGCAGGCATCACACGGTCGGATGTCCAGGCCGGCTAACCTTATTAATTCTGTGTCCAATCCCTCCTCTTCTATAGCCTTCAGGGTGTGTTTGGTTAGAATTTCGGTGTTGCCACCCTTTCTTGGACTGCCGACAATACCGATAGCTTTCACGATACACCTCCTACTTCGTTATATATAGCTTATGCTCCTACCCTACTCGCCAAATAGTCCGACGGCTCGAGCCATGTTTGCGATTACATCCACGCCAAACGGACAGCGTTCTATGCATACACTACATTCTGTACAATCAGAAGCTTTCACTGGTAGTGCCTCATATTCCGAGACGATTTTATCAGTAACCCCATATCTTGCAGTATCCGCTATTCGTGTAGTTATTCCGATATCAATGCGAACCGGACATGGCAAACAATGGTTGCAATACACGCAACTCCCCTTTAGCTTCCACATGGAGTTTACGTTAATAGAGCTATAGTCTTTTTCCTTGTCTGTAGCTTCCAAAAAAGCCAGTGCTGCTTTCATCTCCGCCACGTTCTTGCATCCTGCTACCACAGTGCAGACAGCCGGTTGTGAAAGAGCATAATTAATACACTGGACCGGTGTCAACACGATAGAACTAGGGTTTTCTTTAGCAAAAAGCAAGCCCCCTGCATAGGGCTTCATAGCCACGACTCCTGCATCTTGGATTGCGCAGGCATGATACAGTTCCCTTCGCTCTAGCACAGACTTATCTTCAGCAATATCCGATTGATTATACGAGTCATCCTGCCTAAAGGCTTCAAATTGCATATCGCCCGGCAACATGTCAAATGCGGGGTTTACAGGAAACATAAGTACATCAATCTGTCCACTATTTACCACCTTCAACGCAGTAGGCACCCTATGAGTGCTCATTCCCACAAAGCGAGTTTTTCCTTCTTTTTGTAACCGTATTGCTAACTCCAGGAGCCCTCCCGAACTGAAAATCGTTCTATAGTCGTCAGGCTCATCAACGTAGTGCAACATAAGCACATCAATGTAATCTGTTTGAAGTCTCGTTAGAAGGTCATTAAAGAATTTTTCACATACTGCGCTATCCCTCGTTCTGTAGTACTGACCATTTTTGAACGCAGACCCCAAATGACCAGCAATCATAACTGAGTGCCTCTTGTTCTTTAGAACGACCCCAAAATTATCACGAACACCGGGAGAAGCCATAAACAAATCAATATAGTTGACTCCTTGGGCTAGGGCTTCATTAACTACTGAAATAACTGTATCTCTCGACACATACTCAAGATGTTCTGCCCCCAATCCTACAACACCTACATCAACTGTCGTTCTTCCCAATTTTCTGTATCGCATCATCAGGGGCCTCCCTTACTTGCTTAATTTATCTTGGCTACTTCATTAAATACAGTTTATGTTGCCTTATGTATTCGTCTACTGGCTCGGGGACGAGGTGGTGGATGGACAGTCCCCGGGCAACCCGGTTTCTAATTGCTGAGGCACTTATGTCTATCTCTGGCTTATCCATAAGCATTACCCGTTGAGATAACCCCGGGATACTGGCTTCCAGGGCTTTAAGGTCAGGCAGCGGATAATCTGGTCTGGGGACTGCCACCAAGCGACACATTATAATCAGCCGGGATGGCTGCCGCCACTGAGGCAGCTCAGCTAAATTATCCCAGCCTAGAATGAAAAAAAGCTCATCCCCAGCCCCACGTTGAGCCTTTAGTTCAGCCATAGTGTCAACGGTATATGTGGGACCAGCTCGCTCTATCTCCATAGTAGACAGCTTGAAGTAAGGTTTATCGGCAATGGCCAAGCGCAC